>Ga0315903_10008888_pt1 | contig 12271 bp, 14 predicted proteins | sample LakEriMetagenome_7_FD_203524 | JGI IMG/M metagenome (GOLD analysis project Ga0315903, IMG submission 203524) | Freshwater fungal communities from buoy surface, Lake Erie, Ohio, United States - Buoy 2 MA119 | ecosystem: Environmental > Aquatic > Freshwater > Lake | place: USA: Lake Erie, Ohio...
CGGCCTACCTGCTCGGGCTGCTGGCCGGGGCGATTGCGGTCTGGCAGTTCGGCCTGTGGGCCTACGAGCAGACCAAGGCCGACAAGGTGCGAGGGTTTCCACGGAGGACAGACGATGGCAAAGAAGCGTGACCCGAGACTGGAGGCGGCGGGCGTCGAGGGCTACAACCAGCCGAAGCGCACCCCGAATCACCCGACGAAATCGCACGTCGTGGTGGCGAAGCAGGGCGACGAAGTGAAGACGATCCGGTTCGGCCAGCAGGGCGTCAAGGGCTCGCCGCATCGGGAGGGCGAGTCGGAGGCCAATCGTGAGCGTCGGATAGCCTTCCGGGCCCGCCACGCCGACAACATCGCCAAGGGGCCGATGTCGGCGGCCTACTGGTCCAACAAGGTGAAGTGGTGACAGGGGGATGACATGACCGCAGTGGAGCGCATGCGGGGGGAACTGCGTCGGCATCTGCGGCTGGTGCTGGCCGCGAACCGGTGGAGCCTGCAGGAGGCCGCGAAGCGGTCGGGCGTCGGGGAGAGCACGCTGCAACGCATCGCCAACGGCGAGAACACGAGCGTGGATACCTTCGTCCGGTTCGCCGACGGCCTCGGCTACGAGGTGCACATCACCCTGCTTCGGAAGCCGTAGCCCCAGATGTGGGGCTATTCGATTGACACCATGTAAGCGAACACGCAAACTTCGAGCGTGGCTATTCCTGCGTCTACGCCTACCGGCACGCCGTCGAGTGTGCTGGGAGTTACGCACCCGCTCTATCTGCGCTACCGGGACATCTGGACCAAGCTGCTGGATGTGTTCGAGGGCGGCGGGGGCTTCATCGACGACAGCAGGCCTTATCTCATCGCGCACCCCCGCGAGTGGCTGGATCACAGCATCCCCATCTACGACGGCAATGGGAACGTGCTGCGCTACGAGGTCAATCCGAGCCCCAAACAGGCGTCGCCCAAGCTGACCGAGCGCCGGAAGCTGGCGCGTTACGAGAACATCGCCGCCACGCTGATTGAGCAGCTGCAGGGCCTGCTGTTCCGCATGAAGCCCGAGCGGACCTCCGGCGCCGGCCAGCTCGACATGAGCAGCCCGCTGATGCAGTTCTGGCGCGACGCCGACGGGCTCGGCAACACGTGGGACGACCTGCTGCAGGAAGCGTGGGGGCCGTGCGCGGCGTTCGGGCACCTGTGGGGCTACGTGGATGTGCTGCCGGACGACCCGCGACGCGCGGTTGTGCGCTGGTATACGCCCATCGACGTGCCCGACTGGCTGGTCGATGAGCAGGGCGCACTGCGGTCGGTCAAGTTCCTCGAGGCGGTGCCGCGCGAGAGCTACCAGAAGACCCTGACGGCCAGCAGCATCGAGATTCGCGTCCGCGAGGTCAATGCCGAGGGCTGGATTCTGCGCACCCGCAACGGCAAGGTCATCAGCCAGGGCACGCACGACTTCGGCGTGGTCCCGGCGTTTGTCCTGTATGCCAAGCGCCGCGCCCTGACGCCGTTTATCGGGCGCTCGGTGCTCGGCGACCCGCAGCTCTACATCGACCTCTACAATTGCATCAGCGAGGTGCGCGAGCTGCTGCGCAAGCAGACGTTTACGATTCTCAACGTGCCCATCGGCGATGCCCCGGGCGGGGTGCAGCGGGAACAGCAGCTCATCGGCCAGCAGAGCGGCACGGGCAACGTGCTGTTCACGACGAACAGCGCGCAGATGCTGTCACCGGACAACGCAAACGTGACCTCGTATCACGAGCACATGGACCGGCTGACCCGCATCATCTATCGGCTGGCGGTGCTGCCGTGGGAGGGCGATGGACGCGCCGCCGAGTCTGCCGAGTCGCGCAAGGTGAAGCGGCAGGACCTCGACGCGGTGCTGGCGTCCTACGCCGACGAACTGCAGCGCGTGGACCACTTCGTGACTGACCTGGTGTATCGGGCCTACTACGGGCAGGACGCCGCCGAGCGGTGGCGCGACCGCGACCAGCTGACCATCCGCTGGCCGGACACGTTCGACGCGCCAGACCTGACCGAAGTGACCAAGCAGTTCGCTGAGGCGCTGGCGCTGGAGCTTGGGCCGACGGCCAGCGTGGAAATCCGCAAGCGGGCCGCGCGGCTCGTGCTGCCAGACACCGACGAGGCGGTCATGGACGCCATCGACGCAGACATTGCCGCCAGCCCCACGCAGACGCTGCAGGACCGGCGAGTGGCGTCCATCGAGGCGCTGACGCAGCGGCTCGCGCAGAACGTCGCCGCCGAAGAGGCTGACGACGAGGACGACACCGACGACGACATGACCGACGAGGACAATGGCAACGACGCCCAGTGAGGCCGGAGCCGCCATCGCACAGACTGCCGAGCGGCGAGGCGCACGGTTCGCCGCCGAGCTGGCGCGCGTGCTGCGCGTGGCCGAGCGGCGGCTGCGTCCGGTGCTGGAAGAGGCGCTGGCCGGGGACCGCACGGCGACCGTCCGGGCGGCCCGCGGCGTGGCGCTCCGCGCGCAGATTCGAGAGGCCCTGACGACGGCAGGCTTCGACGACCTCGTGCGCGAGGCCAGCATCGAGGCGGTCGAGGCTATGAGCGCGCAGGTCATGGAATCGCGGCTCGCGCAGGGGGTTGCGAAGCTGGTGCGCCCCAATGCGCAGCGGCTGGCCGCACTGGCCGCGCTCGGCGAGGCCAATCTGCTCGGCGTGGCCGAGGATGCGGCGACGGCGCTGACCCGCGCGGTCAGCTTCTGGTCGTTTAGCGTGACGCCTGCCGAGACGATGATTGAGACGCTGGCGCAGGGGCTCGACAAGAGCCTTGCGGAGGCGCAGACGCTGTTCGACACGCAGGTGAGCATCTACGGGCGGCAGGTCGAGGCCATCGGCTCAGAGCGCCTCCCAGACGATCAGGCGTTCCTCTATACGGGGCCTGTGGACGGCAAGACCCGCGACTGGTGCCTTGAGCGCGTCGGCAAGGTCTACACCCGCGCGGAGATTGAAGCGATGGACAACGGCCAGCTGCCAAATCCGTTCCTCACCGGCGGTGGCTACAACTGTCGGCACAGCTTCCTCGCGGTATCGTCGCGGGAGCTGCGCGACCTGGTGGGCACGGGCCAGCGGGCGCCGGGCTTCACAGAGGAACTGGACATGGCCCGAGCGCAGCGGGCGCAGGCACGGCGCGCCGACCGGGCACGGAGGGCGGCATAATGGGCGTGCTCGTACGCAATCGCGTGGGCGACTTGGCCAGCAATGTGCGCACGACGACAGCAGACATGAAAGACCTTGGCCTGCTGGCGCGAGAACGGATTCTTGCGCGCACCGCTCTTGGAAAAGACTTCAAAGGAAACGCATTTCAGCCGCTGAGCCAAAGTTATCTGCAGCAGCGCTCGAAGCAGGGCCTTCGCCGTGCGCGCACATCACTTGAGCTGTCAGGTGAAATGCTTCGCGGTATTCAGGTAATCGCAGAGGGCCGCACCGTGCGGTTGACTTTTTAATGGGACGGCGCAAGGGCTCAGGTCGTCCATTGACAATGCTGCAGCGGTCACGAGCTATTCCTCCAGCCGAAAAGGCTGCGTTCCACAACGTCACAGGCGCTGGTCGGTCGCAAGTGAAGCGAGAGTTTTTCTCGTTGTCTGAAGCAGACGCAGATGCCCTGGTGGAGCGTCTTGACGAGCGCCTTGACGAGCGCCTGCGTAAACGGTCGCAGTAACCCTACCGTGGAGATGAGAGGACTATGGCTGACCCAATCGTGATTGAAGTGGATGAGCAGGGCAACATCGGCACGCTGCCCGAGCCCGTGCAGGCTTTCGTGAACAAGGCCATCAACGAGGCTTTCAAACGTGGCGCGCAGAAGGTCGAGCGCGAGATGTCGAGCCGCGCCATCGACCCGGCAGAGCGTGAGCGCCTGCTGCAGGCGCAGGCCGACGCGAACCTCCTGCGCGAGGAAATCGCCACGCGCGACAAGAACTTTGAGGAAGCGGCTCGCCTGCGCGAGGAACGCTTCCAGCGAGAACTGGACCAGCGAGAACAGACGCTGAAGTCCAAAGAGACCGAGATCGGGCGTCGTGATGCCCGGTTGCGGGGAATGCTCGGGGCCGAGATTCGCGCCGCCGCCGTCGCTGCCGGTGCGCGTGAGGAAAGCCTGCCTGAGCTGCAAAAGCTCCTCGGAGCGGACCTTGACCTCGATGAGCACCTCGAGCCGTTCGTGAAGGGCGAGGGCAACGCGCCCAAGCTCGACAAGGACGGCAAGCCGGTCAGCATCGAGGGGCTAGTGCGTGAGTATCTGGCGTCCCATCCTCACCACCTGCGCGGCGGGCAGAGTCAGTCTGGCCGTGCGCAGGGCGGTGCGTCGATTGGGCGTTCGGTGGCCGCACCGAGCCCTGCCGATGAGGCAGTGGAGCGGCTGGCGGCAGACCCGTCCCTGCGGAACCTGACGGCGGCAGTGCGCAATGTGCGCCTGCGCGCGACAGGCACGCGGTGACATTTCCACACGGAGTGTAGACCATGGCCTTTACCGGGCTGAGTTCCAACGACCTGTTCACGGCGTCTCTGGTCCAGGAGGACGTGTCGCGGCTGATTGCGACCCTGTCTCCCAAGGAGACCGCGCTGCTGAACTTCCTCGGCGACAGCGACGTCTTCGCCACCTCGACCAAGCATGAGTTCGTCGAGGACTTCATGCTGCCGAACTACATCGTGGCTTCGACCGCGATCAACTCGGCCACCGCCGCCACGGCGTTCCAGGTGAACGGCCTCGGCGAAGCGCTGACGGTCGGCACCATCCTCGAGAACGAGACGCAGACCGAAATCATGCAGGTCACGTCGATTGTCGGGCCGAACAGCATCGTGGCCAGCCGTGCCTACGGCGGCGGCGCGGTGGGCTCGCTGGCGGCGGGCGGGCAGCTCTACGTGCGCGCCATGGCGGGCATCGAGGGTGACGACCACGACGGACGCCACACCCGGCGGCTCGGCGTGCGCAAGGCCAACACGCTTGGCTTGTTCCACATGCCGGTGGCAGCCTCGGGCACCGAGATGTCGCTCAACCTCTACGGCAACGACAGCTACGACGCTGCCGTGGCGAAGGGCGTGGTGGACATGCTCCACCAGCTCGAGAAGGAAGTCGTGCGCGGCGTGCTGAACAGCACCAACTCGCTCGGCTCGGCCAGCCAGACCCGCACCATGCAGGGCCTGCGCAACTGGATCACGACCATCAACAGCACGGTCGTGGCCTCCAGCTTCTCGGCCAACCCGCACCTCTACATCGGGAACGTCTGGGAGCAGATTTACTCCCAGGGCGGCAGCCCCGACACGGAGACGTGGGCCATCGTCGCGGGCAGCTCGTTCTTCCGCGACATCTCGAACCTGAACGACACGAAGGTCGAGGACAGCAACCAGAGCGAGCAGTTCAAGCGCGTCATCCGCACCTACGAGGGACCGCTGGGCCGCGCCCAGGTCATCCTCTCGCGCGTGCTGGCCGCCAACGAACTGCTGCTCATCCCGCGCGAGCGCGTCAAGGTCGTGCCGCTGCAGGGCCGCTCGTTCTCCTATGAGGAGATGGGCAAGACCGGCGACAACAAGAAGGGCCTGCTGACGGGTGAATACACCATCGAGGTGCATCACGCCAACGCCATGGCCCGTCTGCGCGTCTGACACTGAGCGTTCCGGGGTCGGCCTTGCGTCGGCCCCGGACGCATTTTCCATCCGCGCTTGAGCCGCGCGGCGTCAAGGAGAGGACACAGCATGGACCCCATCATCGAAGAAATCTGCCGTGTGCGACACCCGCAAGACATCCGGCCCGCCTCCCTGCGGCGCTGGCAGGACTATCTGCGCCTGACGGTGCAGCCGCAACTCGACCAGCTGCAGGCCGCATCGACCAAGAAGGCCGCCAAGCGGGAGGCCGCCGATGCGTAGTCCAATGACCTGGGCGTTTCACATCGACAGCGTCGAGTTCACGCCTGCCGTCATCGCTGGCACGGCGTCGCTGGGCGGCTCCGAGTCGGCCTGTCTCGGGCTGGCGCGGGCGCTGCAGGCGCGAGGGCACCGCGTTCACATCTTCACCACGCAGCTGCACCCGGACGCCCCGAGCAAGGACGCATGGGGCGTGGCGTGGCACCGCACCGCCGACCTTGACGCGCTCTCGCGGTTCTGTCACTGGGACGTGTTCGTCGCGCTCCGCATGCCGCACATCTTCAACCAGCGCATCCCGGCGACCGTCCGCGTGTTGTGGAATCAGGACTTGCTCACCGGCGAGGCCGCCAAGACGCAGACGATGGCGTTCGGGTGGGCCTATGACGTGGTGGCCTACGTGAGCCACTACCACCGCAAGCAGTGGGAAGGCGTCGCGCCTGAGCTGGCTTCCATCGGATGGGTCTGCCGGAACGGCTTCGACCCGTCGTATGTGCCGACCGACGTCACGCGCCATCCCAAGCGGGTCATCCACATCACGCGGCCCGAGCGCGGCCTGCGGCCCCTGCTGGCGATGTGGCCCGAGGTGCGGCGACAGGTGCCGGACGCCGAGCTGCACCTCTGCCGCTACAACAGCATGTATGACGCGCAGGGGTGGGGCCGGGTGTGCGCGGCCTACGACGAGCAGGTAGCCGCCGTCAACGCGCAGGTGGGTGGGATTACCTGGCTGGGCGAGCTCGGCAAGCCCGAACTCTACCGGGCCATCGCAGGCGCGGCGGTCATGTGGTATCCCGGCGTGGCTGACTTCGCCGAGACCTCCTGTGTCGCCGCCATCGAGGCGCAGGCGTGCGGCACGCCGTTTGTGGGCAGCTACAAGGGCGCACTGCCGGAGACGGTGCCGCACGGCACGCTCATTCAGGGCGATGCCGACACGCCCGAGTATCAGGCCGAGAGCATCAAGGCCGTGGTGGGCATCCTGACCGGCGCCAATCTGTCGCAACAGGTGCGCGACGGACTTGTGCATGTGCAGGGCTACACGTTCGACCAGGTGGCGCAGAGCTGGGAGCACATGGCGGTCGGTCAGATGGCGGACCGGCGAATCCGCGAGCCGCAGGCCCTGCTGCAGCAGCTGCTGCACGAGGACGACCACTGCGCCGCGCAGGTGCTGGCGCGTGAACTGGGCGACACCGCGACCGCCGAGTGGTGCCAGTATGTCATCGACGGCAAGGACCAAAGCGCCGACGACTACGGGGCGCACGCGCTGCCGCCGCTGGTCGAGATGCAGCACAGCCCACGCATTCGCAGCGTGGTGGAGCAGCTGCAGGGCTGCACCAGCGTGCTGGACGTTGCCTGTGGCAACGGGGCGTTCGCACTGGCACTGGCGCAGGCCGACCCGTCGCGGCGCGTGGTGGGCGTCGATTACAGCGCCGCCAACATCGCCGTGGCCCGCGAGACGGCAACGGCGCTCGGCGTGGCCGACCGCTGCACGTTCGTGCAGGGCGCGGTCTACAGCTACGTGACCCACACGGCCCACGAGACGCTGCTGGATGAGCTGGCGGCGCTCGGGCCGTTCGATGGGGTCTTTGTTGGCGAGTTCTGCGAACACATCGCGGGGGTGGATGGCTTCCTCTCCGCTGTCGCCGCCCGCGCCCAGACGGGCGCTCGCATGGTGTGCACCATGCCGTCGGGGCCGTTCGTGGAACTCGCCAGCAAAGACATCCCGATGCGCAAGGGCCATGTGCATCACTTCCGCGCGCCTGACCTCGAACAGGTGTGGGGCACGCAAGACCGGCTCAACGTCGCGTTCCTCGACATCGGCGTCACGCCGCGCGGCCAGCGGGTCGGGCACTGGATCGTCTCGTGCCAGCTCAACGGACGTCCCTTCCGACCGCGTGACTTCGCGGCGGCGATTCGTCGGGCGCGGCCCAAGCGGGCGCTGTCGGTCGGCATCCTCGCCGGCGAGACCATCGACCTGTGGCGCTGCCTCGAATCGGTGTGGCCGGTGGCCGACGAAATCATCTTGGCCGACACCGGCGTCGGGACGGCAGCGCTGCAGCCGTTCCTCGACGCCTTCCCGCGCACCCGGGTAGTGGAGGTCGGGGCGGTGGGCGACCTGCGCGGCGGTTTCGCGGAGGCCCGGAACGCCACACTGGCAGCGGCGACCGGCGCGTGGTTCCTGTGGATTGACAGCGACGAGCGGCTCGTGGATGCGCACGCGCTGCACCACTACCTCGAGGGCGGCATCTTCACGGGCTACGGCGTCAAGCAGAACCATCTGCAGCTCGACATGGGCGTCACGTTCGACACCCCGATTCGCGTCTTCCGGCGCCAGCCAGACATCGAGTTCTACGGCTGCGTCCACGAACAGCCGCAGCAGCGCGACTGCAACGGCGACATCCTGCCCGCGCTCCAGCTGAACGACGTGCAGATTGCCCACACCGGCTACCTGACCGAGCGGGTCCGACGCGACAAGGCGCTGCGGCGCAACCTGCCGCTGCTCATCCGCGACGGCGAGGTGTTCCCGGACCGCCGCTTGCACCAGCTGCTGGTGCTGCGTGACCATCTCAACCTCGCGCAGTGGGACAGCGAGGAGCGCGGCGGCCTGAGTGACATCGGGCGCAACCACCTGCGCAAGGTCGTCGAGCTGTTCGAGACGCACTTTGCCGACCCGTCCGACAAGTATCACCCGCTGGCCTATCCCTTCTACGAGGCGGCGGTAAAGCAGGTGAGCGGGGCGCTGGAAGTGGAGGTGGCGTTTGCGGCACAGGTGCAGGGCCTGAAGGGGCGCGCCAAGCCCGAGCGCATCTGGGTGCGGCACGCTGGGCAGATTCCCGTCCTGCTGCGCAATCTGCAGGCGCAGTGGCTGAAGCTGTTCCTGCCGCCGCCGCCGATTGACGTCGAACCAATGTCTGGCACGGAGGCTGAGCGATGAGCGTGTGGTTCCCGAACGATGTGGTCTATGACAGCGACCTCGAGGCCTACGAGCAGACCATCCTGACGCAGTTCGGCCAGACCGACTGGCAGACCAAGCGCGTCAAGGCGCTCGAGGACTGGGCCTTCCCGGCGCTGGCGAAAGCGGGGTATGTGCCCGAGCGCCTGCGCACCCGTCACGCCCCGGCGAAGGTCTTGGGGCAGACGGGTGGCGTCTACACGGACTATACGGCATCGGCCACGACGCCCAACGCCGCGACCATCCCGCTGGCCACCGTGTTTGCGACACCGGCAACGGACCATCTGCTGATTGGCTCGCCGCTGCAGTTCCGGGGCCTGTCCATCCGCATGCTCGACCAGGTCAGCAACACCAACGGCACGCTGACCGTGCAGGTCTGGGCCGATTCGTGGGAGCAGGTCAACCCGCTGAACGAGACGCAGTTCCTGAACAACAAGCCGTTCAGCCGAGGCGGCGACGTGCGATGGGAGATGCCTGGCAACTGGGTGACGCGCACCATCAACGGCTCCGCGCCGCTCTATTGGGCGCGCATCACGCTGACCTCGACGCCTGCCGGAGCCTTTGCGGGGCAGATCGGGTGCATCCGTGGCACGGCGCTGACCGGCCCGGTGACGCTGCGCACGCTCGGCCTGATCTTCCGTGAGGCGCAGACGCTGCAGGGAGGGCCGTGGGAAGACAAGGCCAACACGTATTTGGCCGACGCCGAGCGCGCGCTCGAGGGCGCGATGCTGCTGGTGAGCCGGGAGTTCGACACTCTGACCGTGGATGACCAGATTGACCCGTCCGAGGCCGCACAGACCACGGGCGAGGTCACGGGCCAGCCCACGGGCTACAGCTGGGAGCGTGGCTGATGGCGACGACGCCGGATGTCCTTCGCAACCGCGTGCGCAGTCTGGTCGTGGCGGCCCCGTTCTCGTATCGGGAAGCCGTCAGCAGCGACGACTTCAGCCTGCAGGGAAGCGGCAGCAGCGATGCCGTGTTCCGGTGCGTGGTGAGCGGGGGCACGAGCATCGGCGGCTTTGGCTACACCGAAGACCGCACCGACGTGCTGGAACTTGAAGTGGCGCGGCACATTGCCGCCGACTACATGGCGACGTTCCAGACGCTGGTCGGGGACTGCAACAGTCTGCTCGCAGCGATTGTCAGGGACGGGCATCAGACCTCGGGTCTGTATACCGTCCCGGACGACGGGCGTGACTGGGCGATTTCGGCACCCGTGGGCGCGTCGTATCTGACGCTGCGCCTGACGGTGCCACTCAATTACGAAGCACAAGTCTAGGAGATATCCACATGGGAGTGACCGGCAGGGAAGTCAAGGCTGCGTTCGCGAAGTTCGGCACGAACTCGTGGGGCGTGGCCGCCAGCGTCACCAGGGGCATCTATCTGTCCGCGGACGGCGGGGCGCGGTTCGCCCCGCAGCGCGTCAACGATGAGGCCTTTGGGCAGACGTTCTACGGGCGCGGGGACTTCGGCGATACGGCGCCGCAGGACATCACGCTCACCACGCGCGACCGCTACGCCGACCACCAGTATGTGCTGGAGGCGCTGGCGATGGGCAGTCCCGCGGCTCCGACCATCAGCAGCTCGGCGACCGGGCAGACGACGTCGTGGAAGCACGTCATTGACCTGTCAGCCTCGGCTGACGGGCTCGGCGCGACCTTCGCGTTTGACAAGGTGCAGTTCGTCGATGAAATCACCGCAACCAAAATCTACGGCTTCAACAAGACCGTGGGCGACAGCGGCGTGATGGAAACGACGTTCCGCGTCATGGGCAACCGCATGACCGACATCTCGTCGGTGAACGTGGCGGCGACCGTTGCGGGGGCGAATTACCCCGGCCTCGACAACCGCGTGTTCCGCAAGCAGGGCACCTACCGGATGAACATCCAGTCGGCGGGCTCGCTCGCGGCCACGAACGCCATCGCGCTCGAGGGCATCACCTTCGAGTTCGAGCGCCCGCAGGATGCGCCCAACGTGACCGGGCAGGACTACATCGCGGAGCCCGGAGACAACGGCTTCCCGACCATGCGCCTGACCATCACGTATCCGAGGATGAACACGGTGTCGGCGAACAGCCTGTATGCCGCGCTGCGGAACGACACGGCGTTCAAGGCTGACCTCACCTTCGAGGGCAGCTACATCAACTCGACCGACCGCTACACCGAGAAGATCGAGTTCCCGGCGCTGGAGCTGGACACGGACGGCTTCACGGCCAACGTGTCTGGCGCGGACCAGGTGAAGCCGCAGGCCATCTTCCTGGCCAAGGCGGCAGCGACCTCCCCGACGGGCATGGCGTTTGTCAACCCCTTCCGCATGACCCGTATCACCACGCAGTCGCTGGCGGCCTTCTAGCCGTCAGCGCTGCCTTCCTGACCCACGAAAGGTAGACGAGCGATGCCGAGACAACTGCAAACCGATGGGGCCACATTCGAGGTGCGAGAGGACGCGCTGGACGACCTCCAGCACGCGGACCCGGATGTGGTCTACATCTGTAGGGAACTGACAACGACCAAGTGGCGCGAGCTGCAGCGCCAGCACACGCGCAAGGTGCTGAACAAGGCCAGCAAGCAGATGGAGAACGTGACCGACAACGAGGCGTTTTCTGACGCGATTGTGGACTATGTGCTGATGGACTGGCGCGGAATTGTCGAGCGCGGCGGGGCTCCGGCCCCCTGCACGACCGAGAACAAGCTGCGGCTCGACGGCGTGGTCAAAGCGGCGCTTGTCGGCAAGGCGGGGCTCTCGCAGATTGTCGAGGGCGCGGCCATCAAGGAGACCTCGTTTCGGCCAACTCCGGACGTGGGCTGAGTTCTGGGCCGACTCGGTCGCCACGGGCCACGTCGTCTGCTGTCAGCTGGCCGACGATGAGCTGGTGGCGTCCGAGCCGGAGCAATACGACTGCCGGTCGTGTGTGCTCATGGAGCACATGACCAGCTTGGACGCCGACAACCAGCAGGCCTGGGACATCTACCGGGCCTGCTGTAATCGGTTCACGCAAGACCTCGGGGCCGGGTCGGTCGTGCTCGACCGGCTGACGCAAGATATGGAGCCCGAGGCCTTCGTCGATGTCACGGACCGGCTGCGGCTGGTCTACGATATCCTCGCCCCCCGAAAGGAGCCGACCCGCTGATGGCCCGCGAACTGGAAATCGTCGTCACTGCTGAGGTCGCCGCCGCCGTTGCGCAGCTCAACAAGGTGTTGCAGGCGGTCACGTCGGTCGAGAAGGGGGCGTCGGACGCGGACAAGTCGGTCAGCGGGCTGGAAACCGCCATGAAGACGGGCGGCAGCTCGGCGGGCAAGCTCGACGGGGCACTCGGCGGGATAACGGGGCAGTTCGCCAAGCTGGCCGGACTCATCGGCGTCGGCGCGGTCGTCAGCAAGGGCTTCGACCTGCTGGTCGGAGGCATCAAGGCCGTCGGCGGCAAGGCGCTCGAGATGAACGCGAA
>Ga0315903_10008892_pt1 | contig 12268 bp, 7 predicted proteins | sample LakEriMetagenome_7_FD_203524 | JGI IMG/M metagenome (GOLD analysis project Ga0315903, IMG submission 203524) | Freshwater fungal communities from buoy surface, Lake Erie, Ohio, United States - Buoy 2 MA119 | ecosystem: Environmental > Aquatic > Freshwater > Lake | place: USA: Lake Erie, Ohio...
TCGCCAGAATTCTGCTATGTCACGCGAGAAATAGGGGAAGGCAAAATTGCGCAGTAGCTCAATGCCAAACAGGCGCGATGTGCCCAGGGCGATATCGCTGTATCCGGAAAAATCGCAGTAAATCTGGAAGGCAAAGAATACAGCACCCGCCAATAAGATGACTCCCGAATACTCCTGATAGTGATCAAAAATTTGATTCGCATGTATGGCGCAGTGCTCGGCCACAACCATCTTTTTGAAAAGCCCCCATAAAATCTGTCTCAAACCATCGGTCGCCTGACTGTAATTGAAACTACGCGGTTTCTTCAGTTGCGGAAGTAAATGCGTTGCGCGCTCAATAGGACCCGCAACCAGCAACGGAAAGAAACTCACGAATAGCGCATAATTCACGAAGTTGGCTTCGGCAGTGATGCGTCTTTTATAAATGTCGATTACATAGGAAAGTCCATGGAAAGTATAGAATGAAATTCCAACGGGCAGCACCACATGGATGAGTGTTGAATTGAGTGTTATACCAAAAAATGAAAATGCGTGCTGGAATGAATCAATGAAAAAATTGTAATACTTGAAGACGAATAAAAATCCGAGATTAACCGATATACACCCCCAGAGCCACAGCTTGCGTTTGCGCTCGTCGCTTGTTGAGGAGAGCTGCAAACCGGTCACATAGTCCAAACCGGTGGAAAACATCAGCAGGAGCATAAACCTCCAGTCCCAGCATGAATAAAAGTAATAGCTCGCTAAGAGCAGAAGTATGTTTTGAACCTTGAGGCGTCCTGCCGCAACAAACCAATGCAGCGCGAATACAATCGGCAGGAAATAGGCGAAGTCAATCGAATTGAAGAGCATCGGGGTGAAGGTTCTCGCAGGCGAAGGTAAGAACAGCCTGCGCAACTTTCGAAGCCAACGTAAACTCTAGTGGCTTTTCAGCATGGCAATTGTGTCGGAGGGATTTGCAGAGGCAAACACGGCATTGCCTGCCACAAGTACATCGGCGCCTGAATGAGCCAATTTACCGATGTTGTTTTCATTCACTCCGCCGTCGACTTCTATCAGGAACGATAGCTTCCGCTCTTCACGGATGGTCTTTAACTGCTGAATTTTGGAATATGTATTATCAATAAATGACTGACCTCCAAACCCCGGGTTAACACTCATCACTAAAACCAAATCGGCATCTGATAGGATATCGGTCAAGGCACTTACGGGTGTGTGTGGATTTATAGCAACGCCGGCAAGCATTCCCTCGTTTCGAATGGCCTGCAGGGTTCGGTGCAAATGGGTGCATGCCTCGAAGTGCACTGTGAGCACGTGAGCACCGCAAGCTTTGAATTCTTTAATATACCGATCCGGGTCAACAATCATGAGATGAACGTCCAATGGTTTCTTTGCATGCCCGTGCACAGCCTTTACGACAGGCATTCCAAATGAAATGTTCGGTACAAAAACACCATCCATAACATCTACATGAAACCAATCGGCCTGCGATTGGTTAATCATTTCGATGTCACGCTGAAGATTGGCAAAGTCTGCCGACAAAATACTAGGGGCAATGCGATAGCTCATGAATTCGATTTGTGTACAAAAATCGGTAATTCAATCAACTGCCCATAACAACGTTGCATGAAATTTCTCAGTTTTGCTTTATGAAGGTTATTGGTCTCACCGGGGGTATTGGCTCAGGAAAGTCGCTTGTTGGAAGAATCTTTCAATCTGTTGGAGTACCTGTTTTCGATGCCGATAAGCAAGCAATTGCCTTGTATGAATCGGATCCGGAGCTCCTGCGCGATGTTGTCCGATGCTTTGGAACACAGGTATTGAATTCGGAAAGGAAGCTCAACAGACAGGCTTTAGCAGCCATCGTATTTTCGGATGAACAAGCGTTGAAGTCATTGAACGCATTGGTGCATCCGCTCGTTTCCAAGAGGTTTTCTGCTTGGAAGCAGGAGCAAAAGGGCAACGTGGTTATTCGTGAGGCTGCCATCTTATTTGAAAGTGGCAGCAACGCTGATTGTGATTTTGTTGTTCTTGTTTCGGCGCCTGAGCAAATGCGTATTGAGCGAGTGATGCGTCGCAATGGTTTGGGTGAAGGGGAAGTGAAAGCAAGAATATCGCGACAATGGCCTGAAGAGAAACTTCGGTCGCTTTCCGATTTTGAAATTGTCAATGATGAAAAGAAACTAATACTTCCGCAGGTAATGAATTTGATTCGTGAAATCGGAATCGAATAAATTGAACTACAGAAAAAGGATTGCCAGCACAATGAAGAGCACAATCATAACAATGTAGTACCAGAAATCAACGAACCAGGGAAACATGGCTTTGTATTTTTCCAGTAGATCTTTCATTTCAGAATAGAGGTGACGATACTAAGTGAGGCCGCAGAGACTTCAGTGTTTTCAGTTTGAATTTGTCAGGTCACGGTTCAAGCTCAATTCATAAACAGGTACAGACCTGCTATGGCGGAGCCAATCAAAAACCATTTCTTGGTTTTCATGGCGAGAAGGTTGAGTTCGAAATAATTCATATTTCAAAACAACCGAATTCAACTTCCTTTTTGACAACTGCTTTTTGCAGTTTTCAAAAGTGAACGGTGAATAGTGAATTGACTTAGATGCGTCGACTCAAATCACGATTAGTATGTGCGATTATTTTTTAAGGGTACTTCCAGTTTTGTTTTAACTCCTAGCTTGTAGCCATATACTCCGTCGGTTTCGATCTTAATGTTCTCGTATATGGCTTCACAGACTTTGCCTTTCGAAACGGAGTAGATACCTATAGACTTCGCTGAATTTTCATTGCGCCAGTAATAGAGATATTCGTGATTGATGAATTGCATGTAGTAGTTTTCTTTTGCGCCATCAAAAATGAGTCGCCCATCTGTGCTTAATAGTATGCAACCGTTTTTATCGATCTGAAATAAAACTTTATTGCCGAAGCAGGAGTGCTGCGAAATACGCGAAGTCGTTTTGTAGATGGAAGTGCCTTTTCCATTGAGCAATTCATAGGTATAGTAATCCTTGTAATTACAATCGGAATAGCGTAATTCCTGAAAGTAGAATACCGGGCGCGGAAATGTGTACGTGAAGTCTGTCATGGTGCCCAGTAAAGAATCGGGTATTATTCTACCCTCAATGTCTTCATCGTAGCCTTCATATTCTTCACGTTCTTCAATGGAGTAATTATTCTGTGGTGTAACATCTCGGATATAGCTTCTGGATGATTCCAAATTGATATCGTAAATCTGACCGGATTGTGAAAACGGAATGTAGTTGTCATGCAGGTTCACGCCTCCAGGATTGTTGGTGATGTTTTTCTTGGTGTGAATGTCAATTAAATCGGAGGTGCTTTCATCATAGTTTTTACAGCCTTTGGAGGGCTTTTTATGTTGAACGCTCACTAGTCCGTTGTCATCAATGCTATGAACAGAAGTGTAGTTTGCTTCTACCACTACAGTATCGAGTGTGCCATTTAGTATCCCGAAGTACTCGTCGTAATAACCCTGTTTGTTGAGCTTCTTTTTCTGGAATACAAAATAGTTGGTAAAAGATTTATTTCCGGGAGCTCCGTAATTGCGAAGCGGTTCAAATGTTTTAGCATTGTTAATGGTTGTCATGGATCCACCGCTCATTCCAAAATTAAACAAACAAGGATCACTTGCCACTTCGGGATCAATTAGCAGTTTTCCGCTGAAATTGATAAGGCGATTATCACAATCGGAGCAGTTCTTTTTCTCGTCGGTTGTCAGAAATCCAATAGGAATGGGAAATATCCGAAGCAGACTATACTCCAGCGAGTTTTGAGGAAAAGTGCCTGCATCGAGCAGTATGGGTGTGATTTGATTGTGCCATCCTGTGATAAATGTGCGTTCTCGTGTATTGAACAAAGAGTACTTGTTCTTTGCATTCTTCACCAAAAATACATGGGGCACTCCTGTGCCAATAATTGACTGATAGCCGGTGCCGGTAAGTTCGTTGTTCTGATTATCGAGAATAACCACAGATCCATTTCCTTCAGAATTGACATACTGCGAACATTCCCAGCAAAACCGGGAGGTACGCTTATCGTAAAAGGTGATTCCGTCTTGGTAAAGCCCATTGTTCTTCAGTTCGAAGGGGAGACCCATTTCTTTGAGAAGGGATATATTCTTTGTATAGTATTCGTATCTCGCTTCAGGATTGCCTGAGTAATAGTAATACTTGTTTTCTTCCCGATCTTTTTGCATGACGTAATACTCGGCGAGGATGTCACGCAATTCGTTTCTATACGCCTTGAAAAATCGACTTATTACCGGTGAGGTAAGATAAAAGTTGACGGTAAAATCAAAGTCAGCTGCATTGAATAGCTTTTGTCGATTCTGAATATAGCTATCGTTCCACGCAAGTAGTATGCTCGTTTCTGCTCGTTTTACATATGCGCCCTTGGGATATTTCTCGAGATACTCTCGGTATGCTTGAACCGTATTCTTCTTAGAACATTCAGCGAAATACTCTTTTTCTATTGCTGGTATCAGGCGCGTAAACGCTTTCGTATTTTCAAAGTATTGCATGAAAATGGCTAAATCGGGCTTACCACCTTTGGGTACTTTCAATAGAAACTGTTCCGCTAGCTCTTCCCTGATGGATTGCGTTTCTGACGCAGTTGGGAATTCTGTAATAAATGAAATCCCAATATCATATTTTTTCGTGCTATTGTATTCGTGCAATAGAATGGATTGCCGCAGTCCCTTAGCCCTTTGAATTAGGGCCGAATCGGAATTCGTTCGGAGGAAGTTCTCAAGATTCGATAGACTTTTCTGTTGTTCGATTTCGTCCAAAAGCAGAGATCCTACAGTGAAATCGATTTTCGATTTCAACTCAATGTTTTTGACCTTTACCCCAACTTCACTTAGTCTTGCTCTATAGCTTGGTTGCCATGTTTCGGGCCACATGCGCAGAAGTCCCTGTTCCGCCTCGTCCAAATGCATAAGCTGTGTACTGCTCTCCAAATAGGAAATATACCCTTCGAGGCTACCCTCGATTTCCACTTTCTGCCAGGATATACTTTCTATCAGACTTTCAACTTGTTGGAGGTATTCGCTCTGTATGTACTTTTTTCGAAAGGATAGCAGGCCTTCAAGATTTTCACTGTCGCGCAATTTTATGAAGAGTGACTTCTCCTGCTCTGCAAGTGCTTCTTTACGATATTTTCCTTGCGGAAACATGTTCAAGTAACGATTAATAGAATCCGGTTCGTTGTAGGATTTGGTGTGAGTGAATACACGTAGCTCATAGAGTTCTTGCGCTGTTTTAACGTTTTTGCTTTTAGGGTGCTGTTTGATATAGCTCAACCATGCTTCTTCTGAATCAGTCGCTTTTGCCTGACTAAATTCAATGGAATCGATTGCTGATGCCGCTTGGGTCTTGAAGTAGCTGTTCCTATCCGATTTCTCGAACTCCTTCAATGCTTTGGTGTCGCCAAGTTGAATATAATAGTTGACTTCTAAATTATCTCGCCAACGAAGCCTGCCCTCGGTATGATGTCGAGTGTTATCGTACTTCTTGAAAAACTCATTAGCGGCCTGCCAGGTGTTTTTTTGTTGTACGGTTCTCCAGGATGCTTCTGCCAGATCCTGCTCTAACTTGATTATGTTGTTGGCGTCAAGCCCCATCCTTAGTTGGATTAGTTGGATATCCTCAGAATTAATGAAGTGCTCCAAATCGTATTTAACCTTTTGCAGATGATAGTATGCGGAATCGGGATCGTAGCCCGAAAATGATTTGGTGCTGTACAGGTAATAAAGTGCAGCTGATTCATAAATGGTACCGCTATAGTCTTCCTGGAGTTTAAGCAGGTTCTTTTGTGCCTTTTCATAATCTCCTTCGAGAGTATTCATGAACGTTTTCTCCAGTTGCTTGTGCTGACCATACGCCTCCTGGTGAAACACGTTAAGTAAGAAAACTAGAATAATGACAGTTGACAAGATTTGAATTCGCGGCATGATCAGATAATTAGTTATGTAAAAATACTTGCCTTACCAAAAAAAAAAGCGGGACTTGCCCCGCTTCTATTAATTGTCTTGTGTGCTTATCGAATCACTAAAATACTTCCCCTGCTTCTGGCTTTGCTCAGTGCTTCATTCTGGTTATAGTCGAGCGCTTCAACCTGCCAGGTGTATACGCCGTTGGGTAAGTAATAATCGGGAGCTCCACCTGTCCAAACGTCTTCAGGGTCGTTCGTCTCCCATACCAATTGTCCATAGCGGTTGAAAATGCGCAGTGTGTAGGAGGTTAATCCATTTGCATAAACACGAAATACATCGTTCAAACCATCACCGTCAGGAGTAATTGCCGTTGGCGCGTAGATATAAATACAGTCCACTTCGATATTAACAGTATCACGGGCCTCACATCCATTGAGTGAGCTTATCATGACCAGTTGCGAATTACGGGTGGGCGTAGCTATTTCCAGTGTGTCTCCGCCTCCGGCATAAATACCGTCTATTTCCCAATAGGTTTCGTTGCCGTCGCTTTGGCCATTAAGAAGGGTGTTCTCTTCGCAGTCGCTGTAAAAGTCTTCCCCCGCGAAAATTTCAGGATAGGGACTGAAAAATACTGTTACTGTGTCGGTCGTGTCACAACTTACCAAATGACCGGTTACGATGTAAATGCCGCTGTTGGCCACGGTTAGCGTATCACCAACAAGGCCGCCTGTCCATGAGTAGCTAACAAAATTGCCATTTGGAATTATGGTCACCAGTTCACCTTCGCATGCGGTGTCCTTCGAAGCTGTTGTTTCAATGGCCATATTTACCTCTACATCCACGGTTATTGTGTCACTGTAAAGAGGGCATTCACCGCTTATGGAGGCCGTAAAATAGTACTCTCCATCGGCTGTTGCATTTGCGATCAGACCATTAGCTCCGTTAATCGCTATGCCGTTTTGATACCACTGAATCAAGGCACCGTCAGTAACACCTAACAGCGGATGCTCTGTTAGGCAGGTTGCCAGCTCGTTGTTGACCGCATAAGGCGGAGGGGTCCAGGTAGCTTGTGTGGCCACCGGATGCGATGTGATTTGCACCGGTGCACTCTGACTCGTGCATCCGTTGTCGGTTACCTCTAGTATTATACTGCTGGCTTCCTGATAATCGATATTGAGCGAGGCTGCAGCAGAAATAGGGGCGCCATCGGCGAGCCAGTTATATTCCTCATGATTGTCTACCGAGTTAAGAGCGACTTGCTCTCCGGGACAAAGATCGATGGGGCCTGCGGGTGTAATTTGTACGACCGGATAAACATGTATGATAACCGTTGCCGAAACCGGTTCACTGAGGCAACCGTTTTCAGTGACTACAAGTTCATAATTGAAGGTGCCTGCATTTGAGGTTATGACATTGTAGTTGGCCAAGGTCGAGATTGTTACTCCGCTTTCGCTCCAGGTGTAGCCCGAGAATCCTGCTGATGCTTCAAGCGTTAGGTTTTCATCTACACACACTTCGGTGTCGGTAGTTAAAATCGATGCAACCGGGAGCGGGTTAATGGTTACCACGATAGGAAGTGATTCAATCGTGCATACGCCGTTATTCGCTACCACCGTATAGCTGCCTGCAGTGGTTATGGAAAGTGAACTTGTTGTTTCACCTGCTATGTCTGATCCGTCGAGTTTCCATTGCAATGTGCCGCCGGCGGTTGTGGAAAGCGTCAATAAATCGCCTTGGCAGATCGTAGTATTCCCAGACGCACTTATTACGGGAAGTATGGGCTCATCTACCTGTATCGCCACACTAGTGGTTTGCGTTTCCCCACACGAATTCTGCACTGTCAGCTCAGCTGTTTGAGTGCCGAAGCTGTTAAAAACTACACCAATCGGATTTTGATCTGCGGAAGTTGCCGGTGTTGCATTACTGAATACCCAACTGTATGAGGAAGCCGAACTTTCTGAACCATCAAAGTTGAGTGCACTCCCTTGACAAACAATGTTGCCACTCACGTTAATCACAGCGATAGGCATCTGATCGCTATTGGTAGCGCCAAAACTTGGCGAAGGGGAGGTGATGTAATTACCGTTACAATCAACCTCATTGGTTGAGCCTTCGGTAATGGTGATGGATTCGAATCCGCTGTCATCAATGAGCGTAATACCCGTAAGTGCGCTGCAGCCGTTTGCAGCTACCGAAGAGACTAGCGCGGGAAAGGAACCGGTTCCCCAATACACGCCCGAAATGAGGTTTCCCGAATTGTCAAGTAAGAAAAGCTGTTCAGATGCATCGGTTAGACTTCCCGTTTGCACAAGACTTGAACTACAACCACACGTATTCCAGTTCAAATCGGGCGTTAACCCATTGAGACCACTGCTGAGTGTATAAACCTCACCTCCTTGCAGGGTGGTGCCCGATGGAATGGTGAGCGAAAAATCGCCGTCTCCGATAATCATGCATCCTATGTCCACCGGGGTGGCACAGGTATTCATGAGTTCAATCCATTCACTCGTATTAGGAGGTGTGCCATCTGCGCCCGTTGGGTTTACCATTACTTCGTTGATAACGATGCACTGGGAGATCACAGTCGATCTGCTCCAGAAAGCGATAACGGCAAATGAGAAGACAACGCGTAAAAATTTCTCCACAGAATTGTTGTAAGGTGTTTTAATTTTCGGAGGGCGAATTTCGTAAAGAGTAGTCATTTATGGACTTTTTGGTCGAAGAAAATATCCAACCTGGGTTACATAGGTTACGTTCCAGGTCATAAAAGCGTGATAAGTTTGTCACATGAATCATTCGAAAGGTCCAGTTGGCGCTATGCTTACACATCAATGCCCTGTTTGCAGGGAGGTTTCCATCTACAAAAATCCAAGGGTATACACACTTATTGATATTGGTGTAATGCATAAGGAATGCCCTGGCTGCCACACCAATCTGGTGCCTGAAACCGGTTTCTATTTCGGTGCGGCATACGTGAGTTGGGCATTGACAGTAGCATTATGGGTGTCGGTCCTTGTGGCGCTAAAGGCTTTTGACGCATTCGGATGGATTGAGTTCGGTTTTTTGACTCACCCGGTTACATTTCTAACTTCCGGTATGGTAGCTACACTGATTCTTTTTCCGTACCTATTTCGCCTGTCAAGAAGTATTTGGGCGTTCATGTTTATCAAAGCAGAAAAGCAGGAGAATTCCTGAGCTCATTCTTCTTTACCACTCACAAATAACGGTGTCATAAATGGCGCCGTAACCGATAAAGGCTCCGAAGCCTCCTTCAAGGTTGCTTTCCAGGTTGAACGGAATAGCGAAGGGACTGCCCTGATTGCCGATTTGCGCTTCCAGACTTCGAATGAACTTGAATGCATTTCGGTCTATTGTACAGCCCCGAATCGCAACTGTATCGCCCACTTTGAAGTATCCCCGCTCGTCGTTTTCGTCGTCGAATTTTTGTGAGTTCGATTCTATACCTCGCGGATACGCAAACTCAAAGCTCAATCCATTGAAAAAGGTGTCATCGTAAACCGACCCAAAGGGAGCTATAAACGTCAAGTCCTTTTGTTGGCCCCGCAGGGAGGCGTCCGGTGTGTTTTCCGGATATCGATTGATTCTCTTGGCAAACCAACGATATGCATTTCCGGTTGTGTCAGGGTCCGTTAGTTGCCCGTAAAGAATTCCCAGAGTGTCTTGTACTTGCGGATTGATAATATCGAAGAATACAGTGTCGAGTTCCACTAGTGCTGGAATTTTGGTGCTACCCGTTATGGAGAAATTGTCTTTGAGCACTCGGATTTCATAATTGGTGTTTTCACTACCGGTTAGCACAAACGAGGTGTATAGGCATAAGTCGAGCGATTGCAGGGATTCAACACTCACACCAAGTGCAGCCGAAGCAAGTTCCAGTTCTTGTGCGGTAAGATCGGATGAGCAATATTCAATCAGTGGATAAACCGCTCCATTAGAAGTTATTGTTACATCGGCATCATGAACGAAGATGTTTTGAAGCGAGGTAACATCGGTTGGGTCGAAGTAGCCCTGAGTCCAAGTAAGAAGCACCAACGGAAACTCGCCGGGTAAAATCGTGCCTTCCACCACAATGGTGGGCTCCGCATTGGGCAGGTCAACCGTGATTTCCTTTTCGCAACTCACCAATGACAAAAGTGCAAGAGCAAGTAATCCAAGGTAAAATGCTTTCATACTGAACATAAACAGCGCGAAGTTACTCGAGTTCAAACCGGTGAAAGCAGCTAGGGATAAAATCATCCGTATGCATGTCTTTCATTCAATGTAAATGGAGCAAAATGGAGATAGGCTTAACACAATTTTACAGGGGTTGAGCAATCTATTTCATTCGGCAACATTATACATTTGAAACCAATTTTAAAATTTAACCCTGAACATATAGTATGATGAAAAAGAATCTAATGTTGTTTGCCATGGCATTCGCAGGAGGTGCTTTGGCTCTCGGTTCTTACCGTTTATTTTTTGACCCAAACAATGGGTCTCAGTTTTTGGAAGCTTCATCTCCAGCATTTCCGGAAGGGCAGTTTGTTTCGATGGGGGGCGATGGGGCAGGCGATTTTAGCATGGCAGCAGAACGCACGGTCAATAGCGTTGTTCACGTGAAAACACAAACAACCATGCAGCCGGTTTTCAATCCGTGGTCCGACTTTTTTGGTTACCAGCAGCAGCCGCATGTGCAAGAAGGTTCCGGATCGGGAGTAATCATATCAGCAGATGGCTATATCATAACCAATAATCACGTTGTAGAAGGAGCGGAGAAGTTGCAAGTAACCTTGAACAACAACAAAGACTATGAAGCAACTGTGGTTGGGCGAGATCCAAGCACCGACATTGCTGTTATTAAAATTGATGAGGCCGGATTACCCGCTATCGTTTGGGGTAACAGCGATGATGTTCGCATTGGCCAGTGGGTAATTGCAGTGGGTAATCCTTTTGATCTGACCAGCACGGTAACGGCGGGTATCATAAGTGCAAAAGCGCGTAATATCAATTTGCTTTCCCGGGAGAGTAATAATGGGGAAGAAGTTTTTCCCGTTGAGTCTTTCCTCCAGACCGATGCAGCTGTAAATCCGGGAAACAGCGGTGGTGCATTGGTAAACACAAAGGGTGAACTTATCGGAATTAATACTGCTATTCAATCGCGCACAGGGGCTTTTGCGGGTTACTCTTTTGCTGTACCATCCTCAATTGCTAAAAAGGTATCGCGTGATATCATCGAATTTGGTAATGTGCAGCGCGCATTCATCGGGGTTCGCATTGAAGAAGTGACGCAGGATATTGCTAAAGACAAAGGATTAAAAGAAGTTGCGGGTGTATTTGTAAGCTCATTATCGGAAGGCGGTGCAGCAGCTGAAAGCGGCATCGAGTCGGGTGATGTGATTCAGAAAATAGATGATCGCCCCGTTAATAATGTGCCTCAGCTGCAGGAGCAGGTTAGTCGTTATCGCCCTGGCGATAAAGTGAAGGTAACCGTTTGGCGAGATGGTAAGCAACAAATCGTCGATGTAACCTTACGCAATCGCAGCGGCAGAGCTGAGCTTGAAGATTTTAAAGCCGCTGCCAGCGAAGAAACGTTCCAAAGTCTGGGCGCAACATTTGGCTCTCCTTCACCGGAAGACAAATCAAAACTGCGCATAACAGGTGGTGCCAAGGTTTTGGATATTCAGACGGGAAAGTTTAAATCTATCGGTTTGCAAAAGGGCTTCATAATTACTCGTATCGATGGACAAACTATCGGTACACCAAAAGATCTCGAAACGGTTCTTCAGAATAAGGCCGGTACCTATGTTGAAATTCGAGGCTTCTATGCCAATGGTATGGAGGCGATGTATGGTTTTAGGATGTAATAAGACGAATAAAGACAAACAAGGGGAGGCGAGTTAGCTTCCCCTTTTTGTTGCTTAACTGTGGCAAATCTGAATCATGAGTTTTAGGTGAACCCGTTTTATACTCCGTTTGTTTTTCTGTCATGAAAACAATCGTAATTGCAGGCGCCTCAGGTTTTATTGGGCAACATGTATCGGATTTCTTTAAGTCGAGCGGTTGGACAGTTCTTACCATTGGGCGTTCCAGCGGCGATGCTACATGGAACGATCAGCCATCGCTGATTCGAGTGCTAAATGGAGTTGACACAGTTTTGAACCTGGCAGGTAAGTCTGTCAATTGCCGTTTTACTGCTGATAATGTTCGCGAACTGATTCGCTCAAGGGTTGAAACTACGCGTGCTTTGGGGGATGCTATGGCTCTGTGCAAACAGCCGCCACGCATTTGGATTAACGCTAGCGGAGC
>Ga0315903_10008895_pt1 | contig 12265 bp, 16 predicted proteins | sample LakEriMetagenome_7_FD_203524 | JGI IMG/M metagenome (GOLD analysis project Ga0315903, IMG submission 203524) | Freshwater fungal communities from buoy surface, Lake Erie, Ohio, United States - Buoy 2 MA119 | ecosystem: Environmental > Aquatic > Freshwater > Lake | place: USA: Lake Erie, Ohio...
TTCGTCTGACCGTCGATTTCGATTTCGATTGGGTTGGTGGCTGTCATTTTTAGGAGTAGGTGAGATTGGTTTTGGAAGACCACGCGCCGGTGGCGCTGGCTTCTGTGGAGGAGTTTCCGTCTGCGGAAAATTGGGTTCGGGAGATTTCCCATGCTTCGGCGTCGTAGATGGAGCCGGTGGACGGCACATCGGAATACAGCAGGTATCCCAGGTATGTGGTGTCGCCTGCGGAGTCGAAGACGAACACGCGGTCTGGGGCTTCGCCTGCGCCGGCGAGGCGATATACCTCTCCCGTGCTTGGGTTGCGCGAGTAGATTCGCCGGTCACTGTGGTTCACACAAATCTCTCCCAGCGAAAGCTGAGAGGTCGTCGGAATGGCTCCGCTCTGGACCGACTTTTTCGGGATGATGGTTGGGTTTGGCATGGGCCTTTTTTATTCAGCGGAAATTTTTAACTCCCCCCGCTTGGCGAGGCGGCATGGGCCGCCCCGCCGGGGAGTGGGTTGGTTGGCTACTAGTAGCTGCCTCCATCAATCGTGCTCTCGAGCGCGGAGATACGATTTTCATGGTCCAGAACGTCGGCCTCGACTGCGTCCAGGCGGCTGTCGGCGCTGGCGTTTTCGAGAGTGGTGATGCGGTTGCTGAGGCTGGTGTCCGCTGTGGCGCGGGTCGAAGCCTCGCTGTCGATGTTCGACTGGAGAGTCGTGTCGGCTGATTGGCGCGCTGTCTGCTCGCTGGAAATCGCGCTCTGGCGAGCGGAGGTTTCGGCAGCGATGTCGGTGCCGAGGTCCACGATGTCCTGCTCTGCGGCAGAGACACGAGTCGTTAGCGCGGTAGCGGCTGTCTCCACGCCATCGATGCGGAGACCGAGGGCTGTGTCGCCGGATTGGCGGTCGCTGACTTCTTGAGCGAGGGCGGCGTTGTTGCTGGTGACATAACCGGCGAACGCTTGGTCGTTGGTCGTGTCGACCGAATTGATGAGGGTGACGATTTCCGCGAAGCTGTCTTTGTCAGCCTGGGAAGCGGAGAGGATCGCGTCGACGCGGTTTTTCTCCGTGGTGATTTTGCCGTCCAAAACGAGGTCGGCTGCTTCGCGGGCGCTCTGCTCTGCCGAAACAGCGGCGATGCGTGCTGTCTCTTCGGCGGAGATGTCAGCGGCAAGATCGCTCTCGGCACCCTGTGCGCGGGAGATCTCGGCGTTGAGGTTCGAGGTCAGAGTCGAATCGGCTGAGCTGCGAAGCGAGGCTTCGGCTGCGACGGCAGAGTCAACGAAGGTTTTCTTCGCGTAGCTCTCGCCGGAGAGGTCGAAAACGCCTTCCTCTGTTCCGATGAAAAGTTTCTTGTTCAGTTTGTCGAAGCCCAACTCTGCGAGCTGGAGCGACACTGGGGAGCCTGTGCCCCGTTTGATGCGAATTACTGGATTGGCCATATGATTTTTTTAGGTTGGTGGTGGTTGTGGGTTTCGTTGTGGGGGTGAGTGTCAAAAAGCGCCCGCGTCGATGATCGGAATCATGAGCGCGTAGCTGCTGGCCGAGGGGCTCCAGCGGTAGGGCATTCCTTCGTCGAGGGCCATGTAGAGGCGGTCCGATTTTCCGACGCTCGGGAAGCTCGAGCGTGTTGGGTATTCGACGACGACGGCGGGGAGCGTGAGGTCGAAGCTCGAGAGATCGAGCGTCTGCGTGAGGTTGCTCTCGGTGATTGTTGTCATGCGTAGGCGAGAGTCTCCCGGTTAGACCACGATCCGGTGGCCGAGGCGGTGGCGAGCACGCGCCCGGCGGCGTTGAGCGTGGTGCGTTTGATTGTCCAGGTGGTGGCGGTCTCGGGCAGGGCTGGCGCGGCGGGGCGGTCGGCGTTGAGCAGGCGGCCGCTGTAGGTGGTGAGGCCGTCGAGGCTGCTGTCGAAGGCGAAGAGGTAGAGGGTCGGATCGATGGGCGGCTGGACGGTTCGCAGGCCGAGGGCGGTGCAGGCGATCTGGGTGCCTGCGGAGGGCGGGGCGTCGAAGGTGATCGTGCCGCTGGCTTCGCTCACGGTGTAGTCGGTGCCGGGGGCTTGGGTCACGCCGTTGAGGGCGACGAGGACGGACTCGGGGTCGTTGCTGACGAGGCCGTCGATGGTGAAGGTGGTGGCGGTGCCGTCGCCGTAGCGGATCGTGCTGTTGATCGAAAGGCCTGGGGCTGCGGCGACGATAAAGTCCGAAAGGCCGGTGATCTCGGTGGCGGCGTGGGTGTGGATCGTGTCGGCTTTTGAGAGATCGATCCAGAGTTTGAAGGCTGGCGAGGCGTCGGGGTCGAAGGCGGCCCAGTAGCTCGAGCCGGGTGGATACCCGGGGTTCGGCTCGCCGATGCGGACATAAAGCTCGCCGTTGTAGCTGACCACCTGGCCGGGCCAGTAGTCCGCGCCGTTGTCGTAGGCGCCGCGATAGTCGGCGGCCTCGGGCTGGAGGGCGGTATCGGCGAGAGCGCCTTGGGCGGCGGTGGCTTTGCCTGCGAGGGCATCGGTGAGGCCGGTGACTTCCGCGAGGGCGTGGTTGTGCGCGGAGGGGGCGAAGGTGGAGGGCTTGCCGGTTAGGCTGCTCCAATCGACGGGAGGCGAGACGGCGACGACGGCAGAGGCGAAGTCGGTGATGTCGGCGGCCGTGTGCGTGTGGGTGTCGAGCTGGTTTTGGAGCGTCCCGATGCTCTCGGCCGCTTCGGCAATGGAGTCGAGCGCGGCGGGGTCCAGATTTGCGCTTAGATAATTTATTCTGTTATCAAGCGCGGTGTCGGCTGCGGAAAGGGCGGCGAGGTCGGCATCGAGGCCGGTGATCTCGCTCGTGAGGTGCGTGTGTGCAGAGGGAGGGAACGCGGAGGGCTTGCCGGTGAGGCTACTCCAATCAACGGGAGGCGAGACGGCGACGACGGCCTGGGCAAAGTCGGTGATGTGCGCGGCCGTGTGGTTGTGACTGGCAGGGGGGAAGACCGTGGGCTTGCCGGTGACGCTTTCCCAAGTCGGCGGCGGGGCGAGTTCCGCGATGGCCTGCGCGGTGCGCAGGGGCGTCATCCATTTGGTGTTGTCGGTTCCGGCCTCGGCTTCGGCTTGGGTGGCTTTGCCGTCGGGGATCGCGGCGGGTGTGCCCTCGTCGCCGGTGATCACTGCGTTCTGAAGTTCGACGGCGAGGGTGGCGGTGCGGTGGGCGGTGCCGGGTGCTCCCCACTTGATTTCGAGGAGGGCGCTGACGGTGGCGTGGTTGGAAGAGAACGCGGCCTCGACCGGCAATGTGTTTAGATCAAGGGTGGTCTGGCCGGGGGCCGCGAAAGCTAAAAAGTTGGAATCGGAGAATTTGGCCTTGAGACCGACGGCGGCGGTGGTGCCGGCGGGTGGCGTGGCGACTGCGCCGTTCTCGACATACACGACCTCGATGGGGAGGGTATCGCGGCGCTTGAGGACGAGGCGGTCGAGCGCGACATTGCTCGCGGCGCTTTTCACGAAGCGCCGGTTTTTGAGATCGAGGAAGAGTTTCATGCCGCTGACCAGCGGCAGGTGTCAAATCACTCGGGCTTCCGAGTGGCTTCGGGAGCGGCTGAGACGGCCTTCCACTTCCCGAGCGGGCAGGCTTCGGTTGCCATGCGGAGTTTTGCCCATGTCGAGCACCCGCACTTGCGGCAGCGGCCAGTTGAATGAAACGCCTCGGAATCCCATTGGTCACAAGCGCGGCAAATAGATTCTCGCTCGGCGAGGATTTCTGGAAGCGACTGGTTGCATCCCGATACTGCAAATTTTTGCATGCTCATCAAAAAATTATGCACCATTTCCATCTTTGAAATTTGGTCGGCAGGGATTTTTGCGAGGGCTTCTGGCGAGAGATTTAACATTCTGTAACGGTAAAAGTTAAATAGCCGGAACCTCCATAATTGTATCCATAGTAAGTGCCTATCGGCGAATCTATGCCGTCATTTTTGCAATAAAAATTTGTTGCCACATTCCCCAAGCAAGCTCCGCCGGAGCCTGCTAAAAGTAATGCCCATTTTGCTCCACCGCATATGAAAGGAATCCAAAATGTGTTTGTTAATCCTGGCGGTGCAGAACTACCGCAACCCGGTATAGTTAAAAAACTTGTGGAGCATCCATTTTCATCCCCGCCCCATCCATTATTTGGATAACCCTCCAGACAAACAGAAGGAAAATTGCATGGGCCAGTCTCACAACACGCGCACTCGACGGCGCGGAGTCCAGCCGTGCCGTCGGTCTTGATCTTGATTGCTCCGGAAGATGTGCGCCCGAGGGTCATTTGGAGAAAGTAGGAAGGATGAAGGAAGAAGGATGAAGCAAAAGCCCCTCTGTGTGCTCTGTGTCCTCTGTGGTTAAACTCATCAGCACTCCTCCGTTGCGATCCATTGCAGCGTGCCATTCACCGCGCCGAGGACATGGGTGCCGCTCCCAGGCACAGCGGGGATTTTAAGCCTGCGCTGCGGGTGTCCGCCCGCACCGGTTTTTGTTTCGATTAGCGAATTGTCGGCATCCAGCGTGGCGAAGACGAAGTTCTGGTCGAGGTCTCGCGCGCTGAGTTGATACGGGTAGCCGCCGGAGGCCGGATTTCCGCCGCGCTGGGCGGCTTGCTGGAATGAGACTGGCGGGTCCGCAGGCATTTATTTTTTTCTGAAAATCAAACGCTTTTGCGTGAGATATGATCCTCCGACCTCAAAGGAAGCCGTGTATTCAATGAAGTGCCCGTATTGGACGCTTTCGCACCGTGAGAGAAAAAATGAGACGCCGCTCTCCATGGGCAGAAAACTGTTGTATCCAGTGGAGGCGGACTCGAATTCTGCCTGTGTGATATTAGAGGTTCCGCCGTATTTCATACCCTCAGGAGCAAAGTTTGCCCACTGAAGTTGCCCCCCGAAGAGCGTGAGTAGATAACTCACATCGATGGCCTGCGGAAATATCTCGCCGTTTATTTTGTAAAGCCGGGAAAGAGATGATGGGGGAGTGAGAGGGAGATCTGCATTTGGCGCAGATACAAAATGGAGCACCAAGTCGTCCGCAAAGACATCCACCTTATTCAATGGGGTGCGCGAGATCACTGCATAGGGTGGGGTTTCGGTGAAGACTGCTTCCCAGAAATTTACCGTCTCAACACCTGAGCCAATGGGCATGTTTTGGATTTCACCGTCAACAGATAGCCGGAGTCTCCTCTTTTGGCGCGTCACATTTGGTTCGGTCTTCCATCGGCCATAGGCCGTCACGGTGCACCGCACAAAGCCATCGACGGTGTCCTGGTAATCCGGGGCCGGGTAAATGTAAGCGCCATCGATGCACGGCTGCGAGTCGGAGATGGCCGCGCCTTCGACAAAGGCATTGTAGGTGGCGAGAGATTTCGGCGCCACATAGGTCTGCTGGATGAGGCACAGGCCACTGGGGAAGGTCTTTGTGAGCCGATCGCCCTGCTTGATCCACGGCGAGGCGGCGTTGGTGCGGTAGATGGTTTGCATGGCTAGGCGGTGAGGGCGGCGACGGGCAGCTTGGGTTCGATTTTTTCGACGAGTCCTTTGATGGTTTCGACGAAGCCTTTGATCTCGCCGAGGATTTTGCTGCCTTCGCCGGTCGAGACGGCGAGGTCGATGTTCTCCTTGAGCTTGGTTTTGATCGACTCGATGGAGGCGGTGGCGTCGAGGTTGAGGGTTTGCTGGGTAGAGCCGAGCTTGGTGATTTCGGCCTGGATATTTTGCAGGGAGTTCTTGCCGCCTTTTTCATCGATGGGCTGAATGCCGGTGAGTTCGCCGCGCTTGCTGGCGATGTAGTCGAGGATTTGCTGCATCTGCTCGCTGCCGGTAGATCCGAGGTTTTTGATGCCCAGCTCGCGGGCGATGTCGGGGAAGGATTTGTTTTTGAGGTCTTTTCCGATGTATTCGCCGAAGGCGGTGATTTCCTTGCGGGCGTCGGCGGTCTGCTCTTTGAGGCTTTTCACGGGCGCGGAGGGATCGACGCCTTTGATGTAATCCAGCCAGGTGGCGAAGGACTTGGCGGCCTCGGCGGCTTTGCTGGCCTCGGCTTTGGCTTCGGAGACGGTAGTTTTATCCACCTTCACGGCGGCGGCGGCGTTTTTGGCGTTGACGAAATTCGTGGCGAGGACTCCGGCTTCTTCTTTGGTGACGCCGAGGGTTTTCACATAGTCTTCTGTGAGCTTGGCGATCTCCTCGGTCGCCTTCTTGCGCTCAAGGTCTTTTTCGAGGGAGGCCACGAGTTCGGTGTTGCCTGCGGCTTTGGCGGCGTTGAGCTGGGTCTCAAGTTCGATGATAGCGGTCTTGTCAGCTTTGGCTTGGGCGTCTGCGGCGGCTTGCTGGTCTTTGAGGGATTGACGGGCGGCAAGCTCGGCCTCGGACTGCGCGGCTTGCGTCGCGCGCTCGGCGGTGGTGGCAGCGGTGGCGGCGGTGACTTCGTCTTGGAGTCCTTTAACTACAGCGGCCTGCTCGCCGGTTTTGAAAAACTCGGCGTTTGCGCTGGCGAGGTTTTGCTCAAACTCTTTTGGGATTTCGCCGATTTGCTTTTTGGCGTTGGCGGAGAAATTTTCAAAAGAAGTTCCGAGGGTTTCCTTTTGTTTTTCGAGGTTGGCCTGCATTCCATCCATCGAGCCGCGAAGGGCATCGAGGCCCGCATTGGCGGCGTTGAAGGCCAAGGCTGCCGGGCCTGCGATATTTGGGAGAAAGGTGGCAGCGAGGTTGATTGTCTTGAGCAGCCCATCATTCACATCCGGCAACATGGCCAGAATGCCTTGCGCGAATTTCACGCCGGAGGCTTTGCCTGCATAAGCAAACGAATCAATCATCAAGGTGAATGTGCCGCTCGATGGGCCGAATAAATCGACGATGGTATCTGCCGCCGTCTGCAAACTCGCTGAGAGATATTTGTAAATCGCGTTGCCGCTTTGCATTGCCTGGAGTTTTAAAGATTCCCAGAAAAGCTCGAAGGCGAGACCGACCTTGCCGATGGAGATGGCGTCGACAGCGGCTTGGAATCCTTTCATCGCGTTCTCGCCGCCGAGGAAGGCGTTGGCGAGGTTTTGGCCTACGGCTGCTGCATCGATGCGGGAGAGGGCGCTGGTTATGGCGTCGATGGCGGGGAGGGCTTTGTCGAGGATGCCTGCGGCGAAGTCGCGCACCTTCTGCGAGATGATCAGGAAGCGGTCGCCGACGGCGTCGAAGACATTGGCTCGGCGGTCCATGATGTCGGCCATGCTGCCGACGGTGGCGCGGGCTTCGTTCATTTCGCCCGAGAAATTGGTGAGGAGCGGGAGGAGTTCCGCGCCGGATTTGCCGAAGACATCGATGGCGGTGGCGGCGCGTTTGGTGGGGTCTTCGATGCTGGTGAGGCCGGAGGCGACGAGGGCGAGCTGCTCGGTGGGGGTCTTCCCGGCGAGTTCTTCCATGGAGAGGCCCATGCGGCCAAAGGCGGCGACGGCTTCCTTGCTGCCCTCGCCTGCGCCGAAGATGTTGTTTTGGAGCTTGGCCAGGGCGGGGCCGACTTTGTCCGCGCCCGCGCCGGTGTTATCGAAGGCGCGTTGGAGGAGGAGGAGATTGCCGGCCGACTCGCCGGTGGAGGCGGAAAGGTCGGAGAGGGTGCCGCCGAGGTCGAGGGCGTCGGTGAAGCCTTGGATCGTGCCACGCACGGCGGCGAATCCGGCATCGAGGACGGCGGTGAAGGCTTTCGCGGCGAGTTGACCGACGCCGACGGCAGCGGCGAGTTTTCCGAATCCAATCCCGGCTTGGTCGCCCATTTTGTCGGTCTTGTTTCCAGTGTCTGCAATGTCTTTGCCGAGTTCTTCGACTTGAGGATTTGCGGCGGCGAGCTTGGCGTCGGCTTTTGCCACGGCTTTCTCGAAGGTCTCCATCGAGATTCTGCCGCCAGAGAGGTGCTTTTGCAGTTCCTCGACTTCTTGGTTGTAAATTTCCGTCGCGGAGCGGTTGGATTTGGTGATTGCCTCGGCTTTCTTTTGCTCTTCGGAAAGGGCTCTCGTCTCTGCCTCGGCTTTTTTAAGGGAGGCTTCCAGCTCCTCGTTGGCACGCTTGGCTTCTTCGGTCTGTGGCGTGGCGGCTTTGAGCGCGGCCTCGGCTTTTTCGATGGCGGAGGCGTAGGTCTTCTGGGAGATGAGGCCGGAGTCGAGGAGCTTGCCGAGTTTATCGACTTCCTCGCTGTAAATCTCGAGCGCGGTTCGGTTGGATTTTGTGACGGCCTCGGCGCTGCGGATTTGATTCTCGAATTCCTTGGCGCTCTTGGTGGCTTCGCTGACTTCGCCGCCGAGCTTGGTGAAGATGCCTTCGGCCTGGCGAAGCTCGCGCATCTTTTGGTTGATCTCTTGGAAGGAGAGCGTGCCGCTATCGACCTCGCCTTGCAGGGAGGTCATCTGCTGCTGGATGGTCTCGAGGGTTTTTTGAAGCCCTGTATCCGTTGCGCCGAATTCTACATTTACATCAGCCATGGGATTACGCGGCCTCCTGGAGTTTGGTGATGCGGCCTTTGAGGATTCGGGCCATCTGGTTTTTCATTTTCTCGGCGACTACGGACATGGCCATGAGTTGCTCGCTGGGGCGAAGCACGGCATCGGCGTATTTCGAGGTATTCGTTAAAATGACATGTGGGTGATCTAAGTTCCCAGTGTTGTCCGTGACTCGACCATTCCCATGATCTCCGATGTGTCGCGTGACCCAGCCTGGAATTCCTTTTGTCATGTCACCAGCGACAACTTTTTTGAGATGAGTCGCACAATAGGCCCAGCCAGACTTGGCAATGCCGACCTTGGCGTGCTGGCTGGCGATGTAATCCTTCAAGGTATCCGGCATCACGAAATACCGGTTGATGAATTTCCATCGTCCGATGTCGCGGGTATCTCCACCGGCTGCAGACATGCGACCATTTACAAAGTTGTTTTTATGAATGCCCCTCATTGTCGAAGTGGACGCATCTGGCATGAAATGAGCGCGATCCGTGCCGTAAACCGTGCCGTCTTTTCGTGCGAAAAGTCTGATGTTGTCGCTGGTATTGTTAAAAAGCGCGTGCTCTTGCATGAAGGGGGTGAGAGGCGCAAAAACGCCTGCGCGGTTCTTTCCCTTACTGCCTCCCCCTCGGCCGAGGAGGTCGCGCGTGATCGCTTTCTCCCCAACTTTTTCGCCTCCTTTTTTATCACCAAACGGCTGCGTGCGGCGGGCCAACTCCACGCAAAGAAGGCGAGCCCCCATGTGGACGGCGTCGGGGATCGTGGTTTCACGGATCTCCGCGTAGTCCTTCATGATTTTCTCGAACTTCAGATTGGTGAGTTTGAACTTTGGCATCAGGTGATTTTTGCGAATGCGGCGTCTATGGCAGCGAGGGAGTCAAAATCCACCTTGCGCGAGTTGCGCGTCCAGGTGCGACGGCGGCCGTGGGCGGCGTCGTCGGCATGGATGATTTGGAGCCCTGCGGCGAAAGGGAGGTCTTCGAGAATCTCGCGGAAGCCCCAGCCGGTGGTCTTAGCGATGCGGTAAACATAGCCTGCGAGCCAGCCGGGGCTGTTTAGTTTCCCGATCCTGGCTTTCCGCCTTGGGTCTCGGAGAAGCTGGCGAAGTATTCGTTCGTCCGCTCGAGGCAGAGCTTTTGGAGTTCCGCGATCTCGGAGGCGGTGGGGTTTTGTTTTTCCATCCAATCGTCCACGGCAGCAACGAAGCGGGCGTGGTCGTTCACGGTTGAGCGCACCGAGGCTTTCGGCGCGGAGTGGATGAAGGCGAAGCCGCCGGAGCGCCAGAGGATATCCATCTCGGGCGAGAGGATTTTGTTGCGCTGCATCCATGAGATTTCGAGCGCGGCGGTTGGTCGCATTTCCCATCGGGAGAGTTTTTGCGGGCCGCTGGTCATGGCTTGCTCGCGGAGGGCTTCGTCGTCGGTGAGGAGGTCGTTGGTGTCTGTCATGTGTTTGTCGTTTGGGTTGGTTGGTTGTGTGGGCCGACGGGGGCGTCGGCGTTCCTAGAGTTAGAGAAATTTGGCGAAGCGCTTCTTGTCGGCTTCGGTGGCGTTTTCGGAGATCGAGACGATCTTGCCGTTGCGCTCGAAAACGATCTGGCGTGGGATGGCTTTGATCGCGGTGAGGAGTTGGTCGCGGTTGCGCAGCGCGGCGAGCATGTAGGACACGGGTGACTCGGGGTTTTTCTCGATGAAGTCCTCGCTGGCGAAGGCGCGCATCACCTCGTCGGCTTGCTGGCCGCTCGTGGGGTGCGAGGCTTTGAAGTGGAAAACGGTGCTCTCGTCGCCGGATTCGCGCTTGATGCGGGTGGCGGGGGCTTTGTCGCTCTCGAACTCGAAGCCGAGGGCAGTCAGAATCGACGCGAGCTTGAGGTCGCGCGTGTTGAAAATGGCAATGTGTCGTGGGTGCATTTCTCGTGGGGTGCGGCCGGGGAGCCGCTAGGCGACTACCCCGGCGCGGTGCAGGGAATTAACCGGCGCTCATCGCGGTGCCGTAGCTGCGGAGAGTCGCGGACACGGTCTCGAACTGCTCGGCGGCGAAGCTGGTTTCCAAGCTGGTGCAGATGGTCGTGCTGCCGAGGGAGGTGCCTGCGGGCATCGTGATCGAAGCGGTGCCGCCAACGGTGAGCGAGAAGCTGCCGGTGCGCATGCCTTCGACGGAGACCTCTTGGATCGGCTCGCCGACGGCCACCGCGACCACACTGCCCTGGTCGTCTTTCACTTCCTGGACATCGGCGGATTCTGAAATCGAAAAGCCGGTGACGATGAGGCCGGAAACTTCCGGTGTTCCATAAGTGGCCGAAGAGACGGCCGATGAGCGATAGATTGAAGCTGCCATGATTTTGTGTTGGTTGGGTTGGGTTGCGGGTTACGGAGAGGTGGCGGGTGTCAAATCGCGGACTCGACGAGGCCGAGGGTGAGAGCGGCGGTGGTGATCCAGCGGCCGTCTTGCTGGGACTCGCTCCAGGTGCGGAGGTCGGCTCCGGCGAGGGTGAGCGGCGCGGCGAAGGAGGCGGCGAGTTGGTCGGCGGCGAGGAGGGAGGTCTTGAGAGACGCGGCGAGGCCGGCGTGGGTTTCGAGCGCTGACTCGACGACAGAGGGGGTGGCGAGGACGATCGAGGCGGTGACTTTGTAGAGGCCGCGAACGATGGCTTCGGTGCTCTCGACGCCGACGATGAGGACCGGTTGGTCGTTTGCGATCGGGTCGCTGCTCTGGCCGGTGTGGACGGGGATGCCGTCAAAGGCGGGCGTGGCGCGGAGCCACGCGGCGAGGGAGGTTTCGACTTCTAAATTCATTGGCCACCTCCGGCGGGGCTGACGGTGGCGGTGAACTCGGCGGGGTTGTTGAGGGATTCGCCGACTTGTTGGATGAGGTAGCTGCGGCCGTGGAAGTGGATCGATTCGCCACGGCGTGGGGCGCTCTCGAGGTCGCTGGCTTGAAAGCGGACGGTGAACTCGCCGCCTTGGCGGAGGCCGCCGGACTCAAGATCGAAGGAGACGGCGACGGGCGAGATGCAGGCGCGGAGATCCTGCGCGCGGAATTTTACCGGAATGCCGAGAAGCGAATTGCGCGCGGAGGCGGCGAGGGTTTCAAGGCGGGATTTTTGCGAAGGCGACACGCTTCTCGCGGCGTGTCAAAAGCAGAACGCCTCGCCGGAGAGTGAGAACCGGCGAGGCGTTTGCGGGCTGGCGCGGGGAATCGCGCGGGTAGCGGGTTATTTCTTTTTGGGCTTTGGTGACTCTTCTTCCGGCTCGGCGATGACGGCGGGGGCGCTGGCTTTTTTGGCGTGGCGCTTGAGCGTGTCACCGAGGCTGACGACGAGGGTTTCGTCGGCAGTGAACTCGCCGGCGACTTGCTTGGCTTTGAAGTCGGCGAGCTGGTCGGCGAGCGGGACGCTCGGCAGGTGCGTGACCTGCCAAGCGTTGCCGATGCGGTTGAGTGTGAGGCCGAGGCGCATCAGGCTTAGGCGCTGACGATACGCTTGAGGGCGGCGGCGTGGCCGAGGGCGAAGCCGTAATTGACCTCGATGACTGATTTCTCAGTGTCGGTGTCGGGGTCGCCCCAGCTACGATACTCGATGGCGAGGCCGGTCTCTGGATCAACGGCGACTTCGTAGGCGGTGAGGTTGTTGCGGACGCCAGGGCTTGGCTGCACAGGCGAGAAGGCGACCAGGATCGCCTCGGGGAGTGCGACCATGCCAACGAGGTTTTGGCTATTGCCGGGGATGAGGTTCGTGCCGATGACATCGAAGCCAGCGATCTGTGGGAGGCGGCCGTTTTGGATGGCGGATGCGCTGCCG
>Ga0315903_10008897_pt1 | contig 12265 bp, 18 predicted proteins | sample LakEriMetagenome_7_FD_203524 | JGI IMG/M metagenome (GOLD analysis project Ga0315903, IMG submission 203524) | Freshwater fungal communities from buoy surface, Lake Erie, Ohio, United States - Buoy 2 MA119 | ecosystem: Environmental > Aquatic > Freshwater > Lake | place: USA: Lake Erie, Ohio...
TAAGTCAAGGATTTCCTTTGATTCAGTTTTACCATTGATTACATAAAAATTACCACAATCAGTTACCTGAACAACTGTGTTGTAATTTTTTACTTTATTAAGTTCTGTAAGTATTAAATCAGCAATCAGATTAACTATGCCGTATCTTGAATTTAAATGGAATAATTTCATATTAAAAAATATGAAATATAAAATTATGGTTAAACAGTTAATTAAAAATAATCACCAATATTTTCGTTAACACACTTTGATACTTTGTCAGAATCAGGCCAGTCATCTAAACGAGGCACACGTAATGAGTCCCTATCACCATCTCTCACTAAACATTCAAGAAGTCCTAAATAATTTCCCCAATACTCAAAAGTATTATCAGAATATGTTTTATTTTTATTTTCAGTTAAGAATTCAACCGCTACGTCACGAAGACAGTTTGTTACTTTATATCTACTACCTTGATAATCTCTTGTAACTCTTTTACCTTCTTTATCCCAAGTTTCTTTCTTATATGTGAACCACTTTGGGGTCTTATCGTCAATCGCATACCCAACAAGTTCACCCCATAAATCATCATACCATTCATCAACTAAAGTATTTCTATAACAACCTTCGTAAATCATATACATATCACTTTTAGACTCGTCTACTTCGTTATTTATTATATATTCAATACTTTCTTCGTCTTCCAATAAACGAGTTACAACATCACTAGTTATGTTTATTTCACCTTCAGTTCCCTGTTCTTCAGCAATATCATCAAATAGTGATGGTGTTTTGTGGGTGATGTCAAATACTGAACCCTCTATCTCTTCACGAATTCTATTATTAACTCGTTCTTTTTTTTCAGGTGTTAATTCCTCATAGACATCCCTAAACACATCATCAGTTACACTACCCCAGTAGTCCATCATATAATCTCCTGACAAAATTTCACTAATTGTTCCTTTACCAATGTCACCCCGGTATGTGTCAAATAAATCTGCTAAATCACCAAAATCTCTGACATCTAAATAATAATCATTACCTTCCTTTGTAACATCAGACAAATATTTGTCAATAATTTTCCAAATAAATGAATTATCATTTTCATAAAACGCATAAAGAATTTCGTTTTGGTAATCACCAATTGAATCTGAAAATGGGTCAAAATATTCTAATAACCCTAGTTTTTCCATACCGACAACAAATTTGTACATCTCACCAAAATGTGTTAATATTCTAGAGATTACTTTCTCATTACCATTATTAACTTCTTCGATAAGGTCAATGTATCTTTGTTTCCGTGAAATGTTACTATTTTCTTCTCGTAAATTCATATTCATAAATATAAAAAAAGGGAGAAAATTCTCCCTTTAATAGTACCTCTAAACACTTTTTATTTCTTAGTTACATTGTAGTATTTACTCAATGTACTTTTGATTGCCTCTTGAACCTGATTGGCAGTGTTAGAATTAGTTTTTTCTTGTACAGGCGCTTGAGCTTGTTGAGCCTGCTCTACTTGTTTGTTTTTACATCCACATCCCATAGTTTTATTTATTTTTCTGTTTATATGTATAAATATCTTAACTTTTTTGTTTTTTGTAAAGTTTTATTAAGTATCTTTGTTGGTGAATATTTATCAATATGAGAATTAATAGTAGTAAAATTGTTGAAAAAGTAATTTCATTGATTAAAGAACAATCGGATGATGAAATTGTACTTACACCTGATGAATATAAAAAATATTTAAATATGGTGTCTTATGATGGTAGATTATTGTATAACATACCTAAATTTAGAGGTAAAAAAATAGTCATTAACCAAAAATTAGATTTATCAGGACTACCTGTGAAAGATTTGGGTCCGATTGTTATTAATGGAGGGTTAGATATATCAAGAACCAAAATTTCTTCCTTAGATAATGTTGATATTAGAAGTCGTGGGTGGGTTTCAGATTGGGACACTCCAATGAGAAAGATGAGAGAAAGACGAGAATTTTTGGAAAAAGTTGCAAAACAAGAATCAAAAAGGGAAGATGGTGAATGGGATGAAAATTCTGAATTAGATATGGTTGGGTTGTGTGCAAATGCATTATTTAAACATTTAATTAATCATTATGGTGATTATGTTGCAAAAGAACCTGGAGATGATGAAAAGTTAGAACAATATAGAAATAGAATTGAGGAGATTGAAAGTATTGATGGTTACAATGAAAATGATGATTTGGTTACTGAAATAGAAACTTTAACTGAAGAAATTGAGGAGATTGAGAAAAGAATTGATGTTTATAATCTATATTATACAGGTAGACATTATGATTTATTAGAATTTTCTATATTACTTGAAGATAGTGAAAGTGATGAAAGATATGCGGTAGGTGATTATGATATGGTAAACACTACGGCTTTAAATAGAGCTGAAGATTATATTAATGATGTTGGTATTAATGAAATGGACCAACACTTTGTTGAGAGATATATTGATGAAGAGGAGTTTAAAGATTATTTCAGAGATGGTGAAGAAGAATATGTTAGAGATAATATAGAACATATTTTTGATGAAGATGATTTTGAATATAGTGAGGAAGTTCAAAAAAGAATAGATGAAATTGAGGTAATGTTAGAAGATTCTGAAAACCTGACAGAAGAACAATACGATGAGTTAAATGAAGAATTGGAAGAGTTAAAAGATAGTGAAAAGACAGTTTCTGAAGATTTAATTGAAGATAAAGTTGAAGAATTGTTGAGTGATAAAGCTTATGATATGGTGTCGACTTTGAAAGATTATGGAATTTCGTTGAATGAATTTGTTGATGAAAGAGAAATGGCCCAAGGTATGGTTGATGCTGACGGATTCGGTCACACTATATCATCTTACGATGGAAATGAATATGAGGTTGAATTTGATGGAGATATTTACTATATTTTCCGAACACAATAGTTATATGGAAAATTTAAATTTTATACTACCCACAGATTGGATGTTTAAGGAACCAATAGACGCGGAACATAAAAAGTATGTTTTAATGTCTTATTTTCAAAAGATAGACAATCTTATTTTGGAGAATAAAATTTATCCACATTTTATTGAGCTGTCATTACATTTAGCAACCTTACACACATTAATAAAGGAAAACACGTTACTATACACTAATAAAGTGTTTAAATCACCTGATGACGAGTTACTCCTTAAAGAACTTTTAGTTAAACCAGTTCCCGTAACATCTGAGGAAGAAAATCTCGAGTTACAAGAAATTCTTAAATTCTCATCAGCAAAATTTTTTGAATATTTTCAGATAGTTAAATCTTATTGGTCTATGTTTTATGAGACTATATCGATTACTATCAAAAAAAACAAAAATAACACAAATAGTACAGAAGGATTTTTTTATTTTGTTGATAAAAAAAATCACATTAATTTTTGGGAATACGATATAGATACTAGTAATCCAGAACACGTAACTAACGTCAAACTACTATACCAGGGTAAAAAAGGGGGACTAACATTAATAAAGATACTAGAAAATTATGGTAGTAAAGAATTAGAAGAATCTAAGAAATTACCAATATTTCAATTAATGACCACGGAAGATTACCCTCTAGATGAAACACTATTACCACTCTTCAAAAGAAAACTACTATCCTTCATTTTTCAAAAATTTAGTATACAAAATTTAAAAAAGATTGAAATATAAATTTTTTTTAATTAAATTTGTGGTATGGGTTTAAATAAAAGATTTTTTTCTGAAAAAATAATAAATGAGTATGCAAAAACCCATACTTATCCCGAGTTCAAAAAAATGTTTTTTAATTCTGATATTGTTGTTTTTTTAGATGACAAATCCTCCAACCTGTACCGAGATTTTACTAATGCTGATTCCGAAAAACAAAAAACACTATATGAAACACAAAAGTTTAAATGAAGTATTACTTTCTAAGTTAAGAGATACTTTAAGTATTGACTATATTGCCAGTTCAATTCTATTTGACACACTTGAAAATACTCAAAAACATTTGGATAAATTAGTTGAATCTGGTATCATTGAATCTGATGAAAATAAAAAATATTATAGAATAAAAAGAAAATGATTTTTAAATTAGAATATGTTTGGTTGGACGGGTATGCTCCAGAACCAAATCTCCGTAGTAAAGTTAAAGTAATTAACGTTAATGAAAACGAACAATACAATTTTCCACAATGGGGATTTGATGGTAGCTCAACAAACCAGGCGGAAGGGTATTTGTCTGATTGTTTTTTGAGACCAGTTAGATTTTACCAACACTCAATTATTAAAGAAACCATACCAACAATTTATGTGTTCTGCGATGTATTAGATAAAGACGGAAACCCCCACCCATCAAATGACAGAGTTAAATTACAAAACGTCGGTACTGAATTATGGGTAGGATTTGAGCAAGAATATTTTATTCGCTCAAGACATAAAGGTTCAATTCTTGGAATGGAAAAAGGTGAAATTGAAAGTCAGGGAAGATATTATTGTGGTGTTGGTGGACAAATTCACGGACGAGACATTTCTGAAAAACATTTGGAATATTGTTTATCATTAGGGATTAACGTTGAGGGGACCAATGCTGAAGTTGCAATCGGACAATGGGAATATCAAATCTTCGCAAAAGATGCTTTACAGGCTTCCGATGATTTATGGATTAGTAGATACATTCTTCATAAAATTGCTGAAAAAGAAGGAATGTCAATTGAGTTACACCCAAAACCATTAATCTTTGGTGAGTGGAACGGCTCAGGACTACATACCAACTTCTCAAATGAAAGAATGAGGGAGATTGGAGGCGAACAATACTTTAATAGTATTTTTAATTCATTCGAATCATCAACTACCAAACACATTGAAAATTATGGTTCAGATAATCATTTGAGATTGACCGGAAAGTACGAGACACAAAGTATTGATAAATTTAGTTGGGGTGTAAGTGATAGAGGGGCATCAATAAGAATTCCAAAATCAACCGCTGAGGAATGGAAAGGATATTTGGAAGATAGAAGACCAGCATCAAATGCTAATCCATACAAAGTGTTACAGGTGATTATGGAAAGTTTGAAGAGTGCTGAAGCTATTGATGAAATAAAAACAAAAATGTTAATTAATATTGATACTCATGAGACTGCAGAAAAATTCAAAATGTTGACACCAGATGAATTATTAAGTGAGTATAAGTCAGAAGAAGAAGGTGTAAATAAAATGAAGTGGACGGAAGGTGATGGTAGCAACATTGAAACTGAAGAAATTAAGTTTGACATAAATTCAAAATAAAATGGAAAAAGAGTTATTAGAACATTTATCAGGAGTTAATAAGACAGAAATGGTTAATCATCCTGACCATTACCAATTTGGTAAGAATAATGAATATGAAGCAATTAAAGTAATCGATGCTTGGGATTTGGGATTTTCATTGGGTAATACCGTGAAGTATATCTCAAGAGCCGGCAAAAAACACAAAGAAAAAGAACTTGAAGATTTAAAGAAAGCTCTTTGGTATCTCCAACATCACATAGAAACTTTAGAAAAAATAAGTGATTGAAGTTTTACAAAACCGAATATTTTTACTATTTTTTAAATATGAAAATGTTCGGTTCAGTAATCTCAATTAACTTCAAATCAATCCTCGAAGACAATCTCACAAACGTAGGTGAGCGTAGGTTAGGTCTTTTTACCTCAAGACAAGTCACACACAACTGGGTAACTAAAAATAATGTTAAAAAATACTACCAGGTAGATTATCAATTTGGAATAGACTTATTATGGTGTAGAGTTTGGTTGAATATTAGTAAAAATAAAGACTATAGTTATTCAATCAAAGTCAGGAAAAATAAAAGTGAAATTTTTTGGGATATCTGATGGAACTGATAACTACATATATTTGTAAAAAGGGGGATATTGGAGTACATGATAATATGTTTGGTGGACTTATATTATCATTGATAGACGATGCTGCAGCATCATATGTTTCCCAAATATGTGATACTCAAAAAGTGGTGACTTTAAAAATTAGTGAACTCACATTTAAAAAACCAGTTAAGGTTGGAAGTATATTAAAAATATATGGTCAAGTAGTTGAATTCGGTAATACCTCCATTACCGTATCAATCGATGTTAGAAAACATAGTGTGTATACTGGAGTCCAAGAATCTGTAACACAAACAAAAATGATTTTTGTTAGAATTGATGAAGATGGTAAACCTAGACCAATCCACCAACATGTTAAAGAAAGATACTGGGATAGATTTGACAAATTTGGTAAAGGTTTGTTAGACCAAAAAGAAAGGTTGTCAGAAACATCTGACAAAAAGTCAGATAATTAAATATGGTACACTTTTCGTTAAAAAAATTAAAAAATAAACTTAAAATAAAATAACTATGTCCGATTCATTCAAACGATTAGATGAAATTTTAAGAAGGATTTTTGAAAATCCTGATAACTTTGATTTTGAAAAATTTGAAGAAATTTTCACAAAAAGAATTCTGAGTAAGACTTTTGACAACAATTCAATTAAATTAAATGTTGTTTATTTAAACGATGAAACAATAAGTGAGATTGAAAAAAATAATTTAGAAAAAGAATTACAAGAAGTTATTGAAAAAGAAAATTTTGAAAGAGCTATCGAAATCAGAGATGAGTTAAAAAAAATAGAATTACAAAATAAAAGATTAAAAAATCTAGAACAAGAATTAAAACTATCGATTGAGAAACAAGATTTTGAAAATTGTATTGTAGTTCGTGATGAAATAAATAAACTAAAAACAAAATAAAATATATGGGAAAAATAATTGGAATTGATTTAGGTACCACAAATTCTTGTGTTGCCGTAATGGAAGGCTCTGAGCCAGTTGTTATCACTAATAGTGAAGGTAAAAGAACTACACCCTCAATTATTGGGTTTGGTAGTGATGGTGAAAGAAAGGTGGGTGACCCTGCAAAACGTCAGTCGGTTACTAATCCTGAAAAGACCATCCATTCAATTAAAAGATTTATGGGAACAACTTATACCGAAAGTAAAGGTGAAGTAAAACGTGTTCCTTATAAAGTTGTTAAGGGTACAGGTGATACACCTCGTGTGGAAATTGATGACCGGAAATTTTCACCGCAAGAAATTTCAGCAATGGTTCTTCAGAAGATGAAACAAACTGCTGAAGATTATTTAGGTAGTGAAGTAACTGAGGCAGTAATTACAGTTCCAGCATACTTTAATGATGCACAACGCCAAGCTACAAAAGAGGCGGGTGAGATTGCAGGTCTAACTGTTAAACGTATTATTAACGAACCAACGGCTGCAGCATTGGCATATGGACTTGACAAGAAAGGTTCAGACATGAAAGTTGTTGTATTTGACTGTGGTGGTGGAACTCACGACGTATCTATCCTAGAACTTGGCGATGGAGTATTTGAAGTATTATCAACCGATGGTGATACACACCTAGGTGGTGATGACTTCGATAATGCAATCATTGATTGGTTAGTTAAAGAATTCCAGGATGAGAATGGATTGGATTTATCAAAAGACCCAATGGCACTACAACGTCTACGTGAAGCCGCTGAAAAAGCAAAGATTGAATTATCGTCAACATCTTCTACTGAGATTAACTTACCATACATTATGCCAGTTGATGGTGTTCCAAAACACCTAGTCAGAACTTTGTCAAAGGCTAAGTTTGAACAACTTGTCGATAGCTTGATTCAAAGAACTATTGAACCTTGTAAGAAGGCTATGGCAAACGCAAACCTTACTATTGGTGAGATTGATGAAATCATTTTGGTTGGAGGTTCAACACGTATTCCAGCAATCCAGGAGGCGGTTAAGAAGTTCTTCGGTAAAGAACCATCAAAAGGTGTTAACCCTGATGAAGTGGTTGCATTAGGTGCGGCAATCCAAGGTGGAGTATTAGCAGGTGATGTTAAAGATGTGTTGTTGTTGGATGTTACACCACTATCACTTGGTATTGAAACTATGGGAGGTGTATTTACAAAGTTGATTGAGTCCAATACAACAATCCCAACTAAGAAATCACAAGTATTCTCAACGGCTATTGATAACCAACCATCAGTTGAAATTCATGTACTGCAAGGTGAAAGGGCTATGTCAAAAGATAATAGAACCATTGGACGTTTTCACTTGGATGGTCTCCCACCCGCAATGAGAGGAGTTCCACAGATTGAAGTTACTTTTGATATTGATGCGAATGGAATTATTAACGTATCGGCATTAGATAAAGGTACTAATAAACAACAAAATATCCGTATCGAAGCATCCTCTGGTCTATCGAAAGAAGAGATTGAGAGAATGAAACAAGAGGCTGAAATGAACGCAGACGCTGATAAGAAAGCTAAAGAGGAGATTGAAATAGTTAACCAGGCCGACGCAATGATTTTCCAAATTGAAAAATCTTTAAAGGATGTTGAAGATAAATTAACAGAAGAACAAAAATCTGAAATTAATTCTTCATTACAGGAATTGAAAGATGCTCACTCCACAAAAGACATTGAGAGAATCAAAACCTCAATGGATAAAGTTAACTCAACGTTCCAAGGAATTTCACAAAACTTATACTCCGAAGGTTCAAATGAAACAAACGAACAAACAGACCGAGAAGTTAATGATGTTGACTTTGAAGAAGTAAAAGGTTAAAAATAAATCCCTCCAAGTGAGGGGTTTTTAATTTTAGAATGTTAATTTAAATATTAAATAAAAAATCCCTAACAAAATACCAATCTTAATAGGTAACATTATTAACTTCCAAAACCATTCAATAGAACCTCTAATTGAAACTAATAATAGTTTCCACACTATCGGTATCCACAAAGGACTAAGGACCCATATCCAGGAGATATTGTACTGACCCGATAATTTTAAAATAGTTAAAAACCCTAACCCTAATAAAACAAGTCCTGCGTTTTTTTCATTGAAGAATTTCATATTTATTTTTTTGCTAAGATATAAAAAATTTGTTTATTGGAGAAAAATATTTATATTTGTACCCGTTATGAGTAAAAAAGAACAATACCAACAAGTCTATGAGGATGATGAAGCGGTTACAATCTGGACTTATGATTTAACCAAATTCAAAAATGGACCAATCTCAGTTGAGATTAAATACAAACACCCACCCGAAAAGAAGCAAACAAACCGAGAGAAATTCTCAAAAAAGAAATAATATGAAGGTTATATTTTTAGACCACGATGGAGTTATCTGTTTATCAGGTAATTGGGGGTCACGATTTAAGAAACAAAAAAAAGAGAGAAAGAAGTTGAGTCAGGATGTTATGTCAATGACTGTTGATGCTCGTTTTGATAACTTTGACAAGAAGGCCATCAAGGTATTGAATGAAATCTTGGAAAAAACCGGAGCGGAAATCGTTGTATCTTCTGATTGGAGGGTTTGGTGTTCGGTTGAAGAGATGGGTGATTATTACGAAAAACAGGGTATCACCAAACGACCAATAGATTTCATAACCAATGTTATTGACGGGGAAAAAGTTACATGGCACCGAAATTGGGATTTGGAAGGGACGAGAAGTATTCAAATTCAAGAGTGGTTAAAAGAACATCCTGAAGTTACACATTGGGTCGCTATTGATGATTTGAATATGGCAAAGACTGGACTTCACTACTCAATGGAATTTGAACACGAATGGGCATTAGATAACTTTGCACATACACCTTTAAAAAATGAAGGTATCAAACAAGTTGGGGTTAAAGAAAAAGTTTTAAAATTTTTGGTGGATTAATTAATATATTTGCAGTATGAAAAATAAAATATTTTTGTTCACATTATTATTATCAATAATAATTCTTTGTTTTTTTAGTTTTGTTGATTTAAAACCAAATCTAAAAGAAAAAAATGATATTGAAAGTATAAAAGGTATTGATGTTTCCCATCATAATAAAATATTGAATTGGTCATATCTAAAAAATAATGTTAAATTTATAATAATTAAAGCCACTGAAGGAAAAAGTTATAAAGACCCAAAGTTTAATGATTATTGGAAAAAATCAAAAAGATACGGGTTAGTTAGAGGAGCTTATCATTTTTTTTCTTATAACACCACAGCAGAAGAACAATTTAAAAATTTTAAAGAACAAGTATTTCTATCAAAAGGAGACTTACCACCTATTGTTGATGTCGAAGACAGAAGGATAAATATGGATGAGGTTAATAAATGGTGTGACCTTGTAGAGAAACACTATGGTGTAAAACCAATAGTATATAGTGAATTTTTATTTTTCAAAGTATTAATGGATGGTAAAATAAAGGATTATAAACTATGGATTTATTTTGATGAAAAATATTCGGCAATACCTAATTTTAATAATTATGATTGTGTATTATGGCAGTATAGTCATAAAGGAACAATTAAAGGTATTAATGGAGATGTTGACCTAGATAGTTATCTACACTCCGAAGACGAATTCAATCGGTTATTAATTGATTAATTTTAACTATTATCCTTAAAGATATTTTGGAATTTCTGATAATAAATCAAATGATTTTTTAAATTGTGGTATATAATTATGTAAACCTCCTTTATTTGGAAAATAATTGTCAATTGGTTTTGATGTGTCTGTAATTGCAATTTTACCATTATCATATGGGTCTCTTTCTTTTATATTACATTTGTTTGCAATATTTTCCATGTTTGTCTGACACCATTTCCCTAAAATTCCAGTTCCTGCGTTATGTGCACTAACCGCTAGATGAAGGGCGGCGTCATCCCCTAATGCTTTTTCTTTTATTAATTTACCATTATTAAACTTAGTTACAAAATCTCCACTATAGTATTTTTTCGCCGCATTATAGTTCGTAGATAACATTCTATAGACTGCTTCAAAAGAACCCTCCATAGTGTAGAGTGATGACATTTCAATATTATATTGTTTTGCCGTAGCTGGTTGTATTTGAGCATAACCCTGAGAATGATTTGCATTATTAATTAGATTGTCTAAAAATCCTAAAACTTCTTTATAATGAATAAAAGTACCAGCACTACCCTTACTCTCCCTTAATATAGTTGATATTGATGCTTTTAAAATATTATGGTCAAAATTTTTATTTTTACTAACCCAAGACATTAAAGTATATGCCAATACATCCGTTGAACCCTTAGTATTGAATATAGTTTTAGCTACTGAGGAACCCCAAGAAGCGTTTCTAGCATTCCATATTATACCAGATATTTTTGGTAAATTGCCAATAAATAAACCACGTTGTTCTCTCTGTGAAGATGAAGGTATTGTTTGAACTTTACCTGATTTTGGGTTATATGCTTGAATATTTACTTTAGTTGAGTCGGCATCAGCGGTTAATTGACGTTTATCGTAGACAAACGGGTCTTTATTCTGTTCTTTAATAACTTTTTTAATTAAGTTAATAACATCCGATTCAGTTAATTTAATAATTTTACTCATATTGTAATAAATATTTGTTTTATTGTAAAATAATCCATACATTTGTAAAAAATTAAATAATATGATACAAGTAATTGAAAATGGAATTATCTCTGAACCTGAATTGGTTGACTTTGTTTTTGCATACCAAAAGTTAGTAAAAACCAAAATGGTGAGTGAACTTAGCTTTCTAAATTTAATGGAAGATTTAGGAATTGAATTTGGACTGAATGATGAAATTATTTTAGATGAAAATAACATCTACACCTTGTCCAAGTAAAAAATTTGTTGTATATTTGTAAAAGAAATGAAAATACCAAAAATGAATATTATGAGTAAAAAAAACAAAAACCAAAACGCTGAGTTGATTGAGCGTCTTAATGAAATCCAATCACAATTGAATGAAATCAAAACCGATGCAGGTATTAAAGAAACGGAATTCACATTCACAAGAGAACAACTTGAAAACTTCCTAGTTGAGTACACAAACAAAATTAATGATTATATCTTTGATGAAATGTTTGGTTCACTTGATTCTGATGAAATTGTGTCTATTGATGTTGATGGTCGTGAGATTAACACTTACGTTGATGAAGACAAATTGAGAGATGCGTTTGTCACGGCAACTGAATCTGTTGAAACTGATACTATAATGGAATATGCTGACGAAGCAATGTCCGAAGTCGGAGTAGACTAATTTGTAAAGAAGACCCCACAATACCGTTTATCTGCGGTTGGACAGTGTGAACCTGGCTTGAAGGCTCCAAGGCTATGGGGGAGGCTACACAGAACGTGAAATACATATAGCACTACTTAATCGGTGTTAATTGGTTTGGGGAAGTTCAACCAAGTATGATTGGGAACAATGAAT
>Ga0315903_10008904_pt1 | contig 12262 bp, 9 predicted proteins | sample LakEriMetagenome_7_FD_203524 | JGI IMG/M metagenome (GOLD analysis project Ga0315903, IMG submission 203524) | Freshwater fungal communities from buoy surface, Lake Erie, Ohio, United States - Buoy 2 MA119 | ecosystem: Environmental > Aquatic > Freshwater > Lake | place: USA: Lake Erie, Ohio...
GTCTGGTGGCGGTTCACCCCACGCCTCACGGCGTTGGGCTTGTACGGCAGTTGCACAAGCCGACCGGCCGTGAGGCCGCGGGCGCACCACGCTGGACGCAGCGCCTGGTGGCGGTTCACCCCACGCCTCACGGCGTTGGGCTTGTACGGCAGTTGCACAAGCCGACCGGCCGTGAGGCCGCGGGCGCACCACGCTGGACGCAGCGTCTGGTGGCGGTTCACCCCACGCCTCACGGCGTTGGGCTTGTACGAACAGCCGCGCACGGCTGATTCAGAACGCGTATAAAACACGCCCGATGGATTCTCCTGGAGCCTTCCCCATGCGTCGCCGCTCGTTCATCGCTGAACTCTTCGACTACGTGCGGGCCAACAAGGCCTGGATGCTGGCGCCGATCATCGTCATGCTCCTGGTCGCCGGCGCGCTCATCATCCTCGGCGGCACGCAGGCGGCGCCGCTGATCTACACGCTGTTCTGAGCCGCCGCAGGGGTGACGCGATGATCACGATCGACTGGCATCCCTCGCCCGGACACCTCCGCCGCTGGGGCATGATGGTGGCGGCAGGGCTCGCCATGTCGGGCTCGCTCTTTCAGTTCGTGGATTGGGGAGTGTTTCGTGCCGGCCACGCCATCGCCCCGTGGCTTTGGGGATTCGGCCTCGTCGCCCTGGTCACCGCCGGCACCGGCACCCGCCTGGGGTTGCCCGCCTACTGGGCGTGGATGGGGTTCGTCTGGACCGTGGGGACGTTGATCGGCATCGTTGCCCTGGCGACGGTGTTTTTTTTCGTCGTCACGCCGCTTGGCCTCGCGGCGCGGCTCGCTGGCCGCGATCGGCTCATGCTCCGTCGGCCCCCGCCGCAGGAGTCGCTCTGGCATCCGCTGCCCGCGACGGCCCACGATCCAGCCAGGCAGTTCTGAGGCGGCAGTACCACGTTGACGACCACCCCGAGGTGACCATGGCGGTGACAAAGCCATCGATCAGACCCGACGCCGGCGAGCCGCTGCCGGTCTGGAAGCGACGGCTCTTCATGGCCATCACGCTGGCCCTCCCGCTCGTCGCGCTGGCGATGGTCGAGGGAGGGCTGCGGCTCGGCGGCTGGGGCGGCTATCCGACGTTCTTCCGGACCGCGGGGCAACTGCCCTCGGGGGCATCGATCGCGCTCGTCGAGCCCGCGGCGACGAAGCCCTACTTCTTCGCCAACCCCACGCGGCCAGGCTATGCCGAAGAGACCAACTTCCTGATGCCGAAGCCCGCCGACACGGTGCGGATCTTCATCGTCGGCGAGTCGGCCGCCAAGGGATACCCGCAGCCCCGCAACCTCTCGATGGCCGCGTTTCTGCAGGCCATGCTCGGCGATGCCTGGCCTGAGAAGAAGGTCGAGGTGATCAGCCTCGGCACGACGGCCGTCGCCAGTTTTCCGCTCGTCTACCTGACTCGTGAGGCGGTCCGCTACCAGCCCGACATGGTGGTGTTTTACGTGGGCAACAACGAGTTTTTCGGTGCCTACGGCGTGGCCTCGATCAACTCGTTCGGCACGCTGCCGACGTGGGCGCTCCCCTGGATGCGGGCCGTCCGCGGCCTGGCGGTGGTCCAGGCCGTGGAGGGCGTGGTTCGTGGCAAGGCCGACGAGAACCGCTCCCTCATGGAGCAGATGGTTGGCAAGACGGTCATCCCGGCCGACTCCTCGCTGCGGACTGCCGCCGCCCGCAATCTGGAGACACATCTCGGCCAGATGCTCGATGCCGTGCAGGCGGCCGGGGTTCCCGCGGTGGTCTGCACGACCGCCAGCAACGAGTCGGGCCTCGTGCCCTTGGGCGAAGGGGCGGAGGCCGCGGCACGGTTTGCGCAGGCAACCCAGCAGGCCGCGAGCGGCGACCGCGCGGCAGCGCGGGAGTCGTTTCTGGCCGCCCGCGACCTCGACACGATGCCGTGGCGACCCATCTCGGCCACCGAGGATGCCATCCGTCGGGCCGCCCAGGCGAGGTCGTCCGGCGACCTCGTGTTCTGCGACGTCGCCGAGATCTTCCGGGGGCTGTCGCCCGCGGCGGCGACCGGCTGGGAACTGCTCGACGACCACGTCCATCTCACGCTCCGCGGGCAGGCGGAGGTGGCGCGGGCGATCGTCGCGGCCATGACAGGCATGGCGCAGCCAACGGCGAAACTGCCGGAGCGGCTTCGAGTCGAGCCCGACCGGGCTGAGTCGCTCCTTGACTGGAGCGCGTATGCCGAGCGGCTGGGCACCAACGAGTGGGACGACTACCGCGTCAACCACACACTCCGCGTCCTCTTCGGCGTGCCCTTCATGAAGCGGAGCAATCTCGCCGCCTTCGAACGGTTCGAGTCGGCCTGCCAGCAGGCCGAGGCCCGGATGACGCCGGCGATCCGCGACGAGGCGCGGCAGTGGCAGTCGTTCCGGCCTCATGCCGGTGGCCTGCGTCCGCTCACCGGCATGGTGGCGCGGGTCCTGCTCCGCGAGAACAAGATGACCGAAGCAGAGCGGCTGTTTGCGATCGCCCAGCAGCAGGTGCCCGATTACACATCGTGGTATCTGGAGTATCTGTACTTCAAACTCGTCTGTCGGGAGCGAATCAACGGCACGCTCTCCCCCTCTGATCTCGACGAGGCTCGTCGCGGAATCGAACAGGGGCGCTTTCTGCTGCGGCGGGGTTTCTCGCAAAGCGGCTTGACGGAGCGGTACGTCGGCCGGCTGCACCAGCTGCGGCGTGAATGGAAGGAGTCGATCGAGCCGCTGCGGGACGCCCGCCCACGGCTGGCCGGCACCGACCTGGTGGCCTGCGATCAGGCCCTCGTGCAGGCCTATGTTGAGACGGGCGATCTGGCGTCGGCCCGGGCGATCATCGCCGAGGGGATCCGTGGCGCAGGCCGCCTGGCCCCCGCCTACAAGACTCTGGAAGCGCAACTCCCCGCCGCGAAACAGCCCCCCGCACAAAATCCTTGACGCCGCGGCCGCGGAGCGTATAGGTTTTCGGAAGAATATTTTAGTAGTGCGTGTTTTGGTCGTGCTTCCTGGCTGGGTTTTTGGTTCGGGTTTCTGGTTGGGGTTTTTGTGGTTGATGGTTTTGCAGGGGCGATTGCACCACGCAATGGCGGGGCATCGTCACTCGGCGAGGGGACCTTTGCGGCGAGTGTCTGATGTGGACATCAGCGGTGAGGTCCGACATCGTCGCAGACGCACAAACACTGACCGTTGATCGAATTCCGTCACGTTGAGGATTTCTCTCATGCATCGCGCTGTCACCATTCGCTTCCCTCACCTTCTGCCGGTCGCCTGTCTGGCTGTTGCCGTCGTGGCAACGTCACCTGCCGCGCGAGCTGCCGACATTACTTGGAACGCTGGGTCCGGCGACTATAGCGTTGGCACGAACTGGGACACGGGAACGGTGCCTACCTCGACCGACGTCGCGGTGATCGCCAACGGCGGCACCTCGACCCTGACGCTGTCGGGATCGACCAGCGGTGCTTCGCTGGCGCTGGGTCGCGACGGCACGGGCAACCTGATCCTCAATGGCTCCGGGACGCATGTCGTGGCGGGGCCGGCGCTCATCGGGTGGACCACCGCGAGTAGCGCTTTGCCTGGTGCGGGGTCGCTCTCCATCGGCTCCGGTGCGACGCTGCGGATTGACGGCGGCAGCGGGAGCACGTTCGTCGGCGCCGGCGCCGGTGCGCTCGGTGGCTCGGGAACGATCGCCATCGCTGCGGGTGGCGAGCTGGTGTTCAACGGAGGCTCCGGGAAGAACCTGCTCCTTGCCGATACGCTCGGGGGCAGCGTGTCGTCGGCGTCGGTCGATGTGTCCGGCTCGCTCAACGTGGCGGCGGGCGAACTCATTCTGGGCCGAGGCCAGGGGGGCGGTGGCACGTCGAGCGGCACCCTCACCATCAACGCCGGCGGCGTGGTGACGACGAACGACTGGACCAAGTTCGCCGCCGACATTCCCTTCGGCGCTGCTGGCGGCGGTACCGCCAAGCTGGTGATGAACGGCGGCACTTTCAACAAACTGGGCGGCGGCAGGCTTGTGTTTGGCAACTACGACGGCACCGGCGAAGCGGTCCAGACGGGCGGCGTCGTCAACGTCGCCGGCGCGAGCGACGGGCTCAATGTCGGTGCGTTCGGTGTCAGGGGCGTGGGCACCTACACGCTTTCCTCGGGAACCGTTTCCGTCAGTTCCGGCTTCCTCTCGGTCGGCAAGGGTGGCGGCCAGGGAACGTTCACCATGACGGGCGGCCTGGTGCAGAAGTCGAGCCCGCAGGACTTCGAGATCGGCGAGGGCGGCAACGGTTCGATGACGGTCACTGGCGGCTTGGTGGACGTGCAGGCCGGCGATCTGTCGATCGGCGTCTGGGCCGGGACGGGGAGCCTCGCCATCGGCGGCTCGGGCACCGTCCGCGCGGGCAACGTCGTCTTCTCGAAGAACGCCGCCACGCCACTCTCGACGCTGACGCTCAACGCGGGCGGTCGGCTCGAGGCCTCCCGAATCACCTCGGTGAATGCCAACGCGTTGACGGTGGTGACCTTCAACGGTGGCCGTCTCGTGGCCACCGGCAATCAGCCCGCGTTCATGTCTGGCATCTCCAACGCCTTCCTCGATGCCGGTGGGGCGACCATCGACACGCAGGCGTTCGCCGTATCGATGGCCCAGCCGCTCTCGGGCGGTGGTGGACTGACGAAACTCGGTTCGGGAACGCTCTCGATGACGGGGGCCGGTTCCTATTCGGGGCCGACGACCATCTCGGAGGGCGGGCTGGGCATGACCACCGCGCACACGGGTGGCGGCTCGATGGACGTCGCGGCCGGCGCCACGCTCGGCGTGACGGTGGCGGGCAGCCTCAACTCGCAACTCACGCTCTCTTCGCTCGGTCTGGGCAACGCCAGCGGCCTGACGATCGACCTGGCGTCGTTTGGCAATCCGTCGCTGGCTCCGCTGAACGTCTCCGGTGGGATCACCACGAGCGGGGCTTCGACGGTGATCAACTTCAACACCGGAGCCCCGGCAGCCGGGACGGTGCCGCTCGTCTCGTACGGCAGCCTCAACGCCTACAACTTCACGCTCGGCACACTGCCGGCCGGCATGCAGGCCTCGCTCGTCAACAACACCGCCGCCAATCGGATCGACCTCGTGATTTCGAGCATTCCGATCCGGCGGTGGGAGGGGAATCTGAGTGCTGCCTGGAACACGACCACGGCGAACTGGATCTCGACGTTCAGTGGCACGGGGCCCAGCGCTGTGTTTGCCAATGGGGACGGCCCGGTGCTCTTCACGGACGAGGCGACCGGCTCGACCGCAGTAACGCTGAATCAGAGCGTGCTGCCGGTGACCACGTCGTTCACCAACAACATCCTGACCTACAGCCTGACGGGCACCGGGGCGATTGGCGGCTCCGGCGGGCTGACGAAGTCGGGCTCCGCGAACATCACCATCGGCACCCGTAACACCTACACGGGAGTGACGCGGCTTGAAGGCGGCACGACGTCGATCTCAGTGATCGCGAGTGGCGGCACCGCCAGCGGCATTGGCGCAGCGACCGCGGCCGCGTCGAACCTGGTGTTCGCCGGCGGGCGGCTCGAATACACCGGTTCGACCGCCGCGGCGAACCGCGGCTTCTCGTTGGTCGGCGACGGCGGCGGCATCGCTGTCACCCAGACCAATGCAATTCTGACGCTCTCGGGCAGCGTGACGGCTGACGCAGGCAGTTTCCGCAAGGGCGGGCTGGGCACCCTTCGGCTCACCGGCACCACCAACGTGCTCGGCAAGGTCAGCGACGGCGCGGGGCTCGTCATCGAGTCGGGTTCGCTGCAGTTGTTCTCGACCGTGACGGGTGCCACCAATCAGATCAACACGGTGACGGGCGACGTGGTCGCCGGCGGACTCGCCGACACGCCGGTCTCGCTGGCGATGACAAACTCGACGCTCAACGTGTCAGGGTGGCTGTCGCTTGGCCACGAGACGGGCACTGCGAACTCGTCGATGCCACTCACACGGGCCGCGGTCACGGCTGGAAACCTCCGGCTCGGATATGGGGCGCTGACCAACTCCGGATCGCACTCGCTTTCGCTCACCAACTCAACCGTCACCGTCACGGGCGAGACGCTGGTGGGCAACGTTGGCCCCTCGATCGCGACGATCTCCGTTCAGGGAACGTCGGCCTTCCAGACGGGGAGCGACATGAATATCGGCAACACCGGCGGCACGCAGGGCACCGTCACGGTCGGTGGCTCGGCGACCCTCGCGGTGCTCGGTCGCCTCCGGGTGGGCGACCTCGGCGCGGGCACTCTGGCGGCCTCGGGGAGCACGCGGTTGACGCTCAACCAGGTGCAGATCGGCAACAACCTGTCGGCGACGGGCACGATGACCATGGCCGACGACTCCTCTGCGGCTCTCACCGGCTACATCGCGATCGGCAACGCCGGAAGCGGATCGCTCTCCATGAGCGGCCGGAGCCGGATGACGGTGCAGTACGACCTCAACGTCGCCGACCTCGGCGGCTCGTTGGGCACGATGACCATGGCCGATCGGTCGTCCGCGACCGCCGCCTCTGTCTACCTCGGGAAGGGCGATCTCAGTGGCGGTACGCTGACCATCACCGGGGGCACGCTCAGCCAGACCAACCCGGCCGGCGAGTTCATCGTGGGCCGTGATGGCAACGGCACGCTGAACGTGAGTGGCTCGTCCAGCGTGGTTGCATCGGCGACCACCGGCATCCTCATGGGCGGGGGCGCGTTTTCGCAGGCGGCGGTGCTCAACCTCAGCGGCGGGAAGGTCGAGGCGACCCGGATCTACAAGGGAAGCGGCGTGGCCGCAGCCCTCACCTTCAACAGCGGCACGCTCCGGGCTGCGACGGGCGCGGCGAGCGATTTCGTCAGCGGTCTGACGAGCGTGAGCGTTCTGGCGGGCGGGGCGGTGATCGACAGCAACGGCCAGTCGGTCACGTTCGGGCCGGCCATGACCGATGGCGGTGGTGGCGGGCTGACGAAGATCGGCACGGGAACGCTCGGCCTCGCTGGCGTGAACAGCTACCTGGGCGCGACATCTGTGCAGGCGGGCACGCTGCGGATCGATGGCGATTCGTCATTGGCCACGGGGGCCGTGAGCGTGGCCTCCGGCGCCACGCTCGCCGGCACGGGGACCGTCGGCGGGGCGACGACGATCTCGTCGGGAGCGACCCTCTCGCCGGGCGCGAGCCCGGGCACACTCGCCTTCACGGGCGGCCTGAACTTCAACTCCGGCGGTAACTACAACTGGCAGATGCTCTCGGCGACGGGCACCGCCGGAAGCGTGTCGTCATGGGACCTCGTCACCGTGGGCGGCACCCTTGCCATCAACGCCACGTCGGCCGATCCGTTCCGGATCAACCTCTGGACGCTCTCCAGCACCGGTCCCGACGTCAGTGGTTCAGCGGCGAACTTCAGCTCCAGCCAGGGGTATACCTGGACGATCGCTTCGGCGGCCGGCGGGATCTCCGGCTTCGCCGCCAACAAGTTCGTAGTCGTGGCGTCGGCCACCAACGGCACGGGCGGGTTTGCCAACTCACTCGGCGGCGGCACGTTCTCCATTGCCCAGAGTGGCAACGACCTGAACCTCGTGTTTTCGGCGGGCACACCCTCTGGGATCACGATCAACGTCGCCAGCGGCACCCAGACGCAGACGCAGGCCGGCTATGCGACTCTTTCAGGCTCGACGCCGGTGCTGAAGACCGGGGCCGGCACGCTGATCGTCGATCAGGCCAACACGCTGACCGGCTCTACAACCGTGCAGCAGGGGCGGCTCGAACTCGCGAATGGCGCCGCCCTGGCGTCGAGTCGCGTCGTCCCGCTCGCCGGTGGCACGGTGACGATGTCACCCGCGCTCCAGACCACGGTGGGCGGCCTGGCCGCCAACGCCGGGGGGCTCACCGACGTCGGCACCGGGCTGATGACCGTCGCAGCGGGCCTGCCGGCCGCCGACATGCTCACGGCCCTGATCACGGGCCGGGGCGACGGCTCGTGGAACGGCACGAGCGGGATCACCTCGTCGGCGGCCGCTACGGCGCTCTCGCAGAGCACCCCGCGGACCGTGGGCTGGCTCGACAACGGCGACGGGTCGGTGACGTTCGCCTTCGCGGCCCCCGGCGACACCAACCTCGATTGGTCCGTAGACATTCTCGATGCGGCCAACTTCCTGGCCGGCGGCAAGTTCGACTCGGGGCTGCCCGCCACCTGGAACGAGGGCGATTTCGGCTACGACGGCGTGGTGGACATCCTCGACGCCGCCGACTTCCTCTCCACGGGTCTGTTCGATGCCGGGCCTTACAACCCGTCGTCGTCTGCCGCCGGGGTGGCGGCGGTGCCGGAGCCATCGTCGCTGGCGGTGCTGGGCGTGGCGGCCGCGATCGTGGCAGCGGCGCGTCGCCGTGTTGGTCGTCGGGGCTGACGCGTCAGCGGCGATCGGCCCCAGGCCGGACAGCCGACGCGATCAGCCAGCCGCCCGCGACGGCCCAGATGACGATCAGCCACATGGCGATCGATGCGGACATGGCTGGTGGCTCCCTCGGGGTTTGATCCGACGGGGCAACCATAGGACAGAGATTTGGGCGGGGCGGGCCGCGGGCGGAATTGGGTCCGGGTGTGCCGGTCGTGACGGCGTGGGGCGTCAGGGCCTGCCGTCGGACACACGAAACGTGTCGATATAGACCAGGTCGGCGACCGATCCCTCGTCGGTCCAGAACCGGGCCCGAATCGCGTAGAGCCTGTCTTTTTCGACCACGCAGGCGAATGGTTCGCGGGAGCGGACACCGGGATTGAGTCGATACCGCCGCCGGCGGTAGTCCTCGTTCGAGGCGAGCAGATTCCGTTTCAGCAGGATCGGCCGCGGGCGGCCGTCGCCGCTGGTCCAGTCGAACCACGGCATCGCAGGGTCTGCCCCAACGGCCGCCGGCGGCCCCTCCTGCCCCGTCGCCGCGACCACAGGCTCGATTTCCACGATCGAGATCTCCAGGCCGACGTCCGTGTCGGCGTCGCCATTCGGAAACCGGGGCACGATCGCCACCTTGCCGGCGTTTCTCAGGAACACGTCCACGTTGAGGAGGATCCGGCTGCCGTCGAGGGGATGGACGGAAGGCTCGACGCTCACCTCCATCGTCGGATCGTGGGTGCGCTCCACCGTGAAGTTGGTGTACGTCCACCAGCCCGCGACCATCAGGGCCACCACGCCCAGCACCTTGCTGACGAGGTCGGCCCAGAGGTGGGCGTCGCGAAGCCGTTCGGCACGGTGGGTGTCCATTGGCGAATCACTCCTGTGGATAACTGGGCCTGTGGGAAGACGGGCTGCGGCTGCACCACGGCCTTTGAGCAGGCCTGTGCGGGCCCACGGACATCATGGCGTCGGGACCTTGCTGCCGGCTTCAGCGCGACGCCGTTGGGCGTCCCTGAGCCGCTGGATGGCGTCCGGCGAGTGCGGTTTCAAGGCGATGGCACGCTCGAAGGCTGCGACTGCCTCGCCCCACTTGTTCTGCCGCGTCAGGAGCGTGCCGAGCGCGGCGTGCGCGTCGCTGCACTCCGGGTCGATTGCGACGGCGGCGCGAATCGACCGCTCCGCCTCGTCCCACGTGCCGGCACGGAAGAAGGTCTCCCCGACGGCGAGGTTCAGGGCCGGCGAGTCGGGATCACGGGTCAGCCCGCGGTCGTAGATCGGTGCGGCGTCGGCGTCGCGGCCCGCCCGACGATACGTGTTGCCGATGTTGAGGAGAATCGCCGCCTCGAGGCCGCCGCTGTCGAGGGGCCGCACGCGGCGGTGAAGGCTGCGGTGGGGGGAAAGCTCGGCCCGGTTCCACCAGGCTCCATCGCGACGATAGACCTCTCCGAACCGGAAGGGCCCGCTGTCGATGCCGTACCTGGTGTCGATCATCCTCACCCGCCCGTCCGCGAGCCGGATCAGCGTCGCCACATGGGTCTCGTGCTCGCCGAGTTCGCCGTCGGCCGGCCGCGACACCTCGATCGCCGCGACACGCACGCCGACGGCGTTGCCGAGCACGTACCAGAGCTGGCAGTTGCCCAGGCACTGTGCCTGCCTGTCGGCCAGGACATCGGGCAGGTTCCAGTATCCGGAGCCGCCGTCGGCCTGCCGGATGATGCCGTCGAGCCGACGGCGAAGCTCCTCGATCACCCGCGACTCCGCCTCGGCGATCCCGTCCGCCCCACGCCGCGTGGCGGAGTCGATCGCAGACTTCCAGCGGTCAACGGGCAGACTGCGGCTGAATGCCACGCAGCGGTCGCCGACATCCGGCTCGTAGCCCAAGGCGGTGACCATCCGCCGCATCGCGTCGCCCGCTGAAGTCGAGGGGCGGACCGCCGGCTCGGCGGCATCTGCGGCCTGCGTGGCGGACGTCACGACGCACGCGAAGATGACCGCCATCGTGGTTCCACATCGCGGCCGTTTCATGTCGGCTCCTGGCTGCTCAGAGCCTCGTTGTACCACTCGCCGGGCTGGCGGTGCATCGTGCCGGTGAAGGGCTCTGGTCAACCGGGTCGCCGCCGTTCACACTGGTCGAAGCAACCGCCCGCCGATACTCCCCCGCCGCCTCGGAGGCCGATCATGCAACTCGGTTTCGTGACCGCCATCCTGCCGGAACTCTCGCTCGACGAGGTGCTCGCGTTCGCCGCCGCGGAAGGTTTTGCCTGCGTGGAGCCGATGTGCTGGCCGGTGGGGACCGCCGAGCGGAGGTTCGCGGGCGTCACGCACGTGGATGTCACCGACTTTTCGCAGGCCAAGGCGGATGCCGTCCTCGCGGCCTGCGACCGGCATGGCGTGGCCCTCAGCGGCCTGGGCTTCTACCCGAATCCGCTCGATCCCGACGCTGCGGTCGCCGACGCCGCGGTGGCTCATCTCCGCAGGCTGATCGTCGCAGCGCCCCTGCTGGGCCTGCGGACCGTCAACGCCTTTGTGGGCCGTGACTGGCAGAAGACGGTCGATGACAACTGGCCTCGATTCCTGGCCACCTGGCGGCCGCTGGTGAAGCTCGCCGAGGATCAGGGGGTGCGGATCGGAATCGAAAACTGCCCGATGCTCTTCACGAAGGACGAGTGGCCTGGCGGGAAAAACCTGCTCACCACCCCGGCGATCTGGCGGCGGGCCTTCACCGACATCGACTCCCCCTCGTTCGGGCTCAACTACGATCCGTCGCACTTCGTGATTCAGGGCATGGATCCGCTCGCACCGCTCGATGAGTTCCGTGCAAAACTCTTCCACCTGCACGCCAAGGACGTCCGTCTCGACGCCCGGGCGATCGCCGAGGTGGGGCGGTTCGACTTCCCCAACCGCTGGCATCAGCCACGGATACCGGGTTTCGGGGAGATCGCTTGGGGCCAGTTCATCGGGGAGGTGATGCGGGTGGGCTATGACGGCCCGGTCTGCATCGAGGTGGAGGACGACACGTTCGGCAAGTCGCTCACCGGCCGCAAGCGGGCGCTGCGGGCCGCCCGCGACGTCCTCCGGCCCTTTGTTCCGCGCGACTAGATGCAACGCGGTCAGGCCAGCCGACGCAGGCCGGCTGTCGCTCGGGCGTGGTTGAGCGCGGTCCAGGCCGGCGCCGACCGTCGGAAGAGACCGATCAGCTGCGACGTCGTGACCCCGAGAGCCGCCGCCGCAGCTGCCGTCCGAAAGCCCGCGGCCTGGAGGTGATCGAGGGCCTCGGCCACGACCGCCGGGTAGTCGCGATGACCGAACGCGATCGCGAGCCGGCCATTCTGCACCCGCGCCAGCCAGAGCGTCGTGGGCTCCTCGCCTGGCGGCTCGCGATGCTCGAGGGCGAGGCGGAGCCTGAGTCGCTTGACGGCAACCGACCGGTTCTCAGCCTGCGACCGTCGTTCGGCGGCCTCCGCGGCGATTCCGGTGGGTCGGTGCAGCAGGATGACCGCCGTCTCCACCTTGTTGCGGTGCTGACCTCCGGGACCACTCCGCCGTGTCCGTGTCTCATCGCAGTCGTGGAGGAGCGAGTGATCGTCGAGGGCGGCCGGGTGCATGGCGGTTCCGATGGCTGTTCCAGGGGACGCGTGGGCGTGCCGGACGGCGTCGAGTCTAATCGTGGCGTCGGGAGTGACTCCCGAGCCGCAATGCGGCGAGGAGGTCCGCCGCATGCCCCACCAGCTGATTCCCACGTCCGACGCGACCGCGATCCTGCCAACAGGCGGTTCGACTGGCCCGGTCACCGTGATCGGCACAGCCGCCATCCGGGCGGGGTTTGACGAAGTCTGCCTGCAGCAGGCCATCAACT
>Ga0315903_10008908_pt1 | contig 12255 bp, 11 predicted proteins | sample LakEriMetagenome_7_FD_203524 | JGI IMG/M metagenome (GOLD analysis project Ga0315903, IMG submission 203524) | Freshwater fungal communities from buoy surface, Lake Erie, Ohio, United States - Buoy 2 MA119 | ecosystem: Environmental > Aquatic > Freshwater > Lake | place: USA: Lake Erie, Ohio...
CGCTTCGCTACCTGATCCAGCAACGCTTGGCTCGCGAATGAAGGGCAAGACCTGCGCTGGCGCGCTGGTCAAGGGGCTCGATAAGAACGGTAAGCCGCGTGCGGTCTATCTCTATCACGTCGTCGATAACGCATGGTCGATGGAGCACTACGGCGACCAAGCTGTGGTCTGGCAGACCGCCATCAATCCGGTGATTGCTATGGAGTTAATCCACGAAGGCACGTGGAAACCTGAGGGAGTCAATGGGCCCGAATGGTTCCCAGCCAAACCTTATTTAGATAAATTAGAACAATACGGCACCAGCTGGGGGCTACGTGAAGAGGATGCAAGCGATATAACGGTATGACCAAACACTTTGATGTCCTAATCATTGGATCAGGTTTTGGTGGAAGCGTTAGCGCTCTTCGACTCAGTGAAAAAGGATATCGAGTAGGAATTCTCGAAGCAGGTCGCCGCTTCTCTGACAAGGATTTTCCGAAGACTTCATGGCGGCTCTCGCGTTTTCTGTTCTTCCCAAAATTAGGGTTGACCGGCATTCAAAGAATTCATGCGCTACCGAACGTTTTGATTCTTGCAGGTGCTGGCGTGGGTGGTGGTTCGCTTGTGTATGCAAATACTTTGTACCGACCAACTGAAAAATACTTCAATGATCCCCAGTGGAGTGAAATCACAGATTGGAAATCAGAGTTAACCCCTTGGTATGACCAAGCCGAACGGATGTTGGGCGTTCAGACAAATCCATACTTCACTAATTCGGATAAGGCGATGCAAGAAGTGGCTGACGAGATGGGAGTTGGTCACACCTTCAAGATGGCTCCACTTGGTGTGCACTTTGGTAACAAGCCTGGTGAGTTAATTAGCGATCCATATTTTGGTGGCGTTGGCCCAGATCGAATCAGCTGCTTACAGTGCGGAAGTTGTATGACTGGCTGCCGACACAATGCCAAGAACACGCTGCCTAAGAACTATTTAGGACTTGCAGAGGGCGCGGGTGCAACGGTCTTTCCATTAACAACAGCGCTCTCAATCGAGAAAACGAACGATGGATGGCAAGTAATCGCCAAACAAAGCAATCGCTGGCTTCGACAGAAGCAAGTATTTACTGCCGAGCAAGTAATCCTCGCTGCGGGAACGTACAACACTCAAAAACTTCTCCATAAGATGAAAGCAACTGGAAAATTACCGAAAATTTCCGAAAGACTTGGCGAACTCTCTCGCACCAATAGCGAATCACTAGTGGGCGCAATTATGCCGAGCGCTGACATTAACTTCAGCCAAGGAGCAGCAATTACCTCGTCATTCTTCCCCGACGAGAATACGCACGTAGAGCCGGTTCGCTATGGAAAGGGAAGTAATCTGATGGGATTACTTCAAACAGCTATGACAGATGGCTCTAGCGTTGCTGAGCGAAGGAAGCAATGGCTCAAAACTTTGGTCCGTAAACCAGGTTTGATTGCGACCATTTTCAATGTAAAAAAATGGAGCGAACGAACTGTTATTGCCCTGGTCATGCAGGATGTGGATTCGGCAATCAAAGTTCGAAGCAAACATGGCATTTTTGGTTGGCGACTAACTTCTGAGAATGATTCGGAGCGACCAAATGCTACGTATATTCCTGCTGCGAATGAAACTGCCCGGAGAATTGCAAATCGTTATGGTGGAATTGCCGGAGGGCATATCGGTGATCTTGTGAATGCTCCATTCACTGCACATTTTGTTGGTGGTTGTGTAATCGGAAATAGCGAAGCCGAGGGTGTCATTGATCCCTACCATCGAATATGGAATTACCCGACTTTGCACATCATTGACGGCTCCACCATAACTGCAAACCTTGGCGTAAACCCATCTTTGACAATCACAGCGCAAGCAGAGCGTGCAATTTCACTCTGGCCCAATAAAGGTGATGTCGATGGCAGGCCGATGCAAGGTGCTCCATACCAACGCTTAAAACCAACTTCGCCGCGATATCCGGTAGTGCCAATTCATGCTCCTGCGGCTCTGCGAATAATCGAAACTTTTTAAACAATCGATAGCCAAAGGAGCGTAGAAAAATGTGGGCACTAATCACCGGAGCAAGTTCTGGAATTGGTGCTGAATTTGCCGAACAACTTGCTAGCAAAGGTTACGACATTATTTTGGTAGCGCGTGATGAACGTCGCCTTCGTGAGCGCGCCTCGCTCCTGCAGAATAGATATGGAATTGCATGCGAAGTATTAGTTGCCGATTTATCAAAAAGAGACGAGTTAAAGCGCATTGAATCGCGCCTTGCCCAAGGTGGGGTGGAATTTCTTGTTAACAATGCAGGCTTTGGTATTAACAAGCGATTTGCTGACGGAGATATAGAGCGCGAAAGCGAAAACCTTGAAGTTCTCGTGAGCGCCGTAATGCGCACAACTCATGCCGCGCTTGCCTTCATGCGTGAGAAAAAACGAGGCTACATAGTTAATGTCAGCAGCGTTGCGGGTTGGATCGCTGGTAGCACGTACAGCGCATCGAAATCTTGGGTAACAGTCTTTTCTGAGTATCTCGCTGTAGATCTTGCTTCTGAAGGTATTCATGTCACAGCACTAGCTCCCGGTTTTACCCATACCGAATTCCACCAACGGGGCAAGATGAATATGTCTGCTCTGCCCAAGTGGCTCTGGCTTGATGCAGATCGAGTCGTTAGCGATGGAATCGAGGCGGTGCTTCGGGGTGATGCTTTGGCGATTCCGGGGCGGCAATATCGAACGATTTATCTCCTCTTACGCCATCTACCTCGCTCTTTAGTTCGAAAAACCGGGATAAAAGTGCGCCGAAACCAGCGCAAATAGTCCGCTTTCTCAGGAAATACCCAAGCATTGTCGCGGTAAATACCGAGATTTCACAGAAAGAAAAGTTAGGCTCTACCTATGAGCAGAATAACCAAACGTCTTATCGCTATAGCGGCATCAGCTTTCCTACTCCTTGGGTTGGTCAGCGTCCCTGCGCAAGCAGCGAATAAGGCGGGCGGTTCATGCAAGAAGACCAATCAAAAGGCGAAGATTGGTGGCTTTGATTACATCTGTCAGAAGAACCCGACAGTCAAGCGCGCTAAGTTAACGTGGCTAATCAAAGAATGTATCGACTCCAATAACCAATACATCGCCGGTAAGAAGTCTTACGCTAAAAAATTGCAAGAGAAAGCTGACTTGCTTGCACAATTTGCAGCTGCCGAGGCGGATACTTCATTAACTCAGGCCGATAAGGAAGAGCTCGCACGTTCGAAAGCGGCGCTGCTCGATACTTTCGATAAGTTATCTAGAACATCGAAAGATATGTACGAGATGGCTTTGACGGTACGCGACCTTGCTTGCACTGTTGGAATTTAACTAACAATAACTTTCTTGCCCTTGACGGTCACCGTCAATCGATTAAGTGGCGCGTCCGCTGGAGATTGACTCACGGCTCCCGCTTTCGTAAAAGCTGAACCATGTCCACCTTGTGCGGGTTCACAATAGAAACCACCAGCTTTTGGTTTAACGGTGATGCCAGCATGTGTGCACCGAAGATCCAATGCAATGTATTTCTTTGCACCGGTACGAACTAGTGCAGTTGGTGCACCATTGACATCACCGATCAGGGCAATACCCCCGACCTTAGCTAGAGATTTCACAGAAGAAACCGTCACTTCGATTGAACCATCTGAGAGTTTTTTTACTCCAGTTGCAGCATCTGCGCTCTCTACCAATGCAGTGCTTGTGCCCAGAGCGGTGAGTAATGAACCACATAAGAAATGACGTCTGTTGATTTCCATACGCCCAGTTTGCCCTATCTGTACTGGCAATCGATAGATTTAAATAGATTTCGCTTCACTCTCAGCAAATACTCCCCTACCGTTCACGTATGCCGCGCCGCACACAGCTCGCACGTTTTACCCCTTTTTTGGCTGGGTTGGTTCACCTTGTTATTGCCGTGGCACAGCCAGGCAGCTCTTTTTTCTGGGACATACTCACCTATAACGCCCTCTTGGTTGTTACGGCACTTTGGCTTCTTATTAAGAGAGAGCGGCTTATTGCAATCGCTATTGCCGCCTGGACCCTCGGTTCGATTTTTTCAAGTATTGCAGATTCTGCAGTTATGACTTTATCGGTGGCTGCATCGCTATGGGGTGGTGCGGGGTATCTGATGCTCTACCCATTGCTCTTCTTCTATATTGTAAAAAGCCAGCAGTTGAAGGCGCTCACGAAGTCACAAATTCTTGATTCTTTGATTATTACGCTCGGCCTCTCCGCCCTCCTGACGACCTTGGCGCTCTCTGCAACATCCAATGCGCGCTCATCTGCAGAGTTTTTCCTTCTCACGCTTTATCCGATTGGCGATCTCATGCTTATCGCATCGCTCACGTTGATTGGCATCCGTAGTGGAACATCGAAAGAGTACTTCTTACTTATGAGCGCAATCGTGCTTTTTACGACTAGCGATGTTGGATATCTGTGGCTCTTTAGCAACAATCAATACGCAGTTGGTGGCATTGTTGATGAAGGATGGCTACTTGCGCTCCTACTCTGCGCAACAACTCCAAAACTTAATCAAAGTCGAGTTCGAGAAATGAACACTTACCCTCCGATATTTCTCGCTCTCGGACTTTCGCTCTCGATACTTGGTTGGTACTCGTTACATCCCAATCAAAATTCAGAACTGGCTCTCATTCCTTCAATTATCACTCTGCTCCTTGCCTTCACCCGAATGGCGCTTGCGCTCGAGGAAGCTGAACAAGGAAAGATTCACAAAGAGCTCTCGATCACTGATGAATTAACTGGGCTAGGCAATCGGCGAGAATTCTTAGCTCGCCTAAAAAATCTACCGCTCGATGGCTCGTGGTCGCTGCTCCTGCTTGACCTCGATAACTTCAAGGCAATCAACGACGTCCACGGCCACAGCGCTGGAGATCAAGTACTCCGCGAAGTTGCCCATCGCTTTCACGCCGTCCTGCCCGCTAGCTGTTACCTGGCTCGGCTCGGCGGTGATGAGTTTGCAGTCTTGGTTGACCTAGAGATAGTTAGCGCCCCAGAACTCGCCCAACGGCTACACAGAGCGCTAACAACGCCAATTTACTGCGGTGATCGTGCGCTCGTACTTACAACGAGCGTCGGCATTGCCGAAATCTCGACCTCTAACAATCCGCTCGAGCAGGCCGATGCTCAGATGTACCAGGCCAAGCGCGCTGCACGCTAAATCCTGGTGAGCTAGAACATGTAATTCCTGGGTGAATTTATGCCCTACGATTTGCCGGTCCGTTCTTATTTCTCACGCACTCAATGGGAGGTTCGTTGGCCGCAAAATTCCACAATCGAGTTCTAGTCCTCGGTGCAGGATCCGTATCGCAATGTGTAGTTCCTATCCTTCTCGACAAATTGGTCGAACCTCATCAAGTGACAATTGTGGATTTCAAAGATAATCGAGAGCGTTTTACCTCTTCGATCAATCGCGGTGCCACGTACATCATCGACAAACTCACCAAAGAAAATATGGATGAGTTCCTTAGCAAATATTTGAAAGCCGGAGATTTCCTCCTTGACTTGGCATGGAATATCGATGCCAATTCGATTATTGGCTGGGCGCACGATCATGGCGTCCTATATCTCAATACTTCAGTAGAAGAATGGGAGCCGTACGCCGGAGGATCATCACGTGATCCCATCGAGCGCACCCTCTATTACCGACATATGCGCCTTCGTGAGATGAAAGCATCGTGGAGCGAAAAGGGCGCGACCGCTATTGTCGAACATGGCGCCAACCCCGGCATGGTTTCGCATCTTGTTAAACGTGCGCTCATTGAGGTTGGCACGCGTGCATTAAAAGAGAGCAAAGCTAGCGGGGCCGTGGAAAAGGCAATGAGCGACGATGACTATCCAGCCCTTGCCCACGCGCTCGATGTTCGCGTCATTCACATTGCAGAACGAGACACCCAGATTTCTGACAAACCAAAGCGCTTCGATGAATTTGTGAATACCTGGAGCGTTGAAGGCTTCTACGAAGAAGGTATTGCGCCAGCAGAACTTGGTTGGGGTACCCACGAGAAGAAGTTGCCGCCTACTGCATACACCCACAAAGTTGGGCCGCAGAACCAGATTGCGTTAGCGCAACCTGGCGCAACGACATGGGTACGCTCCTGGGTTCCCTCATGCGAGACAACCGGCATGGTCATCCGCCATGGTGAGGCATTCACACTTTCAGATCATCTAACCGTGTGGGATGGCAGCAAAGCCATCTACCGCCCAACTGTGCACTATGCATATTGCCCAACTGATGCGGCGATTGCCTCCATGCGCGAAACAGAGATGCGCCAATGGAACTTACAAAGCGATCAACGAATCATGAATGAAGAGATCATTAGCGGCGAAGATCGCTTAGGAGTTCTTCTCATGGGTCATCCATTCAAATCGTGGTGGTGTGGCTCGCTCCTGTCGATTGATCAAGCTCGCGTTCTCGCTCCAGGGCAATCAGCGACAACGGTTCAAGTTGCTGCCTCTGTCTATGCAGCTGTTGCTTGGGCGATGGCCAACCCTGATGCCGGGCTCTTGGTTCCCGATGAGCTGCCGTGGCGCGAAGTACTCCCGCTGATTGAGCCATACCTTGGCACGATTTGGTCAGATGCCGTCGATTGGGATCCGTTGGCTACTCGGTTCGATCCATTCAAAGGATGGAATCAACGTGAGTACGACGAGAGCGATCCTTGGCAGTTCACTAACTTCCTGGCTTGATTTCCTTAGCTTGCTTTATTTCCTCTAGTCGAGCAAGGGATTCGATCCGCTCTTGTGCGTGATCGACGATTCGCTCCACATAGCCCTGGCTATATCCATCGAGATAGAGCCAGGGCTCATGTATTTGATCGCTATCTAAGTGGCGAAGCTCCGGAACGTACTTCTTTATGTACGCCCCTTCCGGATCGAATTTCTTCCCTTGTTCAATGGGATTAAAGACTCGGTAGTACGGCGAAGCATCGGTGCCACATCCGGCAGTCCACTGCCAACCATGGCTATTTGAAGCCACATCAAAATCCACGAGATGTTCCATGAAGAAATTAGCGCCATGTTGCCACTCGATGTGGAGATCCTTCACGAGAAATGATGCAACAACCATTCGAGTTCGGTTATGCATCCACCCTTCTTTGACAATCTGACGCATTGCGGCATCGACGAATGGATAGCCAGTCTTTCCTTCGCACCAGAGTTGAAATTTCTCGCCTGGTTCGTCATATCGCATCCCGGCAAACTGTGGTGAGTAATAATCTTTTTCAGTGTGTGGATAGTGATGAAGTACATCAGCATAGAACTCGCGCCAAGCAATCTCTTTTCGAAATACTTCATGAGCTTTACTTTCGCCCAATTCAGCTAACAACGTCCGCGGATGAATCTCGCCCCATTTGAGATGCGCGCTCAACTTACTCGTGCCATCAATTCCGGCCATGTTGCGCGCTTCGTCGTAATAAGCAAGCGCACCCTTTTTAAACTCATTCCATCGTTTATGTGCGGCAAGTTCACCGGCTTCGAAAATTTCACTGCCGTCGGGGCTGTTCCACGTCGGGAAATTTCGCGCATTGGCGCCTGGCGTTATCGCATTGATATTTTTTGGTGCAGGGATTGCTTTCCGCCAACCGTGGAGAACCCAACCTTTGTAGAAAGGGGTATAGACCCGATAATTCGTGCCATCTGGTTTGCGCACGCGCCCTGGTGAGACTGCATATGGGCTTCCTACTTTGATCAGTGGAATCCCCGCTTGCTCTACACGATTATCGCGCGCCACACCATACGGTTCAAACTCCTCTGACACATACACGCCAGTGATGTGGTGCTCGCTCATCAAAGCTTTTAAGACCTCAACCTGATCGCCCACACGAATATGGAGTTTATTTCCCAGTGACTCATCAAGTGCACGCAACGAATTAGCCATGTATGCAAGGCGCTTACTACCGGCATGCGAGATGAGCTTCTCATCGAGAATAAAAAGCGGAATGACTGCATCAGAATTAGCAACCGCTTCAGACAGCGCTGGATGATCAATTAATCGTAAATCTCGACGAAACCACATGATCGCAACTGAGCCAGACGGGCCAGAACTGGAATGGTTAGCCATAACTACCTCCAGCGCAGGTGCGAGTGCGTCAATTAATTGTGGAGCGAATGGATCGAGCTATCCCAACCTTTGACATCTTCTGGTTTACGTGGGCCAGGGCCGATGTAGCGGGCAGATGGACGAATCAAGCGACCAGTCTTTTTCTGCTCAAGAATGTGCGCTGCCCATCCGGCGGTACGCGCTGAAGTGAACATCGAGGTAAAAAGGTGCGCTGGAACTTGAGCGAAATCAAGGACAACTGCCGCCCAGAACTCAACGTTGGTTGCAAGGACACGATCTGGGTAGCGCTCTTGTAGCTCGGCGAGCGCAGCTTGCTCAAGAGCAAGGGCGATTTCATAACGCGGCGCACCAAGCTCCTTCGCGGTGCGGCGCAGAGTGCGAGCGCGTGGATCTTCTGCCCGATAAACACGGTGACCAAAGCCCATTAAACGTTCACCACGATCCATTACATCTTTCACATACTTGCGGGCATCGCCGCTCTTCTCTACCGCTTCAATCATGTGCAAAACGCGAAGTGGCGCGCCACCGTGTAGCGGCCCTGACATCGCACCAATTGCACCAGAGATTGCAGCGGCTACGTCAGCACCTGTAGATGCAATCACTCGACCAGTAAAGGTAGATGCGTTCATGCCATGCTCGGCAGCAGAGACAAAATATGCATCAATTGCGCGAACATGAAGTGGATCTGGTTCACCGCGCCAACGAATCATCATTCGCTCTACAACAGTGTGTGCTTTATCAACTTCATTTTGCGGAACCATTGGCTGCCAAGTGCCACGTGCAGATTGCGCGACATACGAGAGCGCCATCACCGAAACACGAGCAAGATTACTTCGCGCCTCTTCGTCGGAAATATCTAAAAGTGGTTTCAATCCCCACGCTGGAGCAAGCATTGCAATCGCGGATTGCACATCAACGCGCACATCACCCGAGTGCACTGGAAGTGGAAATTGCTCTGCACCTGGAAGTCCTGGATTAAATTCATTATCGACAAGAAGTCCCCAGACATTTCCAAATGTCACACGACCAACGAGATCTTCGATATCTACGCCGCGGTAACGAAGCGCACTTCCCTCTTTATCCGGCTCAGCAATCTCTGATTCGAAAGCGATGACACCTTCAAGGCCGGGCTTAAAGTCATCCATGGGGCGCTGCTCCTGTTCGGTTTCGGTAGCCTGGGTAGGCGAAAATCCTCCCCGTATTCTGCTCCTGCTTTGACCTAAGGCAAACCAGAAGGAGCGTCAAAAATAGTGGCGCACGCCACGTGGCCAAAGCTCCACCAGCGAGGTCTAGATTAAGGACATGAGTGACGAGATAAATGCCGCTATCCGGGCTATGCGCCGTTCTTACGGCGACGAGGGCCTCTCCGAGAGCGCTGCAGGTGACGACCCCATCGCGCTCTTTGCCCGTTGGTTAGCGCAGGCTAGCGCCAACCCGTACATCGTCGAGGCAAATGCGATGGTGCTCAGCACCTTCGCCGACAACCTCCCCGCCTCTCGAACAGTGCTTCTCAAAGGTTTCGACCCGGAGAGCGGTGGCTGCACCTTCTTCACCAATTACAACTCCGCCAAGGCGCGAGCGATAGATGCGAACGCTGAAGTTTCGCTCCTCTTTCCTTGGTATGCGATGGAGCGACAAGTAATTATCACTGCGCGCGCAGAAAAGGTCCCTCGTGGCGAATCCGAGGAGTACTTCGCTTCCCGGCCATGGTCGAGTCAAATTGGCGCATGGGCTAGTGATCAATCAATGGAAATTACCGGCCGTGAAGTTCTCGAGAAGAGATGGCAAGAAATATCAGAGCGCTATCCGGAGGGGAGCGTAGTTCCGCTTCCAGAAAATTGGGGAGGGTTCTGTGCAATACCTCACTCAATCGAATTCTGGCAAGGTAGGTATTCGCGCTTACATGATCGCATCCGATTCATCCGCTCGAACGATGGCACCTGGCTTCGTCAGCGCTTAGCACCGTGAGACAGGCGCCGCCCAAACTTCGGTAGGCTCCAGCTATGAGTACTCCGAGCGCAGATATCACTATTCCAGCAAACCTCAAACCCAAAGATGGACGATTTGGCTGTGGGCCATCGAAGATTCGATCTGAGGCGATCTCCGCGCTAGCTGGAAGTGGCGCATCAATACTTGGCACCTCACACCGTCAGCCCCCCGTTAAGAATGTCGTTGCACGTGTGCGCCGTGGATTAAAAGATTTCTTCGCACTTCCCGATGGCTATGAAGTTGTCCTTGGCAACGGTGGATCCACTGCCTTTTGGGATATCGCTACATTTGGTTTAGTTGAACAGAAATCACAACACTTAGTCTTTGGTGAATTTTCCTCTAAGTTCGCCAGCGGGGTAAAGAGCGCCCCATTTCTTGGTGATCCCGTCGTCATCGAAAGCGCACCAGGAAGTCACCCACTGCCGGTAGCTGATGCATCCATCGATACATACGCGCTCACCCACAATGAAACCTCCACTGGCGTCGCGATGGATATCAAGCGACCAACAGGTGCTGATGCACATGGAATCGTCTTGGTTGACGCGACCAGCGCTGCCGGAGGCTTAATGGTCGATGCAAAAGAATTCGACACTTATTACTTCGCACCACAAAAATCTTTTGCCTCTGATGGCGGCCTTTGGCTCGCGCTCATGAGCCCTGCGGCTCTTGAGCGAAATGCAAAAATTGCCGCGACGAATCGGTGGACACCAGCATTCTTGGATCTAGCTATCGCAATCGAGAACAGCAAACTCGATCAGACATATAACACTCCTGCAGTTGCAACGTTGATGCTTCTTGCAGAACAGATTGAATGGATGAATGAGAACGGTGGTTTAACCTTCTCTGCCGGGCGAAGCGCGAAATCTGCGGAGATTCTCTATGGATGGGCCGAGAAGACCTCATACACTACGCCATTTGTCACCGATCCAGCGATGAGATCGAAAGTGGTTGGCACAATCAATTTCGATGATTCCATCGATGCACTTGCGGTAGCGAAAATCCTCCGTGCAAATGGCATTGTCGATACAGAGCCATACCGAAAGCTCGGCAAAAATCAATTGCGCATTGGAATGTTCCCTGCTGTTGATCCAACTGATATCTCAGCGCTCACTACCTGCATCGAATACGTCGTAGATAAGCTCTAAAGATGAGTAATCGGACGCGGCGCATCGTCACACTCGTCATACTCATTGGCCTGGTAGCGATGATTGCGATCAGCGGTATCTAAAGTTTGCTCTAAAGAGCTCGAGGTGTGAGATGACGCTAGAGGTGACCATCCGTGAGATTGCGCGAGACTATCCCTTACAGCGCGCGCGGAGTGAATACGACAACTGGGGTGAAACCGCCGCAGATGCTCAAGCGATGGAGATTTTTCGTTGGCTGATTGAAGCAAAGATTTCTGGCGCATGGATTGAAGTTGGCAATCTCTCGGCGCACGCAGCGTGGTACGGACCAACTCAGGGCTCAAAGGCGATGAACATTGGTATCAGTCTGATTGAAGAGTTTCGCAACAAAGGAATTGGTTCACTCGCCCAACGGCTACTGGCTGAAGAGCTCCACCGCCAGGGTTATGTACGAGTGGAGGCCTCGACAGATGTCACAAACATTGCAGAGCAACGAGCGCTAGAGAAAGCCGGGTTTCTGTTCGAAGGTACGTTACGAAAAGCGCAGGAACGAGCAGATGGTTTACACGATTTACAGGTTTGGTCACATCTTTCGTAGATAAGAGACGTGATCTGGATTGAGCTCAGAGAGATCACGAGCGCCAAGCAATTTCATGGTACGAAGCATCTGAGAACGTAAAATTTCAAGCGATCGATCAACGCCAGCTCGTCCGCCTGCCATTAAGCCATACAAATACGCGCGACCTGCCCACGTGAAATTAGCTCCTGACGCGATTGCTGCGATGACATCTGCGCCATGCATGATTCCGGTATCCATGTGCACTTCAGCTCGCTTACCTACCGCGGCGACCACATCGGGAATCAAGGTGTAGGGAACCACTGCACGATCGATCTGACGTCCGCCGTGATTAGAAAGAATGATGGCATCTGCTCCGGCATCAACAGCAGCGATCGCATCATCTACTCGTTGAACGCCCTTCACAACAAGGTGCCCACTCCATTGCGTTCGAATCCATCGAAGATCCTCATAGCTAATCGTGGGGTC
>Ga0315903_10008911_pt1 | contig 12253 bp, 22 predicted proteins | sample LakEriMetagenome_7_FD_203524 | JGI IMG/M metagenome (GOLD analysis project Ga0315903, IMG submission 203524) | Freshwater fungal communities from buoy surface, Lake Erie, Ohio, United States - Buoy 2 MA119 | ecosystem: Environmental > Aquatic > Freshwater > Lake | place: USA: Lake Erie, Ohio...
CTCTACATGGTGCTATAGTTGACTTTAAGACTAACTCAGCAACAGGTGGAGGATACACTATTGAGACTGAGAAAATGTCTCAAGAGGATAAGCTCAAGCTATATACCTTTGAGAGAAAGCTCAAGTTAGGTAAAACTATCAGAGCCATAGCTCAGCAACTTATAGTACATCATAGAGTGTACTTCAAGCTGTGTTATAATAAAAAAGGAGATATATATAAGGTAGAAAACATCTCACCTGAGAGAGTTAGAGTGTCAAGAGATAAAGAGACATACTTCCTTTGCGATGATTGGACAGCTCGAATTGATGTGAGAGAGATAAAAAAGTATCATCCTGCCAACACTGACCTTGAGCAGCTATATTGCTATGAGTTAATGACCTTAGGTCAAGAGTGGTATCCATTACCACAGTACACATCTGCTTTGAACTTTGCGTTTTTATCAGGTGAGCTAAGTTACTTTGCTAAGAGTAACATTCAAAACTCAATATTTCCATCCTTTGCCATGATGTTCCCTAAGAGACCACAGTCAGAGGAGGAGAAACACATGATTAAGCAGACCATTGATAGGTTAAAAGGAGCTGCTAATGCAGGGAAGGCTGTTGCATTCTTTGCTAACAATCAGGATCAACTACCTAAGATAGAGAGCCTACCTACTAACAGCAATGATAAGCTGTTTCAAGAGGCCTCATCTCTTAATACAGAGCAGATATGCTTTGCTCATACAATAGACCCTATACTAATGGGAGTTCGCACTCAAGGGTCACTTGGCTCAGGCAGTGATATCAAGCAGGCTTATGTTGTATTTGAGAAAAATGTAGTCATGCCATTGAGAAGGCAGGTGGAGGAGATAGTAAATGAGATAATGGCCATTGCTAAGATACCAGGTAAGTTCTCAATCAACAACTTTCAAATCATTAATGAGACAATCATTGAGCTTGAAGGTGATACCTCTAAGACATCTGATGCTTTGAACTCATTGAGCCCATTGGTAGCTACTAAGGTACTTGAGAGAATGACACCTAATGAGATAAGAGCTCTTGCTTCACTACCTCCGATAGAGGGTGGAGATGTAATACAAACAGAAACACCTGCAGCACCATGAACTACTTTATTACAGAGACATACTTAAAGACTAACACACCTATCACAGCCAATGTTGATGTGACAGATGTTACTCCATACATAGCAACACAGGCACAGCTCAGAGTTATGCCTATCTTAGGCACTACATTCTACAACTATCTACTCACTAAGTACAATGCTCAGACATTGACTAATGTTGAGGAGGCACTTGTTGCATATATTCAGCCTGTCATAGCTTGGAGGAGTGCAGAGGATGCTGTGTTTGGCTTGACATACCAACTTAAAAACAAAGGACTGCAGACTCAGTTTGGAGATTTCTCAAGCTCAGTGACTCGCTCAGAGGTAGCCTTTGGGATGGAGCACTACGCACAAAAGGCCTCATTCTTTGAGACCAGGTTGACTCGCTACTTGATAGCTAATAAGGATTTATATCCTGAGTTCACTGCAGAGGTGAATAGAGATACTGACCTAAGACCTATGATAGACCATTGTGGATGTAACTGTGGGGAAGTGTGTAGATTTGACTGTCCTTGTGGAGGATTTAGAGAGAATGGTTATAATAACAGTATATTGATTTTGTGATGGGATTTAATGAGATAGCTTTTACAGTGATAACAATACTCATATCTGGAATAGGGTATTTTTTGAAGAGTTTACATAGTGATTTAAGAAATGTCATGAAGGAACAAAAGAATATGATTGAGACTCAAGGTAGATTGAAAGGCAAGATTGAGCTTGTTGACAATGAGGCACGCTTTAAGTATGATGCCATTGAGAAAATGACTCAACTTGAAATCAAACACCTTGCTGAGCAGATAAGCGAGCTCACTCAATCAGTTAAGAAACTAATAGAAATAAATTTAAGATGAGTATATCACAAAGATGGAATGCTCCCACTCCAAAGTTTTGGAAGAGAGTACAACAAGCAGCCATAACAATAGGTGCTATAGCAGGTGTAATTATTGCAGCTCCTATAACACTCCCTGCAGCAGTCATCACTGTGGCAGGATATGTCGCAACAGCAGGAACAGTAGCAGCAACACTATCACAATTAACAATAGAGAATTATGAAGCTAACAAATAATTTTAGTTTATCGGAGTTCAACAAGCATAACTTTGCTTTGAATGAAACCGTATTGAGAAACATCCAAGCTCTTGCTAATAATCTGCAAGTCCTAAGAGATGAGGTTAAGAAACCTATTAAGATAACAAGCGGATACAGATCACCAGAGCATAATGCAAAAGTAGGTGGAGTGAAAAGTTCACGTCACATCACAGGTGAAGCAGCTGACTTTAAGATTGCAGGCATGACACCTAAACAAGTGGCAGCAGTGATTGAGAAACTGATTGCAGCAGGTAAGATGGAAGAGGGTGGAATTGGTATCTATAGCACATGGGTACACTATGACCACAGGAACACTAAGGCACGTTGGACTAAATAATATATTATGGCAAAGAAAGTAGGCAGACCTAAAAAAGTACAGGTTAACATTGAAGGTGATAAAACAGATGTTATCATCCAAACAAACAAGGCAGAGATAGAATACCACAAAGATGGTACTAATCATGAGCTTGACTATGATGGTAAGAAAGTAGATGTCAACATCAAAAAAGATGAGACAGGCACTAAGGTCACTGTAGAATCAGAGAATAAGTTTCTCAAAGCAGTTGCTACTCTTGCATCTAAGTTCGTAGTCAAGAGGTTTAAGAAAAAATAACTCTCCACTATATATCCTGAGCCCTACTGCAATAGGGCTTTTTTGTTATTAACAATCAAATGTTAATATTTATTTTGTCTAATTATTTGCAGATATGAAAAAAGATATTAACTTTGTCCTATAATAATTAACAAATCAAGTATGAAAAAAGAATTTATCAAAGAATGTGACAAGTGCTGGGGCACAGGCACAGTATCAATCAGCAGCTATTATGAGCATCCATCTCACAGCGTATCAGATGACTGTGATGAGTGTAGAGGTGAAGGTCATTATCTTGACTCTGATCTATTGAATGAACGTATTGAGGATGTAGAGTGGATGATTGATGGGATGTTGACTCGAATCAGAACTACATCTGATACTTTAAAAGACTTGAGTAGAGGTATGTTCTATGAGTTACTTCCTAAGTACAAGCATAGACTTAATATTCAGTCAAGAGCTCTTGCAAGATTAGAACTTTATTTGTCAAACATTAAAACTAAATAACATGACAGAGGACCAAAAGGCTGTGAGAGACGTTCTAATCGTTTCTGCTGCATTATTAGTTATCACTTGGGTGTTAGTATATCTTGGAGTAGTTGGATAGCATGAGAGAGCCTAAAATACATTTAGCATCTATAAGTTGGTGGACTAACTTTGATGAGGTAAGATATAGTAATTATTTAAAAGCAATAAAAAATGTGGAAAGTACGTTATCGGGGTTACATTGGAGGAGCTTGGAGGATATTAGAAAAGAAAATCAAAGCAGACTCAGAATGGGAGGCTCGCAGGATGAGCAACATTTGGGAGAAATTAATAATTAAAATTGAGAAGATATGAAACAGACAGCGGTAGAGTGGTTATTTGAGCAATGTTGTAGTGAAAAAATATCATGGAACAAAGACCAAAATGGAAAGTTATTTATTGATACAAAAACAAGCAACATATTTCAAGAGGCAAAAGCAATGGAGTCAAAAGAAAAATTAAAGCACCAATTATTTATAGGCAAAGTAACTGAGATACTTGGATTTGATAAGACAGTTGAGCTATTAAAAGAATGTAATAATGAGATATTATGAACCAACAAAAAATGTACAGGTGCATCCGACTCATGGAGCTCCTTCAAGATAAGTCCAGGTGCATCCATACCATAGCAAGGTACTTGGGAGTGAGTGAAAGGACAGTATATAGATATCTAAGTCTATATAAATCACTTGGATACAAGATAATAAAAGATAAGTTTAATAAAATAAGAATAAAAAAATGACAGTTAAAAACCCAACAAGATTAATCTTAGCTTACAAAGCTATTTATTACACAACTAAATTTAGTTAATATGAAACAGACAGCAGTAGAGCAATTAGTACAAGAAATTAATAAAATAAATGTTTCAACTGAAGCAAGAATATTTATTAATAAACTTAAAAACCAAGCCAAAGCAATGGAGAAGGAGCAGATAGAAAATGCTTTTAATTACGGACAATTTGACTTAGGAATGGAAGCAGATGAATACTATAACGAAACCTTTAAATCAGAATAAGATGGCAGAAGAGGCAAAAATGGCAATGCTACTGTTCACAGTGGGAATCATAGCAATAGCAATAGGACTAATTAATAAATATAAAAATGACTGACATAATACAATACATTGAGGATAATAACCTCAAAGCTCGCCACAGATATAGACACTACACTTATAAACGTTTCTATCTTTACAACCTACTCAGAGAGGAAGGACTTACACTCTATGAGATAGCAGCCATGTTCAACAGAGACCATGCAAGTGTGATACATGGACTTAAGACTCATCATGATCTAATCTCAATCAAGGATAAAATCTATCTGGACTATATTGAGGAGCTCATGTTGATATTTGAGAATTACAATGAAGGTCATGTTTTGGTTGATGACATTATGAACTGTTTTTGTTTGAAACAATTGAGAAAAATTAAGTTTAGAATTAAAAACAATCTCTACAAAGAGTTAACTTTGGACTTGCATAATACTTGATTTTTTAAATTATTCTTAAGACCCCCTTTGCAAACGAGCTCAGGGGGTTTTTTGTTGCAGTGTAAACCCCTGTAAACCATACTGTAAACCATTTTAGTAGTTAATTCACTTAAATTCAATGCGTTAACACCTATTTTAGTGTAAAGGTTTACAGTTTACAGTGGTATCAATTATAATTTTCAAACTGAAAAAAAATAAAATTTTTAATTTAGTGTAAAGTTTACACTTTTTTAGGGCATTTTCTTAGTGTTTATAAGGGATACAGAGCGAAAAAGGTTTACACTTTTACTGTAAACCCCTTTACAGTAGTTTACAGTTAATAAGTTTTTAAAATTGTTTATAATAGTTATTATAATTATTTCTAATTTTGTTCAAGGGGTTGTCGGAGGCATCCACTTAAAAGGTTTACACTGTTCCTTTCCCCCTATTTTTTTTATAACAGTGTATTAAAAACAGAATATGATTACAAAAGATTATCTTAAAAAATTAGCAGGCTTAGGCTATAGCATTATTCCATGTGAAGAGTCTAAAAAACCTAAAGAAGAAAAATGGACTTCACTACCTTGTAAGACATCAGAGGATATTGATAGAATGAATGCTCCTCTTTATGGATGTAGGGCAGGATTTAATGACATTGAATGTATTGATGTTGATCTCAAAGTACTTCCATCACTTCCAGATAGACAAAAATGGTGGGATGAGTATATCTCCTTCCTAAGAGATAATATATCAGACTTTGATGAGAAGGTAGTCATTACCAAAACAATGAAGGATGGCTATCATATCATCTATAAGTGTACAGCTCATAGTGGTAATACTAAGATAGCCAAGCTCAAAGGAATGAAGGAGGCTATTATTGAATCAAGAGGTAAGGGTGGACAGTTTATCCTGTATGGTAACTTTTATGGCATGAATGAATATCATGATATTAAGTATATCACAGAGGAAGAGAGAGAGATTATTTGGTCTATTTCGAGGACTTACAACTATATTGAGGAGGTTAACCTGGATAAACCTACTAAAAAAGAATATAAGGTTAATGACAATGAGATAAGTCCATGGGATGATTATAATAGCCAAGTTAATACAATGGATATTATATCAGATGAGTTTACTATTGTAAGAAACACTACTAAGAATTACATCATAAGACGGCATGGAGCTACTTCACCTCACTCAGGATATGTGTATAAAGATAGTGGATGTATGTATCTATTCAGCACAGGAACAAACTATCCTGCTGAGAAGTTATTAAGTCCATTTGCTATCTATGCTCATAAGTATCACTTTGGTAGCTTTAAAGAGGCTGCAAATGACTTATATCACAAAGGATATGGAACTCGAAGAGTGCCAAAAATTGAGATAGAGGATAGACCTACAGTTGACCTTGATAAGTTGACATTTCCTATTGATATATTTCCTGAGAATATTCAACTCTACATCCTTGAGAGTGCCAAAACATTAGGTCTATCCATTGATTACATGGGTAGCTCATTCCTTTGGCTTTTATCTGTTATAGTTGGTAACTCATTGAAGCTCGAAGTTAAGACAGGATGGGTTGAAAATGCCACAGTTTGGATTTCATTAGTAGGTAAGGCAGGGATAGGTAAGACTCCAAGCATCAATCAAATGATTAGACCTTTGGAGGTGATTAATAACACTCACATAAGACGTTATATCAAGGAATATTCTAAGTGGGTAGAGTATGAGAAAAAAGATAAGAAGGATAAGGAGCACTCAGAGGAGGTAAGAAAGCCTAAAAAGACTCAATTTATAGTTAATGACATTACACTTGAGGCATTAGTTGACTTGCATGAAGAGAATAAGAATGCAGTTGGAGTGTTTAAAGATGAGCTTGCAGGATGGTTTAAAGACATGAACAAATATAGGGCAGGTTCTGACCTTGAGTTTTGGTTATCTTGTTGGAGTGGTAAGGCTGTAAGCATGAACAGAAAAACTGCAAAGAGTTCATTTGTTGACAAACCTCATATCCCTGTGCTTGGAGGTATCCAGCCAAGTATATTTGATCAGTTTAATACAGAGGAGAACAAAGAGAATGGATTTACAGATAGGATGTTAATCACCTTCCCTGATTTGTATGTTGATACTTACAATGAGAATGAGATGGATGACCGTATATTAATTTGGTATGATGAGTATATTGTTAAGTTTTTTGATACAGTAAAAAGAGAGTGGGTTAAATACAATCAAGAGGATGATATTGAGCCTATTAAGGCAATACTATCTCCAAAGGCTAAGACACAATGGATGAGAATATTCAATAAGATTACTGAGATGCAGAACAGTGATAGTGAGAATGAATACATGAAATCAATGTTGCCTAAGCAAAAGAGCTATATCCCAAGATTTGCACTCCTTCTCAATGCTTTATGGAGTTATGATATTGAAGAGAATGATGGCTCTTATAGTATGATAGGTGCAGATGCTATGTTAAAAGCTGAGAAACTGTCTGACTATTTTATTAACATGAGTAAAAAAGTTAAGATTGAATCCCAGGATAAAAAGGATATGAAGTATATTATTAAGGCAGACCAAAGTATGAACTCATTTGATAAATTTAAATCTCTTTATTCTCAAAATAAAAACCTTAATCAGTCAAAAGCAGCAGAGATATTAGAAGTATCAAGGCAGACAATTAATAAATATATTAAAAAGATAGAAAATGAATGAATTAACAGCAGTAGAAAACCTGATAGAATATTTTATTAAAGAAAAAAATAATGGTTGCTATCAAGTATGTATCCATGATTTAATAGCTCAACTATATGTAGCCAAAGAAATGGAAGAGGAGCAACATCGTGAAAAATGGTATAAAGGATGGCAGGATGCTCATGATATGGTAGAGCATTTTAGACAACAAGGAGTAACTATTATAAGTAATAAATAATGAACAAAATTAACAAAGCCAAGCTCAATGCTCTCATGATGGAGAGCTTAAAACTGAAATATCCAAACATGCCAGAGGCATACATTCCAAAGACTGAATGGAATGATAACAATGCAAATGCCTTGACAAAGTGTGTGATTGCATGGATACAGTTCATGGGAGGTCAAGCTGAGAGAATATCCTCTCAAGGTCAGTATAGAGAAGGAGCTAAGATACCTGTTGGATCTGGCATCATGGCACATACAAAACAGTTGCCGGGCAAATGGACACCTGGACAGTCAACCAAAGGAACTGCAGATATTTCTGCCACGATCAGAGGAAGGTCAGTTAAGATTGAGATAAAATATGGAAAAGACAGACAGTCAGATGTTCAAAAGGAATATCAAGCCTCCATTGAGAGGGCAGGCGGTGTGTATATCATTGTGAGAACGTTTGATGAGTTTGTGGTGTGGTATGAACAGTTTACATTAGGATTATGATAAAAGTAGGTAGTGACTTCTCAGGAGTGGGTGCATTCAATCAAGTTTTGATAAGATTAGGAATAGAATATAAAGAATTATTTGCCTGCGATATGGATAAGTATGCAAGGCAAACTTTTATACATAATTATGGTGAGCCAGAATATTATCCAACAAATGTATATGATAGACAGATTCCATCTGAATCATTGGATATTTACATGACATCTCCCCCATGTCAAGCCTTCTCATTAGCAGGGAAGAGATTAGGTAAGGATGATAAAAGAGGTATATTATTTTTTAATTCACATGAATTTATACAAGTAAACAAACCACGTTATTTTATATTTGAAAATGTAAAAGGATTGCTTTCAGATGATGGCGGCAAAACATTTCAAGAGTGGGTTAATATGTTAGGTGGAAAATCTGTTAATGGAGTGCCTGTTTTATTTCCTTATGATGATTCAGTACCTTATCATTTGTATTGGAAATTATTAAACGCAAAACATCATGGAGTGCCACAAAATAGAGAGAGAGTGTTTTTGATTGGTATTAGAGATGATGTTGATAATGATTTTCAGTTCCCAAAGGAAGAGCATTTGAGTAAAAAATTAAAGGATGTACTTGAGAATAGTGTAGATGATAAGTATTTTTTGAGTGAAAATACAATAGAAAAACTTATTGATTATGATATAAAACAAAAAGAAAATGGTAACGGTTTTGGTGCAAAGTTTCATGATATTAATGGCAATATGTCAGCATTAAAAGTTGGAGGAGGAGGGTGTGATGATTTAATTAAAATAAAATCAGGCACAGCAAAAGGATATGAACAAGCAAAGGAAGGAGATAGTATAAATTTTTCAGTACCTAATTCAGAAACACGAAGAGGAAGAGTTGGAAAAGGTGTAGTTCAAACATTAGATACTGGATGTAATCAAGGTGTAATGATTGGTGATTACAGATCTGATGAGGGTTTTCGTTGGAGGCAAGATGGTAACTCACCTGCAATTATGGCAATGATGCGAGATACTTGGAAGGAAAATTTCACAGGTCAAAATCCACCTATAATAAATAAGGATTACAAAATACGCAGATTAACACCACGTGAATGTTTTAGGCTTATGGACTTTCCAGATACGTTCACTTGGCCAGTCAGTGATTCACAAGCATATAAGCAAGCTGGCAATTCAATAGTGGTAAATGTACTTTATAAGATAATTAAAAACTTGAGTTTATGAGAATCAAACTAAAAATGCCAAAGTTCAAAGTAAAGTTGAAACATCTTAGGAAGAAATATAAACACCCTGTTAAGGGGATTAATAACGAAATAGATTAAATTATGACATTAGACTCACACGAAATTAGATTAGGTAACTCATATAAAATTGAGTTAGGTGATGGAACTTATAAGATTGGACTTATAAACTTAGAGGATATTGAGAACTTATTAGATGATGAGATTGATGATTTTTATCAGGCTCTTGAGCTTGATGAGAATGTATTATTAAAATTAGGTTTCAAACAAGTTACTGATAGAGTATTTATGAAAGGTGATTTTGGTGTTGAGTTAGGATTTTTTAATTATTTTCTAATTAAAGTTGATGGTCATGTATTAAGAATAGGTAATAATCAATACGTTCACCAACTTGAGAATCTTTACTTTGCACTCACAGGGCAGGAGTTAACATACAAATGTTAATAACTTTAATTTGTAAATATGCAAAGTTTTCTTATCTTTGACGAAATTAAAAAATCAGTTATGCAAAAAGAAATCAAAACAGCTACCGAAAAAATTAAGGAGCTCAATGAGTTAGGCAACACGCTTACTCTACACCAGAAGTTACACAGGGCAAAGTTAGCCATTGGTAAGGTAACTAAGAACGCAACCAATCCACACTTCAAGAAGGCCTATGCTGACATCAATGCTTTGCTTGATGCTGTTGAGCCAATCTTACTTGAGAATGGCCTGCTATTATTACAACCTATCCAAGGCAACAACGTATGCACTCAGATTATTGACATCGACTCAGGTGCAATGATAGAGTCATGCATGGAGTTACCAACAAACTTGACACCCCAGCAGTTAGGTTCTGCTGTGACCTACTACAGGAGGTATACCCTGCAATCAAGTCTATCCCTTCAAGCTATAGATGATGATGCTAACACAGCAGAGCAAGCAGTTAAGCAGCCTGTTAAAGAAACATTATCTGCAGAACGCTTCAAAGGTGCTCTTGATAAGATTGCAGCAGGTGAGTACACTGTTGAGCAGCTCAAAGCAAAGTTTAACCTAACTAAAGAACAGGAGGCACAGCTATGAATTTAAGAGAATGGATAGGCTGCTTAGTTCCTGCATTAATAGGCTTAGCAATTAACATAGCTATAATATATGTAGTAGCTCATTTTATAATTAAATATTGGTAGTATGAAATGGAGACCATCACAATTAGGTAAGCTAATGACCAACTCAAGGAGTAAGTCAGAGATGCTATCAGAGACTGCTAAGTCTGAGATACGCAAGATTGCCAAGCAGGATTTCTATGGATACAACTTAGAAATCAAAACTAAGCCAATGATTAAAGGAACTGAGTGGGAGCATGAGGGTATCAACCTGCTCAACAACGTGAGGTTCACTAACTACACTAAGAACGAGCTCAGAGTAACTAATGACTACATGAGTGGATGCTGTGACATCATAACAGATGACCTCATCATTGACATCAAGAGCTCATGGTCATTAGATACCTTCCCTGCAACACCATCAGAGGGTGAGTCATCTGATTATGAGTGGCAAGGTAGAGCATACATGTGGCTATACGATAGGCCAGCTTTTGAGTTAGTCTACACCATGTACACTACACCCGATGAGCTACTCACTGAGTGGGATAACCTATCCATTCACAGAGTTGACCACATACCTATGCACCACAGAGTGACTGTGCTTAGCTATGAGAGAGATACAGCCATTGAAGAACAAATAAAAGAGAGATTAATAGCATGCTCTGAATATTATGCTCAATATGTAAATGAATTAAATAATAAATAATGAAAGTATCTAAAGATATCTATAAAAAAGATGAGATGACTTGGCAAATATTTAGAGATTTTTTGCTTGATGTTACAGATAGTAATGGTGTTGTAGATAATCCAATTTCAATAACAGCTAAAAAACATAAATTATATAGATGGGCAAATGTTAGTCTTATTATAAAAAAAGGAGATAAGATATTCAATGGTCAATCAAATGTTCATATAAACATAGTATCTAAAAATTACTTTGACAAATACATAAATTTTGAATATCCATCTCATAAAGCATATAAGGATATTAAACAAATAACACTTCCATTTGAAAGTAGGGCTTGTGAGCTTACAAAACGTTCACCACACATTATTAAGGATGCTAAAGAGGGAACAGTTACTGTTGTTCCTCAAGGCAAAGAAAAGGAGTTTATTGAAAGCACTAAGGTTGCACAACCCCAGCAACGTAGAGAGCTAAAATTAGCATGGGGTTTATTAACAATAAAATTTTAAATAATGTCAGAATCAACAATCAAAGGAGCTGTTAAGCTCATCAATGAGGTTAATGTAATCTCAGACCGTTTCTCAGTGAGAGAGTTTGTAATCACAACATTTGATCCAAAGTATCCACAGGATATTATCTTTCAAACAACCAATGATAAGATGTCTATCTTAGACTCTATCAAGCCAGGTCAAAATGTGGAGGTATCATACAACCTAAGAGGCAGGGAGTTCAATGGTCGATACTATAACACTCTTGATGCATGGAGAGTAACAGGTGAGGCAGCTTCAAGTGTTCAACCACAAGCTGAGCAGGATGACTTACCGTTCTAAGACAGTATATCTTAATCTCGATGAGTCATTCTCTGAGTGGCTAAGAAGAGAGCTCAATGAACAACTGTCATACAGATACAAAATCATTCACATGGCAGAGGATATGAACGTTAATGCCGCTACACTGTACAGGTTTATGAATGGCAATGAGGTGAGAGGTTCGTTCTATGATAGTGCGTTTAAATACTTGGTAAAGAAATGAAAATAATAGAAGTACAAAGACCAGACGGAACACAATTTACAA
>Ga0315903_10008913_pt1 | contig 12251 bp, 7 predicted proteins | sample LakEriMetagenome_7_FD_203524 | JGI IMG/M metagenome (GOLD analysis project Ga0315903, IMG submission 203524) | Freshwater fungal communities from buoy surface, Lake Erie, Ohio, United States - Buoy 2 MA119 | ecosystem: Environmental > Aquatic > Freshwater > Lake | place: USA: Lake Erie, Ohio...
CATCTGCTGCAGCGATCCCCCCGGCCCCGGCGAACGGGAGAGCTGGTACCCCGCCTACAAGGCCCACCGCACCGAGACCCCCGAGGCGCTCGTCCCCCAATTCCCCATGGTCCAGGAACTGATCCGCGCCTTCGGCATCCCCCTCGTCGAAGTCCCCCGCTGGGAGGCCGACGATGTGCTCGCCACCCTCGCCACCCAGGCCGAGGCCCGCCAAATGGAGGTGCGCATCGTCAGCAACGACAAAGACTTGCGGCAATTGCTCAGCGACCGTGTGCAGATCTACCAGGTCCGCAAAGACCAGTTCCTCACCAGTGCCGACCTGCTCGCCGACTGGGGCGTCCGGCCCGATCAGGTCATCGATTTCCAGTCGCTCGTGGGAGACTCGGTCGACAATGTCCCCGGAGTTCCCCTCATCGGTCCCAAGAAGGCCACCGCCCTCATTCAGCAATGGGGAACTCTCGACGAAGTGCTGGCCCACGCCGATGAGGCCCCCGGTGCCAAGCTCAAGGAAAACCTCAAGGTCTATGCCGATCAGGCCCGCATCTCCCGGCGGCTCGTGACCCTGCGGCGCGATCTGCCCCTCGATGATTTCCCGTGGGACCAGTCCCGCATCGGCCAATGGAATGTGGCCCGGTTGCAGGAACTCTTCCACGAATACGGATTCCGCCGGTTCGGAGACGAAGTTCGCGCCCTCTCGAAATCGCTGGGGCTGGCCGTCCCCCCCGCCGCGCCCGTCGAGACGATTCCCACTGAAGCGCCGGCCTCCGTCGCCAAGCCGTCCCGCCAGAAAGTCCAGCAGAGCCTGTTCGGCGACTCCCCCGCCCCCCGCCCGGCGACCTCGGCGCGGACCTCACCAGTCACCCCGTCCGCGGCGGCCCCTCCGGTCGACGAATCGGCCGAGTCAGTTGGTGCCGACTCAGCCGACCCCGTCGGCGAGCTCCCCCCTGCTGCCCCCCCGGTTCCCGCCGGTCCCCCCCGCGAATTGGCGTGGACGCTGGTCGACACCCCCGAGGCGCTGGCCAAGCTGGTCCAAGAACTGGCCCCCCTCGACAGTTTCTGTCTCGACCTCGAAACAACCGGGCTCGATCCGCTGCAGGCCGAGATTGTGGGCTGGGCCCTCAGCCGTGCGCCGAACCAGGGTTGGTACATTCCCGTCCGGGGACCCTCCGGGTCGCGCGTGCTCGACAACCGCCTGGTGTGCGACACCCTGCGGCCGGTGCTCGAAAACCCCCGGCTGCAACTGGTGAATCAGAACATCAAGTACGACCTGCTGGTGCTGCGGCAGGCGGGGGTGCGGGTCACCGGACTGGGGCTCGACCCCATGATCGGGCATTACCTGCTGGAAGCGGGGGCCCGTTCGCATGGGCTTGATGAGCTCGCGCGCCAGTTGCTGGGGCACGAGATGATTCCCATCTCGCAGCTCATCGGCAAAGGGAAAACACAGAAGCGGATGGACGAGGTCGAGATCCCCCTTGTGGCCCAGTACGCCGTCGAAGATGCCGAGGTCGCCTGGGACCTCGCCCAGCGGCTGGGAGAGCGCCTGCGGTCCGAGGGGCTGTGGGACCTGTACTGGAACCTCGAGCGCCCGCTGATTGGCGTGCTGGTCGACATGCAGACGCAGGGCATCCGCCTGGAGATTCCGCAACTGGCCGAACAGAGCCAGCGAGCCGCCCTGCGGCTCGACGAACTGCGGGCCGAGATCCACCAGTTGGCCGGGCGCGAATTCAACCTCGACTCTCCCAAGCAACTGCAGCAGGTGCTCTTCCAGGAGCTGGGTCTGAAGGTGGTGAAGCGCACCCAGACCGGCGCCAGCACCGATCAGGAAGTGCTCGAACAACTGGCCCTCGAGCACGACCTGCCCGCCCGCATGCTCGACTACCGGCAGCTCACCAAGCTGAAGGGGACGTACCTCGACGCCCTGCCCGCGCTGGTCAACCCCCGCACCGGCCGGCTGCATTGCTCGTTCAGCCAGGTGGCGGCCGCCACGGGCCGGCTCAGCGCCAGCGATCCCAACCTGCAGAACGTGCCAATCCGCACTCCCGAAGGCCGGCTCATCCGCCGCGCCTTCACCCCCTCGGAACCGGGCTGGAAGCTGGTCTGTGCCGACTACTCGCAGATCGAACTGCGGATGCTGGCCCACTTCAGTGAAGACCCGGCCTTGTGTGAATCGTTCCGGCAGGGCGACGACGTGCACACCGCCGTGGCGGCGCAGGTGTTTGGCATTCCCCCCGGCGAGGTGACCGAGGCGCAGCGGCGGATGGCCAAGGGGGTCAACTTCGGCGTGATTTACGGGCAAAGCGCGTTCGGCCTGGCGACGGCGCTGCAGATTCCCCGGTCCGAGGCGGCCGCCTTCATCGAGGGATACTTCGCCCGGTACGCGGGGGTCGATGCCTACTTCCAGCGGCTGTTGGCCGAGTGTGCCGCCGCCGGGCGGGCCACCACCATCCTCGGCCGCCGGCGGGCGATCGAGGGGATCCGCACCGGGGCGAGTGCCGCGGCGGCAGGCCGCCAGCGCAATCTCGCCGAGCGCACCGCCATCAACACCGTCATCCAGGGATCGGCCGCCGACCTCATCAAGCGGGCGATGCTGCTGGTGACCGAGCGGTTGGCCGCCAGCGGCCTCAACGCCCGGCTGCTGCTGCAGATCCACGACGAACTGGTCTTCGAGGCCCCCGCCGGGGAAGTCGCCGCGCTGGCCCGCCTGGTCCGCGCCGCGATGACCGAGGCGCTGGAACTGAAAGTCCCCCTCAAGGTCGATGTCAGCAGCGGCGACAACTGGCTCGACCAGGACGACGTCGCCGAATAAGCCGAAGGCCGCGCCGCCCACCCGGTCTCCCGGTGCTTTGCCCTGGCCGCCGGCCCGTCATTCGCCGGCGGCCCCGGCGGGAGTGCCGGGGGTGTTCCCGGGGGTCTCGAAGGGAACGATCCATTCGACCGGGGTGTCGGGCCCGGTTCCTGCGGGAAGCAGTCCCTCCGAGGTCTGCAGGTCGCGCCAGTGCAGCGGGCCGTGCACGCCCCAGGGAATGATCCGCACCCGCCGTTGCGAGACCTCGACCCGGATCTCGCAGAAACTCTGGTAGAACGGGGCGACGTTGGCGTCGAACGCGGCCGAGAGCAATTCGGCCGAAAAGGGCCAGGCACCAAACTGCCGCGTCCACCACCAGACCGGCCACTTCCACACCGGCGTGGTGGCGTCGATCTTGGCCACCACCTGCTCCCGCGAGGGATGGATCGCCCAGTCGGCCGTCGCCGCCTGGAGAGGCCAGTCGAGCGGGGTCCCGAAGCTCAGGTAGGCCCCGCCGCCCCCGTTCACAAAGTGCAGCGCCGGGTCGTTCCCCCGTCCGCCCGGTTCGCGGTAGAACTCCAGGTCATGGGTGTCCCCCGCCATCACCACCGCCACTCCGTGGTCCCGCAGCAGGTCGTGCAGGCGAACGAAGTCGGGGCTCCCCTCCGCCACAAACCGCCCCCCCGCGTAGAAGGGATGCCCGAGGATGGCCATCTTGGTCTTTCCCCGGCTCGCCTCAAGCGCGGCCACCAGCCAGTCCCATTGCTCGGGGTCGACCCGCCGGGCCACCCCCGTGTCGACCGCGAACAGCGCGAACTGCGGCGTCTGTACCTGGAAGAACGGACCCGCCTGCTGCCGCACGGGAACTTCGTACTCCCGTTCGAGCCGGGCCGCCTCGGCCAGATACTGCTCGATCCGCCGGTCGTTCGTGCTGCTCAGCCCGCGGTCGACTTCCAGCCGGGCCTGCATTGCCCGCCGGGCCGCGTCGGGTTCGAGAAACGTCGCCGCGAATCCTTCCAGGGCGTCGTACCAGTCGTGGTTGCCGGGGATGGCGTAGACCGGCTTGTTGGTCCCCTTGAAGGGAAGCCAGAACTTCAGCTCGTAGTCGCGCATCGCGCCGGTGGGGTAGACCACGTCCGAAGAGACCACCACGAATTTCACGTCGTCCTGCCGAACCGCCCGCAGGTACTGGTCGCGCAGCACATGCTGCGAGGCGTCTCCCTCGCCGGTGTCCCCAATCACCAGAAAGGAAAAGTCCTGGTCGACCTGGGGGGGGAAGACGGCGAAGCGTTCGTCGGCGGGCTCGCCCGCCTCGGCCGGGGCAATCGCCCGCACCATCGCTTCGCGCCAGGTGTCGGTGCGGGCCTCGGCCCACGAGTTCCACATGCCGGCCGCCCAGTTCTCGGTGTCGAAGTACCAGCTCATCCCCCAGATGGGGGCGGTCGCGGCAATAATGGCCGCCAGGGGCAGCCCCACCTGCAGGCCCACCCGCAGGGCGACCGGCAGGCTGCGGCGCGCCTGCTGCAGACGAATCTCCCGGCGGGTGCGCCGTTCGAGAATCCAGAAGACCAGCCGGCGCAGTCCGGTCCGCCGTTCGGCGGGAACCTGCAGCGTCCAGTTCCAAAGCATCTGGGCCAGCCGGCGGGTCAGCCAGCGCAGCCCCACCCCCGCGGGAATCACCAGGGCGAACCCCAGCAGCAAAGACACCGCCAGATCCCCCAGCACGGCAATCGCCGGAGACAAGATTCCGGTGGCCGTCCGGTCGAATCCCATCCGCCCCAGGTGAATGGCGAACAGTGTCGCCACGAATCCCAGCACCCAGCCCCAGTCGGCCCGGGCGCGCCACGACTCTTCGGCGTTCCACCGGTCGGCCAGCGCGCGGACCTCGGGGCTCTCGGGCAGCTGCATGCCCTCGAGCGACGCCCGCCCGGCATCTTCCATCCGCAGAATGGGAGCGATGCTGAGGTTCCAGGCAGTCCCCAGAATGCGCAGGCAGCCAATGCCCGCCAGCGTGTAGGCAATCCACCGTCCGCGCAACACCACCAGCGGAATCACGACCAACAGGTTTCCCACCGCTCCCAGCAGCCAGGGCCGCACGGGCGTTCCCTGCAGCGCCGCCCGCGCCGCTTTGAAGAGATGCCGCAGTGCGTCTCCTCCAAACCACGCCGCCAGCACCAGCACGAGGGCCGAGATGGCCAGCGTCGGGGCGACCAGCAGGCAGAGCCCGATTCCGAGGGTGATGGCTCCCGATTGCCAGGCATCGCGCTGCGCCTCGATCGTCGCCCGGCGGAACCCATGGATCAGTTCGAGCAGCCCCGCCGCCAGCAGCAGCAGTCCCACCGGCCCCGCCACGTGTTCGAACCGCAAGGGGACAAGGGCGGTCAGCAGGGCCAGCAGTGCGGCCACCAGCGCCAGTTCGGGACTTCCCCGCGAGCCCGGGTCGCGGGCCGGTTGGTTGGGTGCGGTGTGGCCGGGGGATCCGGTGGAATTCGCAATCTCGGAGGGCATGGCACCTGGGGCACAGCAGAAAACAAAAGAACCGGGCGGGACCCGCGGGGTCAGCCCCGGTTTACCATAGCAGATCGCCATTTTTGCGGGCGGCTGGCGCGGTTCGCCCGGGGCCGGCACGGTTCGGGGTCGCCACTCTCCCCGGTCGCCCGTGGCGGGGCGCGGATCCATCTATTCTCAGGGGGGGGACCCGGATAAAATTCGGTCTGAGAGGACCACCGACGTGCACCGTGACCGAAGCCAGCGTACGAGGACAATGCAGGATTATCTGGAGGAATTTGCACGCGATCGCGAATTCGTCAAGCTGCTGGGGCGGCGTGATGATGAGGTCGATTTGACGGTGGCGGCACTCGAACTGGCCCGTGATGCCGAGCCCGACCTCGACTTCGGCCCCACGCTGGCCTGGTGCGATGCCCGGGCGGCCGAACTGGCGGGGCCCCTGGCCCGCGCCAACAGCGACCAGAAGATTCTCGAATCCCTCACCGAGTGCCTGGCGGTTCAGCATGGGCTGACGGGCGATCCGGCGGCGTACGACTCTCCCGACGGCAGCTACCTGCCGCGGGTCATCGAGACCCGGCGGGGCATTCCCATCAGCCTGTCGCTGTTGTATCTGGCGGTGGCCGACCGGGCGGGGCTGGGACTCAAGGGGGTGTGTGCCCCGGGGCATTTCCTCACCCGGTTCGACACGCTGCACAAGCCGTTCTTCATCGATGCCTACCAACAGGGGACGGTGCACACGATGGCCGAGACGCTCGAACGGCTGATGAGCGAGCAGGATCTGTCGCGTGCCGAGGCCCGGCAGGCGCTCGAACCCTCCTCGCCGCGGGCGATTTTGGTGCGGATGCTCAACAACCTCAAGGCGGTGACCGCGCGGACCGAAGACTGGAAGTTGTGTTACAAGGTGCAGACGCGGCTGTTGGCGCTGCACCCGGCGCAATACAACGAACGGCGCGACTGGGGTCTGATTGCCCTCAAATCGGGCCGGCCGGGCCAGGCACTGACCATGATCGAGCAGTGCCTGAAGAGCTGTCCCGAAGATGAGCAGCAGGTGCTGCGCGACCACGTCCGGCTCGCCCGCAGCGCCCTCGCGCAATTCAACTGACGCGGACGACCGCGGTCGACGACAGACAGCCGGTGGGGGACAGGCAGGCGAAAGAGCACACCCGGCCGACCGTCCCGACCCTGCCAGCCATGGCGCAGCCAACCGTGCGCAGCCTCAAACGGCATCGCGCAAACTGTCGGTCACATCGGCCCGGCTCTCGATCGGGCTGTCGGGCGGAATCGCAGCCGGATGTCGCCCGCCGCACCCAACCTCTTCGATTTTTGAGAGGCTCTGGGGGGGGTTGCCGAGAGGGGTGCCACAGCGCGTGACCGAGCGAACCTCAGTCCGGGACAACCCCGGGGAAGAGCGGTTCGCAGTCAGCCAAGCCCAGCCGGTCTCGACCCAAACGGGGGGAAACCAGCTTCGTGGAGACTCATTATCGCGGTGGCCCAGCTCCGGGGTGAATTAGCCCCGGGGTGGACCGGGAGGTCACACGCCCAAGGAACTCAACCCCAGCCTGCAAGCAGCGGCTGGGGTGCAGTGGGGCTGGTAAGGTCCAGCCGGGATTACTTCTTGGCCGCTTCAGCCGCCGCCCGTTCCTGGGCCTTGGCTTCGAGCTTCTTGGCAATCTTCTTGGTAATCCGGGCCTTTTTCCGCATCTTGTCGCCGGCGTGATTCGCGCCCATGACGCACCTGACTCACTCAAACAGAGAACAGCAAACGGGGAACAAACGATCATCCCGGCGTCATCGACCCCGGGAAATCGCGAATCGCCAAGGGTAACGGGTTTTGGGGGGAAGTCAATTGCGAGTTGCCGCTATTCCGCCGGGAACCCCACGACCACCCCCACCCACCCTCGGTTGCAGACCAACCGCTCGCCCCGTCCCCCCGGATTCCTGTGCCCCTCGTCCCCAACAGTCGCCGCCGGGAGGGGGGGGTTCCGTCCGAGCCCTCATGTGCGGACATCGAACAAGGGAAACCAGGGCCAGTCATTGTGGGACACCACCTCGTTGACGGTCGTCGTCCAGCGAGACGATTGGGGCTAAGACGCAACCCTGAAACGACTTGCGGCGTGCGGCACGGTGGCTTCAGAAAACGGGTGGCCCCGCCGATCTGTGGCGAAAACGCCCCTCGATCTTCGCCACAAACCTTTCGCCAACCCACCGCCTACCTCGGAGAGGTTACTTCTCTCAGCCCCGGGTTGCCGCCTCAGCGGCTACCCGGGGTATGCGATCTCCAACACGCCCTGAACCCTGAAAGTGGTTCCTTTCACCATGGGTTCGCTCAAGGATCGATCCGCACGCATCAGACCGGGGGGTGGAAAGCAATCCTGCCAGGATAGAGATCGTGATGGGGATGGCGACCAGGGGTCGTCGCCTGCGCGACAACCCCAGGCTGAGGGAGGTATCGCCTACGGGGAAGTTGGCGGCTGTTGTGAATTTGGCCAAACCATCTTCGACTTTCCAACTCGCTTTACGGTAACGCTGGGCCTCGCGTGATTTGTTTAAGGCACGCTGTCTGACACTTGGGTGTTCGACAAACTGGAAGTTCGTCGCCACGTCGTGGAGTAGGCTTTCAGCCTGCTGTCGTTGGATGTGGTCGACGGGGCGAACGGCGATCGAAGTCGCCGCGTTGAGCCGAGCGGGATGGTTGGACGCTGGGGTTCGGCGATGTCTCCCGGCACGTCATCTCACATTTGTTCAACAAGTTGTCAAACTCGTTGTACGTGTGACGCTGGGCCTCGCTTGGTTTGTTGGGGGACGCGGTCTGACACTTGGGGTGTTCGACAAACTGGAAGTTCGTCGCCACGTCGTGGAGTCGGCTTTTAGCCTGCTGTCGTTGGATGTGGTCGACGGGGCGAACGGCGATCGAAGTCGCCACGTTGAGCCGAGCGGAATGGTTGGACGCTGGGGATCATCGATGTCTCCCGGCACGTCATCTCACATTTGTTCAACAAGTTTTCAAACTCGTTCTACGTGAGACGCTGGGGCTCGGACAGTGCCTCGCCCGCCTATCGTTCTGCTCCACTGACCGCAGTTTCCAATTGCTCCCAGAGACAAACCCACGGTATCGTGAAGAAGTCAGGTTCGTCGTTGGTCTGTTGAATGTGTGGCCAGTCGAAACCTTGTTTGTGTCAGAGGATGTCGATGACGATTGAAGTCGAGCGCGAGACGGACGGTCGGTGGATAGCCGAGGTCGTGGAACTTCCCGGCGTGATGCTCTACGCACCCACTCGGGACGAAGCGATCGCCCGTGTCAAGATTCTGGCCCTGCGGGTCTTGGCAGATCGTCTCGAACACGGTGAGTCGATTCCCGAACTGAATGACGTGTTTGCTGTCCCTGTCTGAGCCAGTGGTCAGCCACCAAAGCCCGGTTGGTACTCGCCGCACTGTTGCGGCTCGGCTGGAGCATCAAACGTCAAACGGGGACGTCGCATCGTGTCTTGTCACGGACTGGTTGGCCAGACTAGGTATTTGCATTCCATGATCACGAGGAGGTTGGTCCGCGTATGCTGGCCCGCATCGCCAAACGGACCGGACTGACACCCGACAGCCTCTGAGGCGCTGATGGGAAGGGAGGTCTCACTGTGCCGACATGGCTTACTTGGATTTCGGCCGGCTGCTCGCCCCCCCCTTCCGTTTACACCCCTCCGAACAATACTTCACCTCCTCCCAACACCGCTCCCACTTCTTCCGCCAGGTGAAGGGCCGCTGGCAGACGGGGCAGAGCTTGGTGGGGAGGGGGCCTTTGCGCGGCGGCATGGGGGGGATTGGTTGCGGGGGGATGGGGGATGCGAGCGACGGCGCGACACCGGCGGGGGGTGGGCCGGGCGTGATCACACCCCGGCTCCCGCGGGGAAGACCGGGGGGCCGGGGTGTGGGTTGTGAGTCGGTGGTGGAGACGGCGACGAATCAGACGCCGAAGAACTTGCCGTAGTTCTTCTTCACCGCCTCGATCCCGGCATTGATGATTCGCACGTCGGCTCCGACGGAGAGCATTTTGCACCCCTTCTCGACGCACATCCCGGCATAGTCGGGGTTGACGGGGACGACTCCCCAGGGCTTCTTGTGCTTCTGGCACGCCTTCGAGATCTGGTCGATCGCCGCGAGGCACTTGGCATTCATGAAGTCCCCCGTCACCCCCAGGCTCTGGCTCATGTCGGCGGGGCCCAGGAAGATGAGGTCGACGCCGTCGATGGCGGCAATCGCGTCGACGTCAGCCAGCGCCTCGGTCGTCTCGATCTGGATCGCCACGAAGGTCTCTTTGTTCGCCTGCGCGGTGAACTGCGGGGCGGGAACGGTCGCGAACCGCGCGTCGTAGCCGGCGGTGTTGAGACCCCGGTTGCCGCGCGGGAAGAACTTCGCCCAGCGGACAAACTGCTCGGCCTCCTGGGCGTTGCGGATCTGGGCGGCCATCACCCCCCCGGCCCCCGCCTCGAGGGCGCGGGTGACGGCGGCGTAGTCGGTCGGGGCGAGACGGGCGAAGGTGTCCATCCCCTGGCTGCGGCAGGCGAGCGTGCCAATCTCGAGCCGTTCGGTCGAGTAGCTCATGTGCTCGAGATCAAACCAGACCGCCTGGAACCCCCCATGCATGCCGATCATCTGCAGCAGGTTGTGGTGCACAATGCGCCCCGCCGCGGCCACCATCAACAGTTCACCCTGGGCCAGTCGTTGCTTGATCGTCTGCATGCTTCGCAATCACCTTTCGCGGCCCGAGGGGGCCATCGAGGAGGGACAAAAGAGGGAGGAAACCCGAGTGTCTTGTGAGGGGGAACCGCTGTAAAGCGTGGGGCTCGGTCGGTGTCGCAACCGGGCGTGCAGACCGCAGGCTGCCGGGGGTGGCCCACCCGTGCCGGCGGCCGTCGCCCAGGGGCCGGGGGCCGACGCGCCCCCGTCGCACCCCGGTTCCCGGAACCGAACCGTCAGGAAAAGCAGGCGGGATCGCGGGGGAACCCCCACTCGCCAGGGCGGGAGATGTCTAAAATGAAAGCCGAGTTCCCCTGTGGAGGAGACTGCCATGTCTGTCGCGACGGTGTTTGAGCCCCCCGACCTGTTCCAGCTTGACGATCTGCTGACGGCCGAAGACCGGGCGTTAAGGCAACGGGTGCGCACTTGGGTCGAGACCAACTACCTGCCGCACATTGCCGAATGGAATGAACGGGCCGAGTTTCCCCTGCAACTGGCGTTGCAGATCGCCCAGTTTGGGGCGTTTGGAGGGAACATCACGGGGTATGGCTGCGCGGGGCTGTCTCCACTGCAGTACGGCCTGGTGATGCAGGAGCTGGAGCGGGCAGACACCGGCCTGCGGACCCTGGCCTCGGTGCAGGGGGCGCTGGCGATGAACGCCATCCACATGTTTGGCAGCGACGATCAGAAAGAGCGGTGGCTGCCGGCGATGGCCCGGGGCGAGAAACTGGGCTGCTTCGGACTGACCGAGCCCGACTTCGGCTCGAACCCGGCCGGCATGACCACCACCGCCACCCTCACCGAACGGGGCTACGCGCTCACGGGGCGCAAGCTGTGGATCGGGCTGGCGACGCATGCCGACGTGGCGGTGATCTGGGCCAAGGTAGCGGGGTTGCCCGGCATCGATCCCTCGTCGCCCCAGGCGATTCGGGGGTTTCTGGTGGAACGGGGAACGCCCGGGTTTCATCCCACGCTCATCGAACAGAAGCTGTCGATGCGGGCGGCGTTGACCTGCCGGATCGAGCTGGCCGACTGCCATGTTCCCCCCGAGGCGCTGCTGCCCGCCTCGAAGGGGTTGAAGTCGCCGCTGTTGTGTCTGAACCATGCCCGCTACGGCATTGCCTGGGGGGTGCTGGGGGCCGCCGCCGCCTGCTACGACGAAGCCCGGCAGCATGCCCTGCGGCGGATCCAGTTCGGGCGTCCGCTGGCGGCGTTCCAATTGGTGCAGCGGAAGCTGGCCCTGATGGCCACCGAACTGACGAAGGCCCAACTGCTGGCGTTTCGGCTGGCCCAACTCAAAGCCCACGGCCACGCCACCCACGTGCAGATCTCAATGGCGAAGCGGAACAATGTCGAGACCGCCCTCGAGATTGCCCGGACGGCGCGCGAGCTGCTGGGAGGGATCGGCATCCTGGGGGAACACCAGTCGTTCCGCCACATGAACAATCTCGAAAGCGTGAAGACCTACGAGGGAACCGACGACATGCACCTGCTGATCCTGGGGGAACATCTCACCGGGATCCCGGCGTTCGCAGGGTGAGGGCCAATCGGGGTGAGGGTCGGTTGTTCCCGGCGCTGCCAGGTTGATGGCCGGGTGGACAAGCCGGGTGGTCCTGATCGGTGGCCCCTGGAAATGCCAGCTTGAATGCGCCTGCGTTAAACTGTCGGTGTGATGTCTGACCAGGATTGCACACCGTCCGCCGCCGAGTTCAGTTCCGCCTCGCGCCCCGCGCCGTCGGCGGGTCGCTGGCGGCCGCGCTGGCCGCGCTCGCGCAGCCGGCGGCTGGTGTTCCTCGCCCTGTACCTCGGTTTCTGCTGGGGGGTGGTTTGGCTGGGGGTGCGGCTGTTTTGGCTGGTCGGCTCGGCGGTCCCCTTCTCGCAGCGCCCCAGTGCCTGGGATCACTACTACCCCCGCCTGCGGCAGGCGGGACTGGTCGCGCAACCCGCCACGCGCACCGACAACCGGTTTGATCTGCTGCTGTTGGGGGGCTCGGTGCTGGACCCCGAGTGGGGAACCGTCGAGGCCGAGCTGCAGCGCCGGCTCGAAGCCCGGCTGCCGGGCCGGTGGCGGTTGGCCAACCTCGGCCAGGCGGGCTTCACCTCGCGCGACAGTCTGCTGCAGTACCAGCATCTGGGTGAACAACGGCAGCGGTTCGACCTGGTGCTGGTCTACGACGGCATCAACGACACCCGCCTCAACTGCTGCCCCCCCGAGCTGTTCCGCGACGAC
>Ga0315903_10008914_pt1 | contig 12246 bp, 12 predicted proteins | sample LakEriMetagenome_7_FD_203524 | JGI IMG/M metagenome (GOLD analysis project Ga0315903, IMG submission 203524) | Freshwater fungal communities from buoy surface, Lake Erie, Ohio, United States - Buoy 2 MA119 | ecosystem: Environmental > Aquatic > Freshwater > Lake | place: USA: Lake Erie, Ohio...
CCAGTTTCAGGATCGTATCTAGGTATCTCTTTATTAGGTATAAGTACAGGACCAATTAATAGCCTTTTATCTCCATTAGCTTCTTGCAACTTTACTTGGTAGTGCTTGGACAAATATACCCAATTCTCCTCAATCGCTGGTGATTCTACAAGAGATATAGCATAGACGCCGGATTCGAAATCCTCTTCGTCTATAAACATTTTATACTTTTTACGCTTTATGTTGTTTGGCATAAGTAAGATTTAATTTATAACACTAACCCCCAAGTCTAGCTGCCGTTCTTATTCGACGATCTAACTGAGACTCTGTCCTAATATCGTTTTGAACAACATATGCCCTTAGTGGCTGAGTTTGTGATTGATTAGCATTCATAGTTCCTGCAACAATGCCGGCAATAGTACCTTGTTGTGCGGCACCTGCTTGTACTTGTGGTGCACCTACACCTGGATTAGAGAACGGAATAGCAGGAGTACCTCCAGTATCTCCTCCACCGCCTCCCCCGCCGGGAGCCGTTGTTGATTTCTTAGCACTTAAAATAGCCGCTATTTGACCTGCAGCCCCTGCACTAACTGCTATGCCTTGAGCTACTCCAGACGCTTTAGCGGCGGCAATACCCTTAGCAGAGGCCGCTACCCCGGCCGTACCAGCTTTAATCGAAAGAACACCTTTAGGATTTCCTGCAGCAAGCTGAATGGTTCCGGAAATGATTGCAGCCTTAGAATCTGCAGCCGATTTAGTATAAGAAGCAACACTACCTGCAGTTCTCGAGATAATATCACCAATAGCTGTTGCAGCGTTTACGGCTACCGATAATACTCCAAATATTTTTTGTGCAGCACTTCCCTGTTCGAATAAGTTACCAATACTGCTTAAGGCATTACCTATGGAAAAGTATAGATTCCTAAAGCTTTCTTGCATATTGCTGGTAACAGCTTCAGTAGTATCTTGTAGATCCTTAAAGTACTTCTTTTCTTTTTCAGCAGACTCCCCTTGCTTTTTTACAAACTCTTCTCGATCTTTTGCAATTTTTTCGTTTGTCTCTTTTTCCTTTTCTGCCTTAGCATCGTTAGTTTCTTTCTGAAGCTTGAGTTCTGCAGCCCTAAAACCTCCTAGCTTAGTAATATAATCTGCTTCTAGACCTTCCTTTTGAGCTTGTAAGTTTTTATACTCTAGACTATCCTTATCATAGAGAGCCATTTTTTTATCCAAGTCAGCAACGTTGGCATCATAAGCTAGTTTTGCAAAATTCCTTTCTACATCTATTTTCTCCTGCTCGTTTTTTGCTAGAGCTAGTCCTACGGCTTTTAGTTTTGCTAATCTAGCGTCTTCTGCCTTACCATCACTATCGATTATGGCTAGTTTGTTGGCTAGTGCTTTTTGTGCCCTTTGTTCAGCATCGGCATTATTTTTTATAGTAGTATCACGTGCCTTAGTTGTTCTAGCAAGCTGACGCTCAAGATCTGCTTGTTCACGCTGATCGACTTCTTTATTTATATTTTTTCTAGTTTCAGCCTGCCGCTTCTGTATATCTTCTAAAGTCTTATTTCTATCTTCGGCTGATAACTTTTCATTTTTTAATGTTGCACTAAACTCATTCTGTAAATCATTATCATACTTTCTTAAAGCAGCAAGTCTTTGCTCTCTTCCTTCAGATTCTATGTTATAGATTTCCTCTTCTGACTTACCTGCAATCTTAGCCCTAAGTACTCTCTGTTTATTTACACTGTCTATATCACCGAGCTGTTCATTTAATAATTCGTTTTGTTTCTCTAACGAAGCATTTAAATCATCGGTGGCATCTTTACTATCCTTACTTGAATTAGTAAAAGCAACTAATGCCCCTACTGCTAGACCGAGGGCAACTACAATAGCTCCAATACCGGTAGCCGTTAATGCAACTGCAAATGCTCTAGCACCAGCTGCAGCAGTATTTTGTGCAACACCTACAGCAGTAAACGCTTTTGCTAAACCTAAATTAAGGGCTGTATAAACTTTAGTGATTCCTGTAGCCTTACCTAAAAATCCAGCTACTGCTGATAGATCATCTCCAAAAGCCGATAACTGAGCCTTAATATCGGTAAGCTTGAAGCTAGAGAATATCTTAAGTGCATCGATGGCACCGTTAACCTTACCGGCAATAGCACCTGCAGGTCCAGGGAGTAAGCTTAGGGTTCCAAAAAGCTCTCTAGATTTTAAGTTTACCCTTTCTAAAGAGTCTTTAGTGTCATTGAACTTAGAATTAATTAGATTCCACTCTTGAGTACCTTCAGGAACAGTCTGTAATTCCTTTTTTAGTACCTTTAATTGTTGCTGGAGTGTAAGAGTTCTATCGGTTGCAATCGTTACCGATTCCGTATTAACATCTACTACTACCTGTATCTTTTCTGCCATTGCTAGTATATTTCAGTTGTTATTACCAATCCCTTCAATACGGTTTCACATTCCTCTATCTTAGTATACATTTCAGATAACTGTTTATTTGAATATTCACCTTCACCTGAAATAAATTTAGGATACAGATCACTATACTGTTTGTAAGCCTTTAATAGAGCTTCATCTCCCGTGGATCTTACTTCACTAGTATCTACTATTACCTTATGACGGATCATTGATTATCCTTTGTATTAATTGTTTAAACGTAACCGGAAGCTTATACTTGCCTCTAGCCACTCTTATATTTTTAGTTTTATACTTCTTTGGTAAAAACTTTAGCATTTCAACTATTGGTTCAATATCTATCTTACTCATAATTTAATTTTACGGCGGACATGATCCAGGTAAACAAGAGATCATAACCTCTACAGTGTCTCCGCTGTTTATAACAACGCCACTGATGGAAGGAAAAGGATCTGATGTAAAAAATTTAGTATAAGAAGGTGCAGGAGCATTGTTAATGTAGATAAACATAGCCCCGCAGTTTCCGGTGCCAGGCAAGTTAGTAGTAACATTAGCCTGTATTGTATTTGACCCTGTACAATTAACTCCATTAGGGCTTGACTTATACCCATATAGAGTAGAAGATAAAGGAAAGGTAGAAGGACCGCTAAGGGTATTCATAAAGAACCCGTTTATACCTATATCGTTAACTGTACCGAATCCACAGCTAGCGTTTCTAACCGTCCAGCTACTACTACATATTGAACCAGTACCACCGCCGCCTCCACCACCTCCTGAACCTGTTACCCATGAAAATATATCAGAATAAGAGCTAGAAGTACTACCTGAACAAGTCATTTGTAATCTAAAATCTACATAAGACCCGGTAGGGTATCCAGTAGTTGTACTAACAGTTATTGGCGAAGTACATCCTGATGTAGTATTATTACCCCAATCAACTCCATTACTAGACGTTTGTGCAGTTATGGCAACGCAATCTGCACATCCGCTTTGAGTAGTAAAGTAAATGTCGGCACTACTAGCGGTTACGGCTACGTTAGTTATGGTTGGAGCACAGCAAAGACTTGCAGTAGGTACAACGGGTGCCGATCCTGTTATAGTTATAATGACGTTATTGTTACAGTATTCACATCCTGAAGTACTATTGGTTAACTTGAACGCTAAATAACTAGCACTGTCTTCTGCAATAGTCACGTTAGCAGTACTTCCTATATTAGGGAGAAAAGCAGGCGATCCGGCCTGTACTGGACCGTATATCGATGCAGTTGTGTATGTTACCACATAGTATGGTCCACTATTTGCACCCTCTGACGTTAATGTTAACCTATATGTACTTGACATAAATTTTTATTAACCCAGGCTTGCTGAAACCCAAGCACTGCCATCGTAAATGAATAATTTTTTAGTAGCAACTGAAAAATATGTGCTGCCTGCTACCGGACTGGCTGATGCACTAAGAGGCATTACAAAAGATCCTGAAGTATTGATTACTACACTGCCGGTAACTTGTAATGAACCTGTTACCGTTAATCCTGCAGAATAATTACCGCTACCACTTACGTCTAAAGAGTATATAGGTACTGATTTATTAATACCTATTCTACCATTAGTTACAGGATTGGCGGAAGATGCGGGAATGATTCCGTTGTTATAAGAACCTGTACCGTAAATTATTCCAGCTATGTTTATTGAATCCCTACGCCCTGATGGTAATGTAACTCCGTTACCTATCATTATATTATTAGTCCCCCATTCACTGCTAAATCCAGCCCAATTCCCTAAGATAATATTTCCTCGGCTTCCTGTTTGGTTATTACCAGCACCAGCACCTAAGCCTATAGCAATAGTAGTATCTAGATTTACTGACGTTGCCCCCGCACTTGCACCTATAAAAATAGATCCACTAGCTTTACTAATTAAAGGAGAAGGAGAGGCGTACCCTAGCCCTGCCGAATTGCCTATAAAAATAGAATCGCTAGAAGAAATAGCATTTTGGCCTGTATAGTTCCCGAGGAAAATCGATTCCTTGGCCTCTCTAGCTCCCTCTCCAGACGCAGCACCTACGAACGTAGAGGAATAGGCGTTTCTGGCTCCGTTACCTGCAGTCGAACCTATAAAAATTGCTTGATATGCTCCCTGAGAATTAACTCCTGTTTGTGTACCTAGTATTATACTTTGTGTTACACTGAAGTTCGTAGGAGTTTCTCCTGGTAGTAACGAGTATATGGTTCTACCACTGGCCGTTACTGCTTGAGCTATTGAAGATGTACCTCCTCCTGCAGCATTTAAAGCATAGGAAGCTGTTAATGCGTTTAACGCATAAGAGGCTGTTACAGTAGACGGTGCCCATGATGCACTAACTGCTTGAGATGCAGTACCAAATAGACTACCGGTGAAAGAAGATCCGCTGATTGATCCATTACTGTTTACGTATAGACCGAGATCATTACCTAATCCGTCCTGTAGCATTGTAGGCGTATTAGATACAATACCCGTATTCGTTGTTAAATGTATTAGTCCTCCGTAGCTCTGACTAATGAAATTACCTGTTAAAGCAGCCATTTCTTATTTTATTTATATTTTAAGCATTTTCCCATAACTGATCTCCAAACTCCCAAATACTATTCTTTTGCTCCCAAACCTTTTGAAGTACGCATGGTCCGTTATTTATAACACTGATTTGAGCATTGTCGTATGTCAAGCTTCCAGACTGCGCACAGAATGTTATTGTACTGAACTCTCCGGGATTGAACGGATTCTCGTATAGTGAAGCAGACTGGACTACGTCATTACATCCTGTCCAATAAATCGAAGATACAGACTGGAAAGTACTAAGCTTAGTTGCTGTAAACGATGTACAAGCCCCTACTAGAGATGCAGTATAAGTAAATTCGCAAGGATCACTAGGTGGTGCCCAAGATCCCGATAATACGTTTGAAATAGTATCTGCAAGTACTGGACCTAGTAACTGTAAGTCACATTGCCCGGTTTTTAGATTATAATTGTTAATAGCTCTGAGGTGATAGTAGGAACCCCTGAACTCGACTATATCATTCAACTCTAGATTTATATAATCACCAATAGGTATTACTGCCGAACACTCAACCAGCCTAGTTCTAGGATTATAAAGTAGTTTTATGTATTGATCCCAATATTCACTTACCAGGTTTTGAGTCGGTGTTGATCCTACAACGGCTATCTCATTATTGTATAGTAACGACCTAGCATTTTCGGTAGGAAAAACTGACTGCGAACCGTTTAGGGTAGAGCCGGAAGAATAGTTATCGAAATACGGGTAGGTGTCAAACTGGAGATCAGCTACGGCAGTAGTAGAGGGTAAGTTATATCCGCTCACCCAGTAAACAGATGCCGATACCAGTCCGTTATAAAACATTATACGGGGAAGAACTTTGGCAGGAGTATAGTTTGCGTCTGCAATAAAGCTAGGTACCCATACCGGGAACTGAACCCCTGTATCAACGTAAGTACTACATGTACCTGTATTGGTAGATGAAATGGTGCCTTGAGTAACCGTAATGGTAGTTCCAGACCTTATACATATTGTTACGTTTTGACCTGGAGGTAAGAAGTAAGGTACCGATACTCCTGTATTGTAGCAGTCGTTGTAGAAAAATATAGCCGTATTACTACCTGCATTCTGTACGTAGTATTGAGTACAAGTACCTGCAGCAGCCGAACCGCTATACACCGATCCATCTATTTGTACTAGAGTAGCAGAAGCGATAGCTTCACTATTTACATCAAGCTTACCTTGTGAAAAATAAGAGGCGCTATCATAGAAATTTGATTCACCGTATGTTCTATTGTTGGTTCTCTTAAAAATTGTAGTAACGTAATCCGTATCTTCTGCATCTTGGAATTTTATTTGTCTGTATGCTAATGAATTAGCAGGAGTAAACGAAATCTTCTCAGCTAAATTTATATACTGATTAAAATCTACTACCCTACCACTTCTATACCAGTCGTTAAATGTTTCACATATAAACTGGTTAGGTACTCTTTTATCCTGATATAAAACGAGATTAAACTTTTTCTGAACTGCCTTGATAAAGTCTATAACTCTAATACCTGAATTACCAGCAGGCATATTAGACGGAATATCCATTATTTGACCGTCAGCTACTTGGTTTACTCTTTTAACTTCTAGAGCACAGAGGTTATTACCATCTGGATTCAGATGAACTTGAAAGTTATCTGCACCTACTGCCGTATACCCTATTCTTATCAACTGAGAGCCTGAGTCAATCTCAGGTATCCTAACAGGTACGTTTTTGAAATCTGAAAATATTTGAGTCTGAGTAGTAGTTACATTATTCAGTATATTATTTTCTAGATAATCATTTATTAAGGTAAGAGATGCTGTAGTTACAGTTCCTGTATTCTGATTTTGGAAGTATAAACTAAACTTAGGTACACCGCTACCGAGAGTTGCATTACTTTTAGATACTTGAAAAGCTAAATCGATAGTACAGTTTAAGTATGTAGTTATATCAGTAGCATATTCAGTCTGCCCTCCTGTTATTGTAAATTTATTATCGTAATCGAAGGTCTTGGCTGAGAATAAAAAATCTTGTGTTACGTTATTAGACAGAGTTTGTCTACTGGAACCTGATACGTTAGTTACTCTACCTTGGCCGAAAGTTTCTATAGAGATAGGATATACAGGTGCTCTCAATCCGTTATTGCAGAGTAGATATACTTTATCTAAAAAAGGTTCATTCCAAAAAGAGCCCGTATAGGTATAGCCAAACTGGGAGAATATTGCATCCCATACTTTCTTTAATCTTATAGCAGGTTTATAATCTTGTACCGACAGGCTACCTGATCTTTCATCTATACCAAACCCGGCTACACCTTGGGCATAAGCCATTCTTTGGCCATATTCGGCCATAGGGTAGACTATATCCCCGTCAAATAATAAGTTAGCCCAACTCATAGCTACATTGGCTAGAGAAGAGGTATGGTTATAAATGGAAAGGTTACTTAAATCAGTTAGAAAGGAAGATCTAGTATCAACTGAAAAATTAGATATAATTCCAAAAAGAGTTACTTCGTAGGAATCTACAAACTTATTTTCAATAACGTTAACTTTCTGTAGCTGTAAATACCCGTTAACGAGATAGAAGGAATCAAAGTCTAGGTATGCCGGAACGATCTGATTTGTATTGAAAACGTCCGGAGTGTAAACTGAGATGTCGTAATAGTGCTCAAAAAAAGCGTTATTCTTCTTTGTACCAGGTAGAGTTAGCGTCTGCGTGTATGTCCCTGGTATCTCCCCAAGATCAAACAAATCTAGTACGTTGTTAGATACTTTTATATCCTCGTCTCTAAACGTATCTAATATAGTCTGCTCCGATCCTGCTACTAGCTTGCCAGAATAACCTTGTGAAGTAAATACTCCCATTAGATAATAAATTTAAACGGCTGGCCGATATCAAATACTATAGTATACTGGATTAGCTTTACATTTACATGTGTTTTGAACTGAAGACTGTTTGTCTGTATTGTTAAGGGTCTGACATTACCCTGATTATCTATTACCCAGTATATTTCATCCGATACAAGTAACTGTTTGAATAATTCATTGTATCCTTCTTCTAAATAATCCGTGTTACAGGAAAGTACCTCAGTAGCATCTACAATATACCTCTGTTGTCTTGTTTGGAACTTGCTATAGGTTAAAGTTTGTGCACCCCAAGTACCTAGCTGAGGTTGATAAAGACGTTGATCGGTATTAAAGGTAATATCATGTCTCTTATAGAAGTTAAACCAGTCAAACTGTCCGTACTTGTTTTTATAAGCCACCCTTACAGGAGTATAGTAACATTCGTTATCTACTTTATAGGGTAAAGTAGTCATTACAGCCGATCCAGATACTGCTTTAATAACATAGGATGTAAGAGGAAAGCCTCCACTAGCTGTAGGTAAGAGATTCCAATTGTCCCCTGGAGCACCCTTACTGTTATAGACTTGTCTTGAAGTAGTAACGTTTGCTATCTCAGTTATATTGAAATTAGCGTTGTTAACTGCACCGTTTGCATAGCTTGCAGTAACTTGTAAAGCACTTACATAAGGGGCATCAGTTAAACCTCTCCATACAGGAACGGCTCTGTAAGATCCGCTACCTAGTTGACTAGTATCTGTTATTTGAATAGATTGAGTTACCGTACACATATCAGTCATAAACGGATAGCAAGAGTCAATGGTGTATAGCGTAGAGTTTATATCGTCAGGGAATACTGCATACCCGTCATAAGCCTTGAATAGGGTTCCGGAAACGCTACAGGTTGCCTGGGTTAAGACGGAACTGCTAACAAGTTGACTACCTGAATAGTACTGGAATCCAAACTCAGCTTTATAATATTTTATGTTTGAAGGATTCTCAGCAGAGAGGTCTTGGATCTGAGAGTTTATTAGTCTGCTAAAATCGAAAATACCGCTTCCGGAAGCATTAGGAAATTTTCTGGCCTGGTAAATGTAAGAGCCTGAATTTTGTGGTAATCCGTCCCATATATAGAGATTTGCTGTATATTGGAACTCTGATGCAGTATATGCAGTGCTTCCACTCGTTACGACCGAGAATATGATCGGCGACTGTGCGGGCTGTATATCCCCTGGTTTCTGTAGTATTGTAATCGACATATACTTATAACATTAGTATTTGATTCTATAATGCTAGGATTTTAAAGCTGCTGTTACTTTCTGGACTATATCTTTTTTTACGGCTTCTGCAACTAGTTTATTCAAAGCTTTTACTCCACCTGATTTTCTTATTGCAAGACTAAAGAAAGGCAACGGCTTTATACCTTTTTTGTTTATACTCCTAGCTATCAAAAAAGATAAGGATTTGTTAGTTATAAAACGTCCACGCTTATCCCTACCCTTTATTCCCTTAACTCTGACCCAGTTCTCTATAGCAGAAACAAAAGCACCTTCTGGATTAACTCCTCTACCTGGATATTTTTTCCTACCATCTGCTACATATTCCCCATAGGATATTGTAGAGAATTCTATATCTCCAGTTTGAACATCTAACTTATAGCTTACAGATCGTACTAACGTACCGGTAGCCTGTTTACCGGCACCTATCAGAATAGATTTTGCATTAGATACTACTAACTGAGCCCATTGCCTTTGTGCTGCCTGTACGTTTTTGCTTAACATGCATTTTCACCGCCTTGTGCTAGATTTGCATCCAGACTGATTATACACATTGGTTGAGGATTACCTACAGTAACATTAATATCGGCAGCCCATCCTGCAAGCAGGTTGCTAAACCTTTCTTCAAAAGGAGTAATTGTAGCAGCTGTAGTTACGTTATAATCTAAGGCCTGAGGATTACGATATACGTAAGAAATAATATCGTTTATAGTTAAGAGAGTAGAGTTATGTACGTCTACTATATTGCTCTGACCTCTATAATTGTAATCTAAAACGTTCAAAGGTCCTATTGAGTCTTCCTGTACTACCTCTACTCTATCCATTACCATTAAAGTAACATTATAGGTCATAAGACCGTAGTCTACTGTAACGTTATTGACAATAAGGTTGGCAAGAGGAAATAAAGTTTGCTTTTCAGTATCTATATTTCTAATATCATCTAGACTGAAAGTAGTAACACTAGGATGTGCACTACAAACGTTATTGAAGAATTGTACAAAGGAATAATAGGTTTGCATTAGAATCTTTTATTTTTTAGTACTCTACTTACTTTACTTCCCTGACCTTTAGTGGTTTGAGCAGGTGCTTTACCGCTCTCCTTTAAGTAGAGTTCTAGTTTGGTTATATTTGCACGCTTAGGCAAATAGCCGGCGTAGTTTTTTCTTCCCGTGTGCTTCTCCATTAGTCTTTATTAGATAACCCAACCGTTTCTATACTGTTGACCCATATCAGGGTAAACGTTATCACTAAAGCCGGTAGTCTGAACGTATTCAGGATACCAGTCGTTATGTGCAACAAGATGGGTCATTAATCTTTCAGCATAATATTGAGCTGTAGCAAGTTCCTTTTGTAACAAAAAGTCTACATCGTTCTTAGTAGGCGAACTGGCTTGTTCATTATTAAGATTCTTAGATATAGAACCGTTACCGAAAGTATAGGCAAGGAAAGGTAAAGCCTCTACCATACCGTAGTGTACAATGGTATCGATTATATACTCGTTTTGTAAGGTTAGATATCTTCCCGTTAAAGTTCCGGCAGCAATATCATCTTGCATCTTATCGAACAATACAGTACCCAGGATAAGCAAGAGATACTTGTCTTGTGCGGTCTTAATAAACGGTATGATCTTTTCTGGATCAATATTGCCGCCTAGAATCGTACGTTTTACGATATCATTCCTTGAGCAGAATAAAATATTTCTTGACATATGTTATACTATTGTTACTTCGTAATTCTCTTTTAATTTAAAGCTATCCCAGTCTCTCTCCATTTTAGATAGACCTTGTGCACCTACATTCTCAGGTCCTACAACATTACCTATCGTTTCATTAGGATTAGGTGCCATAGCCCCGGGCTCTTCACCGTCTGTAGTCTGAATTTGTTCGTCAACTAGGTCTGGTGCATCATTTGGCGATTCGATTATCTCTTGTGCTGCTTCAGCTCCTGCATCGGCCATAAGTTCGGCAAGGAATCCAAAAGGAATAAGAGGAACGAAATACAAGTCGCTTGCATCGTATCCGTTATACTCAATTATACCCTGGATTTGCTTCATTATCTCCTGCTGCATTGGATTAATTACCATTGAGTAGAAGATCTCATAAGATACTTTTAACTCGTCAGCATTATTTGAGAAGCCGGAAGCAGTTTTGATACCTAATAATAGCTGAGAGGTAATTCTATGGGCAAGCATTATCTTTCTCGAACTTTCTTCAGCAATAAAGTCATACTGTTGATGCAAGTTTTCTGGTCTCAGCATCTCTACAGTAGTCTTATACTCTGGATTCTCGTTAAAAGAAAGAATAAACTTACCGGCATTAGTTGTACCTGAGAACTTATTGATAATACCTTGCTCTACGTTATACTGTTCTTCTACTGCAGGTACACCTCCATTAAAGTTAATAATGGTAGAAGGCATAAAGTTATTCCTAATGTTGTTTACATGTAGGTTACTTATTTCCTCCTCTACTGCACAATACTGAATACAAGAATAGTAATCAGGAATGCCATAGTAAAACTTACCGGGCGAATATCTCTTAAAGTAGATTATTTGTACGTCATCCTCATATTGGTTCTGACCAAATGCTGGAATATACTTAGGCTTTAGAGCTTTATTGTTCCAGTCCGGTGAGTAGTAAAAGCCAGGTATGTTACCTAACTCGTCTACCTTTTCTGACCTTAAAGTGTCAACTGGAAGATGATAGAAACCAATAATTCTATCTCTCTCTGTATTGAATACAGCCTGTATAGCTGCATTTCCAAATAGCTTATAGTCAAAGCATATCTTTCTAATCTCTTCATCAGTAGTTAATGAATAAAGGTAATCTTCTAGAGCCTTTTGACTCTTTGCCTCAATACCCTTACCGTAAATTAAGTCGGTAGAACTATCAATACATGCCTGGTTTGTAGGAGAGGTTTCATAAGCTTTGATCAACTCGGTAAAGAAATCATCTGCACTTGCAATACCATACTGAACCCAAGCCTTTCTTGATCTAGAAGATTCAGATATCTTTGGTAAGATATATCCTCCTTGGTCAGATAGATTTAAAACTTTTACAGTAGACGGCGACTTTACTGCTCCCTTTTTATTTGTACTCATATTAGTAAATTATAAAATCATTAAATGAACCAGTATAAGAATAGAATGGCTCACTAGTATGTTCGTATGGG
>Ga0315903_10008919_pt1 | contig 12239 bp, 4 predicted proteins | sample LakEriMetagenome_7_FD_203524 | JGI IMG/M metagenome (GOLD analysis project Ga0315903, IMG submission 203524) | Freshwater fungal communities from buoy surface, Lake Erie, Ohio, United States - Buoy 2 MA119 | ecosystem: Environmental > Aquatic > Freshwater > Lake | place: USA: Lake Erie, Ohio...
CGGTGCCACCGTTGGATCCATTACGCTCGGAATTGGCGGCGCTGGATACACCGCAGCACCTGCGGTCACTATCGCTGCACCGGGTGGAGGTGGAACCACTGCCACAGCCACCGCAATCGTTTCCAATGGCAAGGTCACCGGATTCACGATGACCAACGTTGGTTCAGGATACTCATCAGCTCCTTCCGTTAGCATTGCTGCACCTACTTCAAGCGGCTACACCTCGCTGACCATCGTCGATCAAGGTGCCGGCTATCTCACCACCCCAACAATCACGCTCAATGGTGGTGGAACGCTGGCTACGGCAACGGCCACAATCACCAACGGCAAGGTAACCGCGGTTACCATCGTCAACCCCGGCATCAACTACACGTCCGCGAGTGTCACAGCATCGCAGCCTTCGACACTGGTCGATGTTCAGTCCGACTCCATCACCGGCACGATCAAGAAGTCATCGGCCTCCGGAGCCAACGTGCCTGCAGGCCGTGAGGGGCTGTACTTCCAGAACCGCTTGTTGCTGCTCTACGGACCCGACTATCTCGCAGTCTCCGACGTGCTGGACCCGCTGCACTACAGCCCGATCCTAAACGAGTTCAAGCTGAACACGGGTGCCAATGACGCCGTGGTGGCCCTGTATCCTTTCAACACCACCACGCTGATCGTTTTCAAGGAGCGCAGCATTCTCGCTGTAGAGAACCTTTACGGCGACTTGTCGACCACCCGCCTTACTGAGGTCACCCGTGAGTTTGGATGCGTCAGTCAGGCGTCTATCGCTTCCACGGGCTCCGATATCGTCTTCCTGAGTCAGCGCGGAGTCATCAGCCTCAAGCAGACCGAGTTTGGCATCAGCCAGTCGGTGGTTCTCCCGCTGTCCGATCCCATTCAAGATCTCATTGAGGAGATCGATCAGGCCAACTGGGGCAAGTCCTGCGCTGCCTACTACAACAACCGCTACATCCTGAGCGTGCCTGTCGAAGGAGGCAACGGCACCAATACCAGGACGTTGGTCTACAACTTCCTGAACCAAGCGTGGGAGGGCTATTGGGAAGGCTCGCTGCTTGTCCCGCGGTACTACACCCGGGTCATCGTGGCCGGCACCGACACGCTGTGCTGGGCCGATGAGAGCGGACTCATCCACACCTTCGACCTGAATGCGTTGCAGGATCGCACTCGTGTCGGATCCATTCAGCAGATTGCGACCACGGTATACTTCCGCGGCCATTCCGGGGAGAACGACATTGATCACAAGCAGTGGACGGGCCTGCAGTTCGAGCTGTCATCCTGGAACCCGACCTACTCGATCACGGCCAACTTCGACGGCGTGAACGAGTCCTACACGGTGGCCACCAATGAAACCAAGAGCCGCACAGCGTACTACACCTATGGCTCAGGCACCTTTGCGACCAACAACTCCGGCGACAACTTCCTCGCTCCGTTCCGGCAAGACTACTCCACGCTTCCGGGTTTGCGGTGCAACACCTCCGGGTTTCGCGCAGGCCTCGTGCAGTCTTTCAGCCACAAGGCTCGCCTGCGTCGCCACTCCGTTACCATGCAGCCAGTGGTCACCACCACCACCGGGGCGCTGACGATTCACTCGGTCAAATCCATCGCAATCCCTTTCCGACTCTACGGCAAAACCGACGTCTAACCCACCATGCCACTCTTTGTCACAGTCACACCGGGAACCACCGTCACGTCATCCACTACGCTGGATGCCAGCACGCTCAACCTGCTCGGTACTCCGAGCGTCGACGTCACGGGAACGGTCGATGGCGGTTCGCTGTCGATCACTTCCGGATCAGTTCCGCTGACAGCATTGGCAGCGCAGAATGCCAGCACGCTTGTCGGCAATGCCTCTGGATCATCTGCAAGCCCGACTGCGCTGACGTCCATCGATCTGGCGTTTGCCACTGGAACCGTGAATATCGGAACCGGAGCGGTTACCACCGCCAAGCTGGCCGACTCCTCGTCATCCGCCACCGGAGTCACCTACGCCAAGATCCAGCACGTCACCGATGCGCGGTTAATTGGCCGGTCTGCTGGAACAAATGGCATTCCGCAGGAGATTAGTGTCGGGGCTGGGTTGACGCTGGCGAGCGGGACGCTGTCGAACAGCCTTCTCAGATACACGACCACTCTCAAGGACATCCCAACCCTTGCGGCAGGCTCAAGAAACATTCAATGGCTTGAGTCTCTTGGAGAGCTGCCGTCTTTGACCTACATACCTCAAATCGTAAAAGTGGTGCTCCGTTGCAAAACGCAGCAACTGCCTTTTGAGGTAGGTTACGAAATCCCTATTGAAAGCGTTTTGATTCAAGGGTTTTACGATAACAGAATGGTGTTCTGCTATCAACCGTGTGTAAACATGGGCCTTGTTGGCGGAACAAATGCGTTTCTGAATGTATGGTTTGCCACATTGAACCCCGGCAGCCCAACATTTGATTGGGCTGGTGTATCTTCGCAGGTTGTAATATTAAACAACACTGGTGTTGATCTGATTCTTGATACAGCAAACTGGCAGGTCAAAGCCTACCTGCTGCATTCACCTAATTGGGCGTGATTTCAGCCATCACAGACTATCTGCTCCGTAAGCTTCCCGACAGCTTCAAGGGCTGGACCCGGGAGGCCGTCGAGGACTACGTCATGTTCCATGCGGAGCAAGGCACGCTCAAGATCGCCACCCAGGACGAGCAGGTTGTCGCCGTGCTTGTAGGCTGGCGTCAGATGGGTCCGGAGCCTAAGGCATGGACGTGGCAGGCCAGCGATCCGAATGGCGACCACTGGTACTGGCATCAATTCGCCGCGGATTGCGCGGTATTCGCCATGGCGGTGGCGGCTAAGTTCTTTCACGACAGGCCGGAGTCGGCAATCCTCCCGGCCATCGGTTACAGAAACGGTAAACTGACCACCTACAAGAAAGGCTCAATGCCGATCTATAGGGCAGCATCCAAGCATTTATGACAGTAGACGCACCGGCACCACGCAACTACGCCCAAGAGACCGCGGACACGCTGCGCACACAGCTTGAGCTGGCACCGCAGCGCTATGCCGCGGAAGCCCAGTTTGCGCCCAAGTACCAAGCTCTGCAGTTGGACTTGGTGCGGCAGGCCACCCCTGAGCTTCTGGCGCTCTACCGCGATCAGATTGCGCCCACCATGGGACAGGTTGAGGCCGCGAGCCGTGCCGCCTCCCGTGCCGGTGACATTGCCGACATTGCCAAGCTCGGGCCTCAAGCCCGTGCCGCGATTCAGGGCTTTGCGCCAGAACAGACGCAGATCGCTGATATCCTCGCACGCAACGCCACATCTGGCCTTTTGGCTGGTAGCCAGTTGACGCCCGAGCAGCAGCGTATGGCGCAGCAGCAGGCCCGTATGGCCTCATCTGCCCGTGGTATTGCCCAGAGCCCGAATGCCGCGTTCCAAGAGGCACTGCGCTCGCAGATGGTCGGTGCTGGATTGCAGCAGCAGCGCCAGCAGCAGGCCATGGGCGCACTGCAGGCCGGCCAGGGCGTGTATGGAGACGTGTTCCAGCAGGTGCTCGGACGGCCTTCGCAGGCCTTTGCCGGATCTCAGGGCTTCCTCGGACAGGCTCAGGGATTCAACCCCGGCCAGTTGTTCCAGCCCGAAAGCGCCTACGCTGCCAATATCTACGGCGGCAATCAGCAGGCACAGATGGCGGCAAACGCTGCCGGAGCTTCTGCTACCAGCGGACTGCTTGGCGGACTGTTTGGCGGACTCGGAGCCATTGGCGGTGGCGCTTTGGCTGGTCGCGGTCGCGGTTAATAATCTCCCACTCTTATGGCACAATACGGCTATTCAGCAGGCTACCAAGGCGGCGGACCATCCTCCGTTCCTTCAGGCTACATTGAGGCCTACGCTCAGGCTGGCAGAAACCTCGGCCAAGGCGTTCAAGCCATTGGAAATGTCATTGGCGAGTCGCTGCAGCGCTACGGGCAGAACAAAGAGGAGAGTGAGTTCCTTACGCAGCGCTTGGAATCGCTGGCTCCGTACCTGCAGAGTATGGCCCAGTCCGGCAACGTGATGGACGAGCGCAGTCCTGAGTCGAAAATCCTAGGCGACATCAAGAAGTTTGGTTCGATGTCGACACCGCAGAAGAAGGCCGCACTGCTTAATGCCGAGTTCTTCTTGGATCGGGCTGACAAGCAGCGTGCGCGGGAGCTTTCCGACGAGGCGACTCGCCAGCAGTTGGCGCTCGGTGCGTTGCAGTTGGGTAAGGCCCAGCGCGAGGAAGCCGCTGCTCCGTATTTCACGCAGGCATTGATTGACTTGTATGCCCGTCAGCCGGGACAAGGACCGACCGCTCCGTATGCGGATGTGACTCAGGAGGTAATGGACAAGTACGGCGGCAAGTTGACTCAAGATCAGGTGCAGGCGCTCATCCCGCTCACGCGCAGGATGGGTCAGGCTATTCCAGCAGGCTTGGTTCCTGTCGGAGCAAAGATGGGGCCTTCTGGTTTGGAAACCGAATACGGTGCACCTCCCACAATCGGTTCAACCGAAATCCCGGGCACCGATTATATCCAGCCAACCAAAGGTGGAGTTCCATTTGGTGCACCAATCAAGGCTCAATACAAAGGCACAAACTTGTATCTAAACCTTGAAAAGCCGCAGCAGGATGCTACCGACAAGCTCGTCTCCGAATTCAACGATCAGAAGACGATCCAAAGTTTAAGCACTGCAGGTTCATTCTTTAATGCAATGACCGAGCTTGGTGTTGGAACAAAAAAATACACACCAAGTGACGATATAGCTCTCGTTTATTCGTTTATGAAAACACTGGATCCAACAAGCACTGTTGGTCCGACAGAATACGCAACAGCATCGAAAGCTGGAGGCGTTCCTGAAGCTATCAGAAACACATACAATAGGCTTAAAGATGGCGAATTCTTAACTGACGAGCAGCGCCGCAACTTCATTGAAACTGCACGCAAGAACTACCTTGGCATTGCCAAGGAGGCCGAGGCAGTTGCGAGCCGCTACCGTACGATGGCAAAGGACCGCGGCATCCCAGAGAACTTGATTGTGCCGTCCAATATGTTTGAGCAGGCGAAGCAGTTTGATGCCAAGAATCAGGCTCAAAACCTTGAGCGCTTCCAATCTCCCGAAGAGATGCGTGCCCGTGGAATCAAGCGCGGTCTCGTTTTCAATCCTTCCACCGGAAAATACCAAGAGTTCCAAGACTGACCTATGCCATTCGTTGAAGGCGGAATTGTTGTCGACGCAGAGCCGCAGCAACAGGCCGCGCCTCCGATGGCGCAAGGCGGTTTTGTGCAGGGGGGTATCGAAGTCGATCCCACCCCAGAGGACTCCTATAACAAGGTGCTGCAGTACAAGGCAGCGCAGACCGACTACACTCCGAGCAAGCAGGAGTTCCTCGACTACCTGAAGGTTGGAAAGGAAAAGTCAATCGACCTGAAAGGAGCCGCCGCAGCAATTGGACCGGGACTGGCCCACATTGCAGCGCTTCCGTACAGGCTTGGAGAAGCCATTGGCGACATTTATCAGCCTCCTGAAGGAGCCACTGAAGGCGACGTTGCCGCAGCAACTTTTGCCGAAACAGCGATTCAAGCAAAGCTGAAGGCTCAAAGCCTATACCGAGGAATCTCAGCTTCCATAGTAGACAAACTCGACCAACTTCCTCTTCTCATCCAAAGCAAAGAGGATCGCGCTCGTATGGAATCCATGCTTGATGACATCAAGTATGTGGACTTTCTTGAGAAAGCAGACATTGATCGAAAATTGGCGCTAGCCAATGCACCTCAAGAGCAGCGCGTTCCGGCTTCTCAGGAGTTCCTGCAAACCTACAACATTCCGCAGGAAGCCATTGGTCAGGCTGGTCTTGAAGTCGGTGGATTCCTTACGGACCCGTCATCCATTGCTTTTGCTGGCGGTGGAAAGCTGGCGTCGATGGCTCTTCAGCGTGGTGCTGCCCAGATACCGAGGATTTCTGCTGCATTGCAGCGTGGCGGAGAAAACATCAGTGCTGCAGCCCGAGTTCCAGAAGAAATGCTGGGCCGTGCGACAACGGCTGTCACAGGGTCAGGCCGCATGGGCGAAGCTGTGCAGGGTGCGGTCTCTACCGGATCCACCGGCATCGCGCTTGGTGAGGCCGCCGGCCTCCCGATATCCGGCACGCTGAATGTTCCGGTTGTTGGCACTGCCTCTCGCATTATCGGCGGCACCAAAGCGCTAGGAGCCACTCTGGAGACGGTTGGAGAGGCTGGCACTGTATCCGGTGGTCCTGCGCTTACGGCGATCCAGCGAGGCCTTCTGGGAGCAGGAGAACGCATTGCTGCTGCAGAGGGTGCTTCCGCTGCTGCGCGTGCTCTTGGCACTGCAGTGGCCCGTAGCGGCCTGGAAGCTCCAATCAAGGGGGCTGCCACAATCCTTTTGCCTATGGTTGGTGCCGGTGCTGCTGGAGGATTGCTGGCTGCCATAAGCGGAGAGGAAGCAGACGCAATTTCAGCCGCTATTGGCAGCGGTGCTGCTTTCGGGGCATTTGACGGTGGATTCAAACTTGCCAAATCAGTCGAAGCAAACGTGTTCAATGGTGCTCGGGTGCGTCAGACCGCGGTTGACGATCTGAACACTAGGCCTACCGAGGTGCAGTTCACATACGTCGACCCAGTGAACGGTGAGCAGACTGTGACCATCAAGGATGCCGATGCTCGAGCGACCCTGTATGGACGACTCAACAACAAGCAGCTCACCAAAGCACTGTCGGAAGTTGCTGGAGCCGAAGGCGCTGGAATTGAAGTTATCTTCCATACCGACGCCGACACCGTTCCAGGTGCATTGCAGACGGTGAACTATGCCGGCGTTTCAATCGGCCCAGAAAACGTCAAAAGCGGCAAGCCAACCGTCCTGATCAATGTCGACAAGGCTAGTCCTGAAACATTGCCGCACGAGATCCTTCATGCCCGTATCACTCAGGCTATCAAGGATATGCTTGGTGGAAAGGTCATCGACACGTCTTCGCAAGATCCTGACTTCAAGAGACAGTTTACCGACTTTGCCAACGCCTACGCAGACAAGTTAGAGTCAAGAGGCGGACGGGTCATAGCAGACCGTATTCGCACTGAGTTGCGTGATGCTTTCGATCCTGCGCAACAACGAGCGCAGCAGATTGCCTCGCTCAATCGTATCACTGACGAGTTTGCTGCTTACTACACGCAGGAGCTCCTGAAAGGCAAAGACCCGAAGACGATGCTGCCGGGTCGCATTCCTTCCTTCATTGAGTTGGCTCTTAACAACGCCAAGGAGGCTGTCTCCGAGCGTTTTACTCGGCGTGCATTGCAGGCTGGTTTCGACCCTGTTGCTCGCACCTTCTACGACGCCAACGGACGGCGCATCAAGCTCGACTGGATGGAAGATGCCATCAAGAACTTGGTGACTCCAAAGGAAGGTTACGAGCCCACCGAGCAGAAGGTCGACACCAGCAAGATGACCAAGGCGCAGCAGAACGCCGTCATCATGGCCCGTGGATACTCCGACCTGTTTATGACTGCCCCGGATGGCAGCATCATCAGGCCGTTATCCAAGGCCGAGCTGGCTGCGAAGACCGCGGATGTCGCCAACCGCACGATGCGTGTCGTTGAGTCTGTGCCGCAGGCTGAACGCACCAGCGTCAGCGGCATGGATGCCAAGGGTAATCCTGTCATCGAAGGACGCCTGAGCCTGCGCGAGGCCGATGCGCTGTCTCAAAGCGGTATCTTCAGCCCGTCGACTTCTCGCTACATCATCGACATCGCAAGTGCCATCCGGGACGGCACGCTGATGGAGGGCAAGTACTGGAAGGTCTTCGGATCTACCGGCAAGTCCGGCGTGTTCGGGGAGGCCGACAAGCTGTTCCTGCCTTACGGTATCTCGATCAACAGCAAGGGTGGCGTCAACGTCAAGGTGGTCGACTGGGGCAAGGTGCAGGCCCGGATGTACAAGGCTCTCACCAAGCCGGCCTACAAGAACCTGTTCCGCAACTACGACCAGGCGATGTCCACGCTAAAGGACGTCTACCTGAAGAACATCGCCGAGCAGAATGCCGTGCCGTCTGCCGATGCTCTCGGTGGAGGCCTTGAAGGCTCCAAGAAGCGCAACTTCTTCAACGAGGTGATGGGCGCTGTGCCTCGGCAAGGCGACGTGATGTCGAACCTTCCGACTGCCGGGTACGTTGCCAACCGCAAGGGCGGTTCGGTCTACCAGGATCTGCGCATCGAGCGCATCCAGAATGCCCAGTCTACCGGCTCCAACATCCCGTGGTCTGGAGACATGGGCGAGCAGTCGAGCTACCGGCGCACCCAGCTCAACTTCCAGCCTGCTGAGACCATCGGTGAGACCACTGTCAGCACCGATCAGAACGCAGGCTACCGGATCTTGTCGAAGAATGGAAAGTTCCGCCTGTACGGCCCCGATGGATCAACTGCCGGGATCTTCGACACTCAGGAACAAGCCAAACTCAAAGCAGAAAAAGACTATGCCACTCAAGCAAGGCTACAGCCAGAAGTCGATCAGCAGCAACGTGTCCCGCGAAATGAAGTCGGGCAAACCGCAGAAGCAGGCGGTCGCAATCGCGCTCTCGGTGGCCAAGAAGGCCAAGGCGAAGGCGGGACGGTTCGACAAGCGGGGGATGTGAGGTTCATGCCGGCTGAAGAGGAGGCGGCCAGAAAACAAGTTGCGGAAGGTCTTCCCCGGCGTGCATCTTTTGAAGCTCCAGGAGTTTCAAGGGATCAAAATGGAAACATCTACTTCAAAGGCAAAGAACCGAAAGACTGGACTCCAAAGGAGTTTGAGGAATACGGCAAAGCATTCGGCGTCGAAAACCTTGGACCTCTTTCAGAAATCACAAACATCCCCTCGGACGTGGCTGGAGATCCTGCGAGAATACCCGGCGGCCTTGAGGGCAAGTTCACGTACTACGATCTCCTCTGGCTCAAAGCCAATCCGGTCGACGTAGCAAACCTGCCAGAGACCACGCACGCCAAGCTGACAGCCAAGCTGGCGTCGACGATGGCTCCGACACCTGGGGACAAGGTCTCCAGCTTCAACTCAATTGTCTTCGGGATGCTTTCCCCGAATGCTCCGTTGCTGCCCAATGAAATGGGGCAGGCACGGTTGCGGTTTGGTTCGATGGAAGATGTGCGCAAATTTGCCAGTCTATACCCAGAGAACCCGACTAAAGAAAACCTGAAGGAGCTGAACCAACGACTCAAAAAGGAGCTAGGGTTTATCTCCGCTGGCAAGGGTGGCCTTGGCATTGCAATCACCGCGGACATATCAAACATCGTAAATGCCGCTCGATTGTTCACAAAGAACCCTGACTTCTTTGTAAAAAGAGCGAACGAATCCTGGGCCGACTTTGTGGATAAACTCACCACCCAAGTCAAAGGGTTCGGAACAAAGACGGGATCATTCGGGTCGGTTTGGCAAGATCCGCTCAAGGCATCCATATCGGCCATGGACCGCCACATGGCTCGCATCTTTGGCCAGGAGCTGCTTGGAAATCCAGAGCTCCGCAAACGGTTTGAAGGCATCGTTGTCGACCGTTTCAATTCGATGTTGAAGAAGTCGAAGGAAGCCACATCGGCTTTCAATCGCCGGCTCAAAAATGCCGAGGAAAAAGGTAAGCGCATTGAGGAGATCAACAAGGACGACCCGAAAACGCTCAAGACGCTCAAGGCCAAAAACCAGAAGAAAATTGACAAGATCAAAGCCGAAATGGCTTCGACATTGGATTCCTTGCCGGACCCCACAGCAACCAGGGCAAAGACCATCGACGATGTTCTAGCTCAGGCTCAAATCTACGGTTCGGATCGCGTTCAGAAGTTCGTCAACGAGGCCGTGTTTGCTGCCATGGGCAGCCGCAAGGCAACACTGCTCGCCAAGAAAGGCGGCATCAACCCGAATGCTCCGGCGAACATTAAGTCGGTGGAGTGGGTTGAGACTCCAAAAGACTTCCAGGTAATGTCGGATTCCTACCGCTCAGCACTTGAGATCAACGAGCGCCGGGCAAACGAGCTTGGCGTTGCTGTCTTCCCGGCTCAATGGACCCTCTGGGATCGCATTCGGGGACGTGTTGAGCCGCATGAGGTCATGTTCCCTGGGCTCGACAAATTGCCTGCCTTGAACGACCGTCAATTGGGCGAAGCGCAGAAAGCAAACAAGGCTGCCGGATACGGAAGCACGCCGGAGGCAGGCGAGAAATGGAAGAGAAAGCAAATTGACTCACCGTCCCGTCTAGCGTATTTCATGCCTGCCGGAGGAGAAAAACTTTATGAACAAACCCCAGAACAACGAGGAGGACGTGGAGACCGAGGAGAAGGACGGTATACGTCTGGGAACCTTGCGCCGCTTGCAGGCGCTCCACAGGTCAAAGGCGCTAGTGGCCCAGACCAGAGCCTGGTTGGCGTCGCAGAGCAGTACGCCAGGGACAAAGGAATCGGTCTCCGTCGCCAATCGGAGTACGTTAAGGTAGACGAGGATCGCGCTCGCAGAATTGCTCAGGCCTACGAGGAGATGCCTCATGCACCGCAAGATCCTGCGGTGCGTGAAGCCTACCAGGACTTGATCCGCCAAACCACGGATCAGTATCAAGCGCTTGAGTCAGCGGGATACAAGTTTTGGTTCATTGATAGCAACTCGGATGCGGGACAGCAGTACGCATCATCTCCGTTCAACGCCTTGCGCGACCTCCGCGCAAACAAGTCCATGGGCGTTTTCCCCACAGACGCTGGGTTTGGAACCAAGGAGGACTTCAATCCAGAATCAAACCCAATGCTTGCCGATACTGGTTTGCGTTGGCCGTTCGGTGGGCCCAACGGTGAATTGAAGCCTGTTTATGCCAACGATTTGTTCCGCGCCGTGCACGACGCTTTCGGTCACGGCCTAGAAGGTTCCGGTTTCCGGGCGGAAGGCGAGGAGAATGCCTGGCAGGCGCACATCCGGCTCTTTACGGGGCCTGCTCGTGGCGCTATTACCACCGAGACTCGGGGGCAAAACAGTTGGCTGAACTACGGCCCGTATGGCGAGCGCAACCGCACAGCCAAAACAGAAGACACCGTCTTTGCCGATCAGAAGACCGGGCTCATGCCGGAATGGACTTGGAACGAAGGCATAGCACCGGACGAGGGGGCTTCTGTTGAGGGCCAGCGCTATATGCCTGCCGGCGACATGGCTACTGGCCGCGGCGTCAAGGACCACCGCGAGGCCATGGACCTGTTTGAGAAGGGCTACAGGCTGTACGGTGCGCTCTACGACGGCATGGAGGATCCCATCCGGCTGAAGAAGGCATCCGAGATCGAGCGGTTCGATCCTGAGAACCTGTGGGCGGTGCCCTCCAAGAAGATTGCCGCGGCAATCAGCGTGCGGAATATGCCGGCTGATATTCAGCGCGACATCGGCCGCAATCAGGACTTCGCCAACCCACCTACCGACGCCGAGGCTGTCGACGCTCTGAGCTCTGAGAAAAAGGCAAAGTTTGGTGCTGCTCGAAGCATCAAGCCCGGCACTCAGGTGGCCGCACGCATCGACATCCCGGCCTTCCTGCGAACCGGCAAATATGTGGTCGCTGTGCACGAGCCTGATGGCGCTGCTGGTGGCCCTGGTAAGGTGATCGGATACGATACCGTGACCCGTTTGCAGAACCCGAAGTTCGTGGTCAAACCCGGCGTGCAGCGTATTTACGAGGGCAAGTCCGCCAAGTTTCCGGTGGCAACGGTCGACGGAAAGATCATGGCCGACCGATCCATACCGGGTGACTTGGAGAACTACGTGCCGGTCGGTATGGACCCGAAGGAGCACGCCTATTTCTACGACAAGCGCACCGACCAGCCAGTCATCGGTGGCTCTGAGTCTGTGAGCGTAGGCAACACGGTGTTTGTGAAGAACCCGGTGTACGGCAAGCCCGAGGACTTCCGCTTCATGCCGGACTACAGCGGTGAGCATAAAGCCCCGCAGCGCGACTCTGGTGCCCCGCTGGACAATCTGAAGGGCGTCTATCCAGACGACGTCTACGGCCCAAATGCGGCCCAGTACTACGGTCACTCAAGCGGTGACGCAACGGACAAGGCTGCTGCCCGGATCATCCAAGCTACCAAAGGCAAACCGGATGCGCCTGTGAAGGTGTTCCGTGCTATTCCGAAAAGCATCCAGTCCAACGAGATCAACCCCGGCGACTGGATCACCACGATCAAGAGCTATGCAGTTCAACATGGCGAAGGACCGCTC
>Ga0315903_10008920_pt1 | contig 12239 bp, 9 predicted proteins | sample LakEriMetagenome_7_FD_203524 | JGI IMG/M metagenome (GOLD analysis project Ga0315903, IMG submission 203524) | Freshwater fungal communities from buoy surface, Lake Erie, Ohio, United States - Buoy 2 MA119 | ecosystem: Environmental > Aquatic > Freshwater > Lake | place: USA: Lake Erie, Ohio...
GTTCACCGAACGACACGATCCGCACGAATCCCACACCGGGCACCCCCTCGAGCATCCACTCCCAGCCTCCTAACGGCGTGCGGCGATCTCCGAGAACGCTCTGCGTTTCGATCATCTCGCGGACAAGAATGACATCGCGTCGCTCGACCTCAGGTCGGGCAGTGGCGCCGGGATCGAGCGTGGCCGCCACTTCGGCGGCCGGAGTAGCCACCCGAATGACCACCTTCTCACCCAATGGACCACGCAGGCGAGCCACGATGTCGCGGAGCGGCACGCCTGCTGTGGGCTCGTCGTCGACCGCTTCGATGCGGTCTCCAACCCTGACACCAGCCTGCCACGCGGGCGAACCCACTACGGGCGACGCGACGACCGGAAGACCGAGCCGCTCGTCGATCGTGAGTTCGAGACCGACACCGCCAAACTTCTGATCGAGCGCAGCCTCCAGGTCCGTGCGGACATCGCCGCGGATGTAGGCGGAATGCTCATCGAGGTCGCCGAGGGCCGCGTCGACGGCAGCGTCGAAGAAGTGATCACGGTCGATCCGTTCGAAATACGACGACTCGACGAGCGACAGCACCTCCCCAAAACGGCGGCCAGGCGCGGCCTGCTCCCGGGCTGCGTAGGCCGCGAGACAGGAGAGGCAGATCACGACAAAGAGGATGAAGTTGCGCTTGGGCACAGCCTGAATATACGTGGCCCCGGCGAACTGGGGCCACGCCACATGGCGGCCGCAGGCAGGTTTCTGCCGGGCGAAGCGATCTGGCGGGGGGGCGGAGCGGTTTCTACCATCCCAGAGCCTGCGCCCCAGCCTGCCCGCCGGCGGCGATGGCCGGTGCCTGCATTCACGTGCTGGCATCGCACCCCGAGGAAGCAGTTTCATGGCCAGCCGCCCCAGGCATTCCAGCCGTTCGGACAGGGATTCCGACTCGATGGAGGCTCTCAAGCCGCTCGTGGTGCTCGTGCTGTTCGGCACGATTCTCTACGGCGCCTATTCGGTCGTGCAGAAGGGCCCATCGACGACCGATGGTGCCGCGGCAGAGGCGCCGCCGTTCGCGCCACCCGCCGTCGACATCGCGACACCGCCAGCCTCTGCCGCCATGACGGCAGCCCCGGTCAACCCGCCCGTCACCTCCGGACAGCTGCCGCTGGCCACTACTGCGTCTGGACCCGTTCCGGTCGCCATACCGGCTCCCGCGCCTGGCATCCCGGCCGCACCGACCGCTCTGCCGGCGTTCCCGCCCGCACCCGCAGCCGTCGTCAGCGCACCGCCAGCGGCGCCGGCAGCCCCCTTCGCGACGGCCATCCCATCTCCACCTGTCATGCCGACGTCACCGCCTCCCGCGATGCCCGCCGAACCTCCGGCTGCTGGCCTGCAACCCGCCGCGATCGCGGCAGTCGCTGCCGGCGCCGGGGCCGCCATCGGAGCGGCTGCGATCGAAACCACCCAGACGCCGCCGACTGCTCCCACCTATCTGACCGCCGAATCAGCACCACCACCGGCCCAGGATTCACTCGCATCGCCGCCGATTCCCGCAGCCGCCGAGCGACCCGACCGCTACGCGACGCTCTCCAACACGCCACCCGCGCCCATGTCGCCCCTTCCTGGCGGCGTCGCGCCGCCGACGTCGTCGGCTGCGACCGGCTCTTCGGCCGCCTTTGCGACGGCCTGGGCCGACGCCCACGAGAAACTTGCGGCGGGCCGCTACGCCGAGGCGCTGGCCGCGCTCTCGATCTGGTACGACGATCCTTCGCTCGGTCTCGAGGAGAGCCAACGGCTCGAGGATCTGCTCGGCCAACTCGCTGGCACGGTCATCTACTCGCAGCAGGATCTGCTCCAGCCGCCGCATATCGTCGCGGCCAGCGAGACGCTTCCGGGGATCGCACTGCCGCTGGGGGTGTCGTGGCAACTGCTTGCCAAGATCAACGGGGTCGAGGATCCGCAACGGCTCGTGCCGGGTGAACACCTCAAGGTGATTCGCGGTTCGTTCGACGCCGTGGTAAGCGTGTCGCGGCGACGGATCAGCCTGCAACTCGGCGGCAACTATGCGGGCAGCTTCCCGGTGGTCGTGGGCCGACAGTTCCTGGCCCGCGTCGGCAGTTCGATCCCGGTCGCCGAAGTCCGCCGCAGCCCCAGCCGCGACGTCCAGATCGCGGCCGCCGCGATGACCGACCCCTTGGCGAAGCCGTCAATCGTGCTCGCCGACGGCCTCGTAATCGAAGCCGTCGAAGACCCCGGAATGGCGAGCGACACCTCGCCGGCAACCAGCCTCGTGGTGTCGGTCCGCGACCTGGCCGAGCTGATCGACATCCTGGGCCCGGGCTCGAAGGTCCTGATTCGGCAGTAGTTTCGGCGTCCGCCCCGTGGCAGGTCAGTCCCAGAGGTTGGCCGGATAGTCGCCCGCCTCCACGAGTGCCCGGATGCTCCGCTGCACGATCGGCTTATCCTCGACGTACGTCGCGCCAAACCAGCTCGACGTGGTCCGAAGCACTTCGCACGTCGCCCGTCGGTCCTTCACGAGATCGCCAACCGTCATCGGGATGTAGCACTCGCTCTTGGGTTCGCCGCCGTGAGCGGCCAGAAACACGCGAAATGACTCGTCGAGTTGCGAAAACACGTACGGCGTGAAGCCCCACATGTTCATCGATACCGGCTCCTTGCCCGTGAGCCTCGTGACACCCCCCGCCCCCGTGTCCTCCGCGCCGTCGGCCGTCCGTCGTACCTGAAGCAGTTCGCGGATGTCGGTGAGAAACCCCCTGTCGTCGGTGCGGCAGACGCCCCGGGCGACGGTGCCGTGCTCGGAAAGCGTGTTCTCAAGCGTAAAGCCGACCATGCAGTAGTCCGACGACTCGACCTGCAGAGACGTAAGCCGCCGCCCAAGCACGGCAAACGAGTCGCGGCCGTAGAAGTCATCGGCATTGATCATGGCGAACGGCTCATGGACGGCCGCGCGACTGCAGAGCACGGCGTGCGTCGTGCCCCAGGGCTTCGAACGCCCCTCAGGGATGGAGAACCCTGCCGGCAGCATGTCGAGCGTCTGAAACACGCAGTCGGTCGCGATCCGACCGTTGAACCGGCTCATCACCCGCTCGCGGAAGTCTCGCTCGAAGTCGGGCCGGATCACGAACACCACCTTGCCGAATCCGGCCCGGACGGCGTCGAACACGGAGTAATCGAGAATCGTCTCACCCGACGGGCCCATCGGGTCGATCTGCTTCAGTCCGCCGTAACGGCTGCCCATGCCAGCGGCAAGGATGAGAAGTGTTGGTTTCATACCCGGGCAGCATAGGTGATCGGCCACGGAGTTGAAAAGCACTGCGGGCCCGCGGCACTTTCGCACCGCGGGCCCGTTCGTGTCGTGCGTGGGCCCCTGCTGGGCCGGTCACGCTCTCGTTCGCGCCGGCCGACTTGGAGGCACGGTCGCGGGGGAATCGTTCAGCGGCTCACCGCACCGCCTCTTGGAGCATCCGCGAGTTGGGGATCGAATGCCGCGACAGCCGGCCGTCGTCGCGGGTCTCGATGATCGTGGCCACTGGGCCAACCTCACGAACCGTTCCCTCCAAACCGGCCACGCTCACCGTGTCTCCCGCCTGGAGACGCTGGCGAACGTAGTAGCCCGAGAGGATGCCCGACATCACGTCGCGACCACCGAGCCCGAACGCCAGGGCGAAGCCCGCCGCGAGCCCGGCCGATCCGATCAAGATCAGCTTCTCGAGCAGGGCGAACTGGATGCCGAGCTGGTTGAAGGCCGCGATGAAGGTGAGGATCGAGAGCACCCAGTAGCAGCCGCCGGCGAGGTACTCGGCGTAGGTCAGCCCCACGCGGTCCGCACTCGTCGCCACCACGCCGCGAACGAACGTCGCCGCGAGCAGGCCCACGACCACCACCACCGTCGCCACGAGCACCTTCGGGATGTAGTTCACCACCTCCTTCATCGCAAGCGAGACGCTCTCGAGGCCGAGGATGCTGAAGGCCGCCATCACGAACACGCTCATCAGGAGCCAGAACGTCAGGCCGCCGACGATCGCGGGCACCGGCCTCCGAATACCAACGTCGTGCATGCTCTGGGCCAGACCGCTCTTCTCAGCCGCCGTCTGCAGGCCGATCTTCTCGCTGATCACGGCGATCAGGCCGCCGACCCAACGGGCCAACACGTAGCCCACCACAAGCACCGCCACCATCGCCACCAGCTTGGGGGCGATCATGATCACCTGCGTCCAGGCCTGGGTGAAGCTATCCACCAGCGCCTGCCGCGACACGTTCACCGTCTCGCGAGCAGTTTCCGCCGCCGTCTGTCCGAGCACCACAAAGTCTGTCATTGCATCGTCCTCCGTTGCCGCGGCGCCCCTCATGGACCTCCGTGGCGACCCCTGCGGGAATTGGTTCGTTGGCCCGCAACCCAACCCGTCGCGCCGGCAGCCGTGCCGGCGTGTGTCTTGTCTCACCGCGCGTCGCCGCGCGTCTCCCCAGGTTCCTGGCCGCGCGGCCAGGTGCCCGTCACCGTGTACTGCACCGCCGCCCCCAGCGCCGCCGCCATGTGGATCACAGCCCATGCCGTCGCGCCGAGGGCGAACTCGATGACGTGCACCGCCAGGAGCCGCGGATTGAGTTTCCGCCTCACCCCCGCCGTGAAGGACCGCTGTGCCGGCACGGGCGGCACCGCCACGTCGGCCAACTGGTCGAGCACATCCATGGCACGCCTCCGCGCTGCCTTTCGCGAGCCCCGGCGTCGGCCCCGTGCCGCCGCCATCCTCGCGTCAGAAGGTGAGTTGCCGCTGCCGGCCGCCGTGTCACACGGTTTTTTCCGCGGGGCATTTCGCGGCCCACAACGCCACCTGGAAGACTTTGCGGGCGGAGGCTCGCCAGCCCACAGCGTCATTCCCCCAGGATCCTGCCCGCCTTCGAGGAAAGTTTCTCACGAATCCTGCTGATCCGCATCCGCAGCGCACCCGACGTGGTGCCGAACATCTCGGCAAGTTCCTCGTAGTCGTGGTTTTCCGCGAACCGCATCAGGACGAGCGCCCGGTCCTCTTCGTCGAGATGCTCAAGGAGTTTCTGCGCGTCGTGCGCCGCATCGACGGCGACGGTGGGCGACGCCTGCGGATCGGCGTGCGTCTCGGCAAGGCCGGCCTCCCCTGATTCCGGCGACTCACGGCGGCGGCGGCGGGACCGCGACCGCCGAAGTGTCAGGCAGGTGCGGATCGCCACGCCGTGCAGCCAGGTGGAGTAGCGGCTGCGACCGGCGAACTTGCCCCGCTCGAAAAACAGCCGGACGAACACCTCCTGAGCCGCATCCTCGGCGTCGTGCTCCGTGCCCATCAGCCGCCAGCACACCCGCCACACCCGCTCGCGAAAGCGATCCATGAGCATCGTGAACGCGATGCCGTCGGATCCCTCGCGGGCGGCCTGGGCCGCAAGATCCTCGTCGGACGGTGAAGCGGGGTCGGACTGTCCGATCAGTGGCTGCATGCGATCGTGACACGCTCGCGGGGGGATCGGCGACAGGCCGGACGGCGACAGAATAGCCGCGAAACGGCCCCGGCGTGCAGTCCGGCCTGCGGGCGACCCGCACCACCGGCACAACCCGACCCCGCCGCAGCGGAGCGTGCTAGAGTGTTTGAGAGGGCATTCATGAGCGAGGAACCGATCACGAAAGCCGACGCCATAGCCTCCAGCCTCCAGCCGCTGGCGGCGGCGGAACTCGCACGGGTGGCAAGCGAGAAGGACCAACCCCGGGTGGCCCTCTCGGTGGCGGCAAACCTTGCCGGGGGCGAATCCCTGCTCTGGATTGGCCGGCCATCGGAGCGGGTCATCCGCGGCTACTGGGCGTTTGCCGCGGCCTGCATGATCGGGCTCACACCGCTGCTTTACCTGGCGATGGAGCGTGGCCGCGGGCCGCTGACGATCGCGGGCCTCCTCGTGGCGATGGCGGTGCCGCCCATCTGGGCCGCCTGGAAGCAGGCGCACGTACGGCATACCACCTACGAACTGACCACCGAGCGGCTTCGGGTGACGCACGGCATTCTCTCGCTCGAGGTAGACGATGTCGAACTCTACCGGATCAAGGACATCCACGTGCGCCAGCCGCTCCTGCAACGGGTGTGCAGCCTCGGGTCGATCGTGATCTGGTCGAGCGACGTCACGCTCCCCCGCTGCCGGATCCACGCCCAGCCGATCGGCGTGGTTCGCGAACTCCGCGAGCAAATCCGGCTGCTCTCCGAGGATCTCCGCGACCGCAAGGTCGTTCGCAACTCGACCTGACCCCGCGGCAGACTCATTCAGCCAAGCGCGGTCGCGGCCCGGGAGATCGCTGCATCGACGGCCGCGTCGTCGCCGGCCTCAGCGACGATCCGGACGATCGGCTCGGTGTTGCTCGCGCGGACGAGCAGCCAGCCCCCGGGCCAGTCGAGCCGCAACCCGTCGAGCCGGCTCGCCGACGATTCCGGAAACGCCGCCTCGATCCGGGCCAGACCAGCCGCTAGGCCCGCTCCGCGGAGTTCGGGCGACAGGTCGATCTTGGTCTTCTTCATCACCATCGCTGGAAGCGCAGCGGCCAGCCGTTCGACCGTGGTCGCCTCGACTGCGAGCCGTTCGAGCACGAGGGCCATCGCGATGAAACTGTCGCGGACGAGGACCACGCGGGGGTCGATGACACCGCCGTTGCCCTCGCCGCCGAGCACAGCACCTCGGGCGAGCATCTCATCGACGACATTGGCTTCGCCCACCTTCGACACGTGGCACGGCACGCCGAGCCGCCGCGCGATCGCGGCGGTCATCCCGCTCGTCGAGCAATTGACGACGACGGGCCCCGGGCTCCTCGCCAGAACCGCCTCGACGGCCAGGGCAAGCGTCGCCTCCTCGCCAATGTAGCGACCAGCCGCCGTGGCGATCGCGAGCCGGTCGGCGTCGGGATCCTGGAAGAAGCCGACGTCGGCACCGCAGGCCGCGATCTTTGGCAGCAGCCCCGCGAGGTTCAAGGCCGTGGGCTCGGGCTCGTGCTCGAAGAGGCCGTCGGGCGTGCCACCCTCGATCACGACCTCGCAGCCAATGTGTTCGAGCAGTGGTCGCGCAGCGCGACTGCCGGCGCCGTGGCCGCTGTCGAGCCAGACCTTCGGCCGACGGCGCCGGATTGCCTCGACATCCACGCAGGCCGCGACGAGGGCGACGTGCGCCGGCGCCCCGTCGTGCTCGATCACGCGGCCCCGCGGCCCGCCAGTCGGTGTGGGCGGCATGCCTGGCGGCAGCGACTCATACGTCGCGAGTACTGCACGGCCCGCGTCGGCCGTGAGCACGCGGCCCGCTGCCGAAAAGAGCTTCAGCCCGTTGTAGCGGGCAGGGTTGTGGCTGGCGGAGATCTGCACGCCCCCCGCCGCGGCGCGATCGCGGACCACCACCCCGATCGTGGGCGTGGCGGCGGCGCCGCAGTCGATCACATCGCGACCGAGGGCCGTGAGGTGGTCGGCGATGGCGGCGGCGAGCATCGGCCCGCTCTGGCGGCCGTCGCGACCGACGACGACTGGCCCCGGTGGCAGCGTGGCGGCGAAGGCATGGACGTATCGAGCCGCGACCTCGGGCGTGAGCGTGGCGCCGACCACGCCGCGGAGGCCCGAGACGCTCACGATCAACGGTTCGTCGCGGGTGGCTGGGTGGCTCATACGGGCCGCAGTATAAAAGTCCGACTCGCGTTCCGTCTCTCCCGCCTGCCCCCGCCCCGGAGAACTGCCATGGCCCAGCCGTCCGCCACCGACGTCGCCCGCCTCCTCGACTCCATCGCCAGCGCCCGGGCCGCGGGCACGATCACCGAACACTCCGCGACCACGATGCGCGACTGGCTCACGCAGCCCCGCTATGGCGAGTTCGCCGGCGAACTCGCCGCTCGGATCGACAAGGGCCTCTGGAAGGAGCTCGATGACGCCTTCTGGACGGTGATCCCCTTCGGCACCGGTGGCCGTCGCGGCACGATGTATCCCGTCGGGTCCAACGCCATCAACGACCGCACGATCGGCGAGAGCGCCCAGGGCCTCGCCGACTACGTGCGGAGTACGCTCACCCCCGGCCAGACGCCCACCTGCGCCATCGCCCACGACACCCGCCACCGCTCCGACCACTTCGCGAAGCTCTGCACCGAGGTGCTGCTCGCCGCGGGCTTCAAGGTGTTCTTCCTGCGGGGCGTGCGGAGCACGCCAGAGCTCTCCTTCGCGGTGCGCCACACCAACAGCATCTGCGGCATCATGGTGACGGCGAGTCACAACCCGCCCTCCGACAACGCCGTGAAGGTCTACTGGGCCGGCGGCGTGCAGGTGCTTCCGCCGCACGACAAGGGGATCATCGACCGCGTGATGCAGGTGGACGCGGTCGAGCGGCAGCCATTCGACGAGGGCGTGGCCCAGGGCCGCGTGGTGTTTGTCGAGGAGGAGGTTGATGCGGCCTTCGTGAAGGCGGTTCTCCTGCAGTCGGCCCCAGGTCCGCGCGACATCTCGATCCTCTACACCCCGCTCCACGGCGTCGGGGCGACGGCCGTCGTGCCCGTGCTCGCGGGTGCCGGCTTCGAACGGCTACGGCTCTACGGCCCGCACGAGCAACCCGACGGCGACTTTCCCAACGTGCCCGGTCACGTGGCCAATCCCGAAAACCCGGCAGTGCTCACGGGGCCAATCGAGGAGGCGAAGGCCCGGGGTGACGATCTCGTGATGGCAAGCGACCCCGACTGCGACCGGCTCGGCGCGGCCACCCCGCTCACGCTCGTGCCCGGCGCCGCCTGGGCCACGTTCACCGGCAACCAGCTCTGCGCGATCCTCTGCGAGCAGGCGATCCACGGCCGCAAGGCCCGTGGCGAGGCCCGGCCCGGCGACTACGTGGTGACCACGATCGTGACCAGCGGCCTCGTGCGGCGGATCGCCGAGTCGCACGGCCTCACGGTCGATGACACCCAGCTCGTGGGCTTCAAGTGGATCTGCTCCGCGGTGGATGTACACGGGCCGGAGCGATTCGTGTTTGGTACGGAGGAGTCGCACGGCTACGTGGCAGGCACGCATGTCCGCGACAAAGATGCCGCGGTGGCTGCCCTGCTCATGGCTGAGCAGACGGCGGCCCTCAAGGCGGCGGGCTGCACGCCACACCAGCTGCTCGACGAGCTGTTCGTGAAGCACGGCTGCCACGTGGAGCGGCAGATCAATGTGATGCTGCCAGGCGCCACGGGCATGAGCCGCATGAAGGAGATCATGGCCGCCCTACGGGCCACGCCCCCGAAGTCGTTTGGTGGGCTCGACGTGGCCCGCACTCGCGATCAGGCGAGCCTCCAGACCTGGACGCCCGGCGGCAGCCCGACGATCTATGCGGGAGTGAAGAGCGACGTGGTGATCTTCGACCTGGCGGGCCCGGGTAACGGCGCACTCATGCCAGACGGCCGTTTCCCACCGCTGGGTAACGCCGTGGCCGCTCGGCCCTCGGGCACCGAGCCGAAGATCAAGTTTTATCTCTTCGCCGTCGCACCGCCGGCACCGCCGGCCGAACTTGCGGCGACGAAGGCTCGCCTGGTGGTGCAACTCGACGCCGTCGAGAAGGACTTGCGGTCGCTCGTTGGCGTGTGAGGTGCGAGCTCTGGCGTGGCTCGGGGCTGCCCATGCCCCGTCGCCGGACGTTCGCGTCGGGCATCCTGCCCGACGCTCCCTGCATGTCCGCTGCGCTTCGCCATCCTGGGTTCGCTTCCTCCCAGAGCCCGGCTCGCGGGGCATGGGCAGCCCCTCGCTGAGTGCGTTCCGTTGGAAAGCGACGCCAGTTGAGGCCGTGGGGCTTCCGGTTGTGACGCGGTCGCTCCCCCGCTACCCTCCCCCGCCCTGCCGCCGCCGGCGACGGGCATCGAGGATGCGCCCTTGGCACCGCCGCGCTACCGTCTCATGACCAGCATCTGGACTGCGGTCGCCGCGGTGCTGATGGGCGGAGCCCTGGCTGCGTCGGAAGACGGTGGCTTTGCATCGCCAGCCGACACATGGCCGCCCGCCCCCGAGCGGATCGCGCTGCTGCCACCCGTGGAGTTCAACCTCGAGGAAGACACCTTCGCGAGCGAACCGATCGCCGATGCCGATCCGAAGGCGGGCACCAGACCACCGCGGCGCGGGGGAGGGCCGTTCGGCGCGGCGGCGCCAGTGTCGCTCGGCGGCTTCTGGGCGCCCCCCACGCCCGTCGTGCGGCAACCCGGTGACCTGGGGATGAACGCCCAGTTCGCCCGCGTCGCCGCGCCGCTCGTGCCGCCGAAGGAGGGCGAGCCGCTCTGGATCGGCATCGGCAAGTTCGGCCGGTTGGAACTCTCCACCGACGCGATCCTGCCCGACTCGGATCAGCCCGTGCCCGACCAACTCTGGCTTGTCGAAACCGGGATCACCCACATCCGACCGCTTGCCCGCGGTGGTACGCTCGGCGGCACGTTCCTATTTGGTTCGGCGAGCGACCGGCCCTTCGCGGCCGGTCGCGATCTCACGCTGATGGCGATCGGGTTCTGGAACACGCCGGCGGCCAACGAACGCGACGAGTGGAACTTCAGCCTCTTCTACTCGCCGACGGCGCAACTCCCCTATCCGCTGCCCGGTGTGGCGTATGCGTGGCGACCGAGCGACGCCCTTGAGGCCAAGCTCGGCGTACCCGCCTCCATCGAGTGGCGACCCGACGAGAAGTGGACGCTTTCGGCGGCATACTTTCCGCTCGTCAACGTGGCGGTGGAGGCCCGCCGCCGACTGGGCGACGACTGGGCGCTGCTCGCCTTCTACCGCACCGACACGCAGATCTACTTTCTGGCCGATCGGCTCATCGACGCCGAGCGGCTCTACGTATTCGACCAGCGGGCGGCCGTGGGTCTCGAGCGGACTCTCGGAGGAGGCTTCACCGTGGAGGCACTCGCCTCGTGGCTTTTTGACCGCGAACTCTTCCAGGGCACGAACTTCACGTCGGGCCGCACCGACGTGGTGGAGTTCGGTGCCGGCCCGGCCTTGTCGCTCCAGCTTCTCTGGCGACGATGAGGCCAGTCCCTCGAAGAGAAGAATCGATTGCCTCGACACACCCCGCGCGGTATACTTCGCCCGTCGGAAGCAGTGATGAAGGTGGTTATTCGGCCTTGAGTCGAACGACAGCCACCGCGATCGCCATCTCTCGAAGTGGCTGTCGCCAGCGGAAAACGCCCGTTTTGGGGCACCGCAGGCGGCCTTCTCGCCGGGCAGGCAGTGATCCATCGCCACGCCTGCGGTCCATTCCCGTCAGCCTGACGGGGCCGCAGTCAGCCCATTCGGCATCCACGCCTCGCGGCTCGGTCCAGGCACATCGCCTCGACCCGCTGGGCACCCCGTATCCACAAGGAAACTCCATGGCCCAGCCCCACGACTCCCTGCCCCACGACTCCTCGACCCCCGAGTCCGTCATCACGACGTCCTTCGCCAACCTCGGCCTGTCGGAGGCCCTGCTGCGGGCCCTCGCCGACGAGGGCTACACCACGCCCACGCCGATCCAGTCGAAGGCGATCCCGCACGTGCTCGCCGGCCGCGACCTCTTCGGCTGCGCCCAGACCGGCACCGGCAAGACTGCGGCCTTCGCCCTGCCGCTTATCGACCGCCTCCGCGAGACCCCGCGGAAGCCGGAGCCACGGCGCTGCCGCGTCCTCGTGCTCGCTCCCACCCGCGAACTCGCCGCCCAGATCCACCAGAGTTTTCTCGCCTACGGCCGGCACTCGGGCCTGCGGGCGGCGGTGATCTACGGCGGCGTCGGCCAGCAGCCGCAGGCTCGCGCGATGCAGCATGGCGTGGATGTGCTCGTGGCCACGCCCGGCCGGCTGCTCGATCTCGTCAGCCAGCGGCTCGTCGATATCCGCTCGGTCGAGTTCCTCGTGCTCGATGAGGCCGATCGGATGCTCGACATGGGCTTCATCCACGACGTCCGTAAGATCGTGGGCCAGTTGCCCCGCGACCGGCAGACGCTCTTCTTCTCCGCCACGCTCCCCGCCGAGGTCCGCGACCTTGCCGATTCGATGCTCCGCAGTCCGCTCGAAGTGCGGACCGCTCCGCGATCGACGCCCGCCGAGACGGTGAGCCAGTCGGTGTTCTTCGTGCCCAAGCGGGAAAAGAAGGCGCTCCTGATGCGGCTCCTGCGGGATGAGGCCACGGGCCGCGTGATCGTGTTCGCGCGGACGAAGCACGGCGCCGACAAGCTCCACCGCGATCTCGAAAAAGCCGGCATCAACGCGGCCGCCATCCACGGC
>Ga0315903_10008922_pt1 | contig 12237 bp, 2 predicted proteins | sample LakEriMetagenome_7_FD_203524 | JGI IMG/M metagenome (GOLD analysis project Ga0315903, IMG submission 203524) | Freshwater fungal communities from buoy surface, Lake Erie, Ohio, United States - Buoy 2 MA119 | ecosystem: Environmental > Aquatic > Freshwater > Lake | place: USA: Lake Erie, Ohio...
TTTACCATATGATGTAAACTATGAAACACAAATTCGTGGTGTTGCACAAGCTTTTGGATTTTCTTCTTATAGCGATACAATCGGATATTTTGGTGATCAGATTAATTTTCCGTACAACTATGTTGATTATTCTTTAATATCGCATATTTCTTTGGATACAGGAAATCAAGGAAATATGGACGGAGAAAATTACACGTTAGCTGATGGTGTAGGTTTGCAATATAGTTGTGAAGTTTTCAAATTGACCACGCCTGTAGCAGCACTTGGTGCTCCATACAATGCAAATGAATTTGGTAATCATTACGGACAAATATTCAGAAATTTAGGTGCTAATAAAAAATATCCAATAAATAAAGAACAAACGGTTTATCAATCTACTGGTCATATTGCTTATTTGTCTGTTGGACAAAATGGAGTAGTAGATAATGTAAGGATTTTTGGTGGAGATGTGTTCAGCCAAAAATCGCATATGCTTATGAGATTACAGCCGTGGAATAATCCTTTACAAGGGTATGGTGTCGGTTTTTCTTTTTATTCTCAAAATGCTTTAAACACGCAGATGTTTAATGTTATAGAGCAGAGTGGTGATTTTAATGGTCCAGGAAATGTTTATCCTCAGCTCACAGAAAAAACATATGGGGGTACATATCCTAAAGGTAGTTGGGCATCTGGTGCTTTATATTGGTGTGAACAATGGCCCGAAGTATCAAAACAACAAGACTATAATGATGCATATACACCAAAAGACGGAACAATAATAGAGTTGGGATATGATCCAAATTCTACTTACACTGGTGAGGTTCCAAACAGAATTATTTGGTCAGCAAAAAAAGTGGTTGGGTCTCAGAAAGATAACTATCGTTTCTTCCAACCTCTAGACTTTGCTGATTTGGATTTAACTTTAGGTCCTATAACACATCACGATATAATTGACAATAATTTTTATACGTGGCAACCTTTCTCTTTTCAAAGACAATACTTCCGGGATGCAACTTATTCTAACGCTTCAGCTGGTAGTGATGTAGTTGTAGGTAGTGGTAGCATATTAGGTAATCGTGGTCAGCAAATTAGTTCCATTGGTCTTTTTGGAAAATGGCAGTTTGTTAAAGGTAAGACAAATACTGGAAAAGATACTGCATATTGGTATAATGAGCTGAACAAAAAGATGATGCGTTTTGGTCAGGATGGTGTAAGAGTTATAAGTGATAGGGGTTTTGTTAGTTTCTTGAATAATAATACCGAATGGGCCTCAGGTAAATATGATCCCCTCACAGGACAAGGCATACACGGAGTATGGAACGATAAATACTCAGAAGCAATTTTTACATTCAAAGGATACAATAGCAATATCCCATTTTGGGAAACAACTGTTTCTTACAATCCAGGAGACTACGTATACATTACTCCAATTGGTACGTACACGCATTCTTCGGGTTTGCCATACTTCTATAAGTGCAAGCTGGCTCATACAGCAGCAGTTGGAAATAAACCTGAGACCGGAGCATCGTGGCAAACTTATTGGACCAAAGTTACTCCCGGTACTGACTCGTATGCAACAAATTGTTTTACTTTGGTATATGATGAGTTAAAGAACGGGTTTGTTTCTTTCCACTCTTATTGGCCTAATATTTTCTTGAAGTACAATAATATTTACTACTCACCCAAACCAACTGATCAGAAATATTTGTGGTTGCATGATGTAGGCCCTGAGTCCGATTACTATGGTGCTTATGTGTCTCCAAACATCACCGCAGTGATGAACTATGACCCTGACTTAATTAAGAATTTCGAAGCTATTTTGGTTAACTCAGATAAAATGCCTTTCAATACTGATTTTACAACTAAGAATCACATTTCTAATTTGGATGAAACAGAATTCGAATTGAGAGAAGACTTGTGGTATAGTCCCATAAAGAATGATACTACCAACACCATGTTAAACAATGGGGACACAAGTCGTTTGTGGGGATACTGGTTGAAAGTAAAAATGAGTCTTGAATCTGCCGGAGGACAGAAGATTAAAAACTTTATAATTAAGTTCCGTCCGAGTCCACGTTTGTATAATCAATAAAAAAAGTATAAATTTGTAATATGGATCCAATGACTATTGCCATGCTCGCACAAGCCGGTTACGGTTTGTATCGTGGCATCAAAGCACAACAGGGTTTGAGAGCACTCCAGAAACAGAGGATGCCTAGTTTAATGGAAGCCATGGGTCCTTTACAAGAGAATCGTAGACTTTACGAACAACAGTTTAGACAAGGTTTGACTCCTGCAACAAGAAATTTAGCACAACAGCAATTTGCTGCTACTCAGTTAGGTCAACAGAGAGCTGCTGCTGATTTATCAGGAGGACAGATGTCTTCTGCTTTATCTCGTTTAGGTGCGCTGAATACTGGTCAATTTGCACTTGGTCTTGGGGCTCAGAACGAAGCAGCTCAAAGAGCAGGTATGGTAGGAATGATAGGAGCAAATCAAAGCATATCTGGATTACAGAGAGCAGATGCTGCACAGCGTTTACAACAGCGTTTACAGATGGAGCAAGCATATGGTCAAGCCATGCAACAAGGCTTCCAAGATGTACTTGGTGCTGCCGGAGGATTTGCTAAATCACAAATGGCAGCAAGTGAAGCAGAAAAACAAAGACAATTATATAGAGATTTATATGGTGCAGATAATAGAACTGCACCAACTACTGCTGGTAACGTATTTAATCCTAATGCTCCTGTACTTAATTTTGCATCTGGTCCGGCCATGCCTGAACGAACTATACAACCTAATTTAAATGGTTCAGTAACAATTGTTGGCGGTGCTTCAACACCGAGTCCTTTCTCAACAGGATCTGCAATGCCGGAAGGAATAGCTCCTAATTTAAATGGTCCAGTAACAATTTTACCAACTCCTAGTTATGAAACTTTTATGGGCGGTCCATTTGATCCTTACAGATCCTATGGAGGCTACGAAGGATATGATTTAGGCATACCACCTCTAAGAACTAGATACTCTACACCAAAAACTCGTTTCGAATAAGATATGGCAGAACAACCATCATTAGGTGGAGCGATTGCTCTACAAGGCAGAAATAGAATAGCCGAAGATCTCGGTACATTACAATATCAAGCAGCGCAGAAACAAGCTGCTGCTGGTAATAAATTATTTTTAGAAGCTAAAAAAGCTGCCGATAAGCAACAAGAACAAATAAGCGATTTGTTTATGCAAAGTGGAAACTTACATCCTAAAGTACTTAAGGATGTTGACAATCTTTTGAATGAAACAATGACAAAAATAACTGAGGCCAAAAGTTCTGATAATCCTTTTGCTACTAATAAATATGCACAGATAGAAAGAGATGTAAGAGGTCGTATGATGGAACTGAAGAGTTTTTCCAATCAGTTAAATCAATTCGATAATCAAGTAAAATACTTAAATACAAATACCAAGTATTATGGTGATGCTTTACAGCCATTTATGGAAGCATATAGAAAAGCAAATACTCTTGAGGATCTTAAGAAATTTGCTGTTTCGAATCCAAATGCTATGGATTATAATCTTCGACTTGATCCTAATGGTATTCCTGAGTTAGTTGAACAAGCAGCAATTCCAATTCAACAAGATTTGCAAAATCGTGCCAAGGCTTTAGGAGATGTTGTTCAGTATAAGAGTATGGTTTCTGTTGAAGGTATAAAAGGTGCAAAAGAACTACAGACAATGTGGGGTAGACCTCTTTACATAGAAGATGCTAAGCAAGCAATGAAAGATAACCCCGGTATGTATAAAACAAGACCTCGCTCACTAGAAGATGAGGTGGATGGTTATATGACTTTATATGGAGATGATTTAATTGCACAAGCTAGTACCAAGTTTAATATGGGTATTGTAAGAGGACCTCAAGGTTATACAGATGCAGATAGACAAAGAGTTAAAAATAATTTGATTCTGTTTATGGCTCCTTATGCTAATCCGGAACTCAAGGACAAAATTGTTGTAGAAAAAGGAGGCTTTAACATTAGTCTTGGTGGACCTGGTAAAACTACACCGGACACAATTACAAAAGAATACGAAAACCTTAACTTACAAACTCCTAAAGAATCGATAGATGGAGTAGCTGCTACTGAGGCCCAAAGAAGAATACCTCGTAACTTATCTTCTTATGCTCGTATGGATGTAGGTGTAGGAAAGGCATATGTTCAGGCCTCAGATGAAGTACGTGATCAATTTGGAAATAAATTGACTGGTAATGTTACTGATGCAACAATTTCATCTATTCGCTTGCACCCTTATAAAATAGTAAAAGGAAGCAGTGGTCAAGATGTAAAAGTACTTGCTAGAGCCGATGAGGCAAGTAAGATTGCAGGTGTTGCTCCGTTTGTTCAGTTTAGTACAACTGGAGGAATATATTATACACCTCTTGTAAAATACGCCAATAAAAATGTATTTGCCGGAGATAAATATGACGCATCTACTTGGACTCCAATCTTTGCCGATTTTTATGCTACATCAGAAAAAATAAATAAGGGACTTCAAGGAAAAAGTTGGAAAAACCAATCAGAATTTGATAAACTTGTATTACCTTTGTTAAAAGAAAATAAATAATGGCTGAAAATTTAGACGAACTCTACAGCAATTTAACTTCTGACGAAAGATTCAAAAGTTTATTTGAAACTCAAGATGAATTTGAACAATATTTAGCAAATGATCCAGGTGCTGACCAAAGTATGGAAAACATCTTCGGTATCAAATCTGCTTCAGAATATTTAAAAAAAAAAGACCAGCCAATCATCCAAAACCTCGCAGAAGAAAGTTCTTCTTCTCCATCTCTTTCGGCTGGACCGATTCAGACTGAGACTACAGAGGTGGTGGAACAGCCCATCATGGGAGTTCCGCAAGATAATAAAGCTGTAGAAGCTGTCACTACAACTACAATTGCACCTGAGAAAGGCGCAGAGGTAGTTGAAACAACTGCAATCGAACCTACAGGCCAAGAGGCAGTATCTTTATCTCCTTTTATAGAGCCGATAGGTTATGGCAAAGCTGCAGGCGTTGGGCCTCAGACAACAAAGCCTCCCGGAAAGAAACCTTCAGATATTATTGTAAGCACTGGTACGAAAGTATGGAATAAAGATGGTAAGGGAATCCATCAGAATGTATACTTACCTTTGTACAGCGAAATCGAGAAATTATCTAAGACGATTTCAACCGATCCTAAAATTCTTGAAAGTAAGTTAAATCAATTCGTATCTGCCTATAAAGAACTTAAGCCGGATGCAGAAGTTAAATCTGACTTTGATTTCATTATAAATCAAGCAAAAACAAATCTAGCTAAAAGAAATATATCTCTTGATGTAAGTGCTGAAGGAGCAAAAATAGCATTTAAGAAGCCGGAGGAAAAGCCAATAACTTTTGATATGGTTACCGGGGTAGTACAAAAAGGTCCATTTAAACCTCAAACGGTAGATCAGATATTAGCTGAGAAAAATAAACCTGTTGCTCCTACACAGAAAGACTTGGGTATTGCAGAGTACTTAGATGTCTATGATAGATTTGCAAACAATTGGAGTTATCAATTTGGACAATTAACAAGTCCTGAATTAGATCAATCTTTTGCTGAGCCCGAATACTTATCGGCAAAACTAGCAGAACAAGAGCCGAGAGTTGATAAAATTATTCAAAATGATGTAAATCAGATGTTAGATGCAGTTCAATCGAACTTGCCCGGTAACTTTTTTGATTCTCCTGCTGTAATAACAACAACCAAATCCGCTTTTGCTTCATTAACTGATATAGACAAAGGTGCTTTAGAAACAAAAGCAAATCCAAATCGTAGATTGTTATGGGGAGGACCTGATGACGATAGAGCCGGATTATATATGTTGGATGATGCTGGTAATGTAAAAATTAATCCTGTATTCTTAGAAGAAGAAGTTGATCGTTATTTAAAATCATCTAAAGGGCCTATAACTCCGGCAACTATTAGAGCATTAAATGAAAAAAGAAAAGCATCTGGTTTAAGTGAGTATAGTAGAGATGAGGTTATTGAAATTATGAAGCCTCGTTTCAATAGATTGGCTAAAATTTCTGCTCAACAAAAATTAGATTCTGAAATCATTGATCGTAGGATGGCCGATGTTAACTTATTTAAAGAAGACGTTGGTAAAGTAAATTTACAATTATCTGATGATATTAAGGATTTGACTAAAAAAACAGAAAAGTTAGTAAATGATTATAGTATACACTTAGTATCAAATGCTCAGGCAGAAGTAAATAAATTAGCAGAGTCGGCAAAACAAAGTAATCAGTTAGCTTATGATGCTTATAAAGTAAGGGTGCAGAGTAATCCTATGATGAGCCCTGAGCTGCAAACAATGGAATATCAAAATTACTTAAAGATAGTAAATGATAATGCAACAGCATATGAAGAGCAGACAAATGCTATAAAAAAGCAAGCAGATTCTGATTTACAGGCTTATAAATTGCAAATTCAAAATAGTGCTAATAGCGAATTAGAGCAAATAAAAAAGAAATATGGAATAGTATCTGACAAAGACGAAAAAGGTCAGATGACAACCGCTGCTTATAGAAAGTATAGAGATGCATATAGAAAAGAATATAATAGTCTGAAAAAAGAAGAAGAGATGAACAGCGATGCTTTGGGTCTCAGAGCTACTGATATTGTTCAAGCTGCTTCTGCAAGAATATTTGGTAATTCTATAGAATCTCTTACTGCTGCTGTTGGTTACGAAGACAATCCCCTAACTGGATTATTGAAATTTATGGATTATGTTCAAGTGAAAAGTCAAGTGAATGTAAAACCATTTAGCAAGGTATTAGAAGAGCAAGGTTTATTTAGCGGAGAGGCATTCAAAAGCATTGTTCAAAATACTATTCAACAAGCACCAACATTAGCTGCTGGCATTGCAGCAAGTGCTTTATCCGGCAATCCCTTTATAGGCGGTGGAATCATGTTTGTACAAGAGTCTACTGATCAGGCCGGAGAAAATTATAAAACTACATTTGAGAGAACTGGTTCTCTTGAAAAGGCTGAAAATGCAGCAGCAGAAACACTTGAAACTCAAATCAAGATTGCGCCTTTGTACACTATCTCGATGCTTCCTTTTACAAAAGGATTCTTAAGCAAAATTGCTCCGGGTACAGGATTTAGAGCTTTAGGATTGAAAGCTGGAGCTGGTATTGCTTTGGAATTAACTGAGGAAGTTCCCATTGAAATTGCTCAGAACTATTTAAGTTATAAATTTGGTACAGATAATCCGGAAAGTTTTTCTTCCTGGGTAAGTCAGAATGGCTTGAATACTGCCATAGATGTTCTTCCTACAGTTGCTGTTCTAGGTGGTAGTTCTGCTTTAATGGAGAATTATAGAGAAAAGCAAACTGAGCAAGCTAAAAGCAGAGTTATGGCAACCTTGGGTAGATTAGGCATGGTACAAAATATTTCTGATGCTGCTCAGGTTGTAGGATCAAAAGCAGTGATGATTATTCCTGAATATTTGTATCGCACTGGGCAAATTAATGATGCAGAATTAAAGGACATGAGAAGAGCATTTGAAGCTGTTGTTAAAGAAATTCCAAATGCACAAGAATTGGTTAAAGATCAGGATGCTCAAAAATATTATGTTACGCTTGCTGTTCAAAAACTAGATGTGCAAAGACAAATAGCAGAATCAAAAGATGAAAATTTCAAGAAATCATTAGAAGAAAAAGTAAAGGCTATCGATAAAAAAATTGCAGATGTAGCAGGTGGTAAACCACTCCAAATAACTAAAATTACATTTAAAAATGGAAGTACTATAGTTGCTGATAATACTGAAATGCAGTCTTACATTAAGAATCCTAAATTTTTAGATGATATAACCGAAGAAGGAACAAAGGTTGAAAGTTCAGATAGTAATATAAATAAAGTCGTAGAAGAGACTAAAAAGCAAAAGGAAAAAGAACTTCAAGAAGCAACTGATAAAGGAGCAAAACAATTGACTGCTGTTGAAACCATAGCAAGAGAAACTGGAGCCACTATTCAAGAACAAGAAAAACTTAGCGCAATCGCAGAAAGAGCACGCCAAAGCGGACAAAAAAATGTCGATACTGTTTTGGATGAGGCATCTACATTACAACGTGCCTTAAATGAAATTGCTCCCGGTGCTAAAATAGTATTCTTAAACAATGATGATTATGTTGCTGCCATGCAACAAGTACAAGGCAGAGAAAGTAGTGCCGGTAACTTTACATATAGAAAAAATGGAGATGGTACTTATAGTGTCGAGATACAAATAAACTTAGATAAGGCTACAACAACCACCATGGCGCACGAAGTTGGCCACGGTATTCTGCTTAGGGCTTTGGGCTCAGATCCTAAACTGTTCAATGATATGCGTACCAGATTGAAAAAAACCATCGAAGGTACAATTAGAAATGAGAGTTTGAAACAAATAGAAGCTTTAGTTGATAAATATAAAAATAGCGAAAAAGGAGAAGAGTTCTTAGTAGAATTAGCAGCTGTTCTGAAGCAAAGCGAGAAGCAGATGGAAATTGCTACCCTGGAGAAGATTGCCAAGGTAATAGCAGACTTTGTTGCGTATGTAACCGGAGGAACAGTTCAAATATTTGATGATATAAGAACTCGTGCTGATTATGTAGACTTTGTAAACGGCATGATAGAAACTCTGCGTACTGGGCAAATTGCTCAAGGTGTACAGAAGAAAATTCAAGCTACTGAGGCCCAACCAGCTGCTGAAGTTACTGCGACAGAAGAAGTAGTTGCTCCGGCAGAAACTGCTGTTGAAGAAGGTGTGACTCCGACAGAAACTCAAGTCGTTACAGAAGAAGGTAGAATTCGAAGTCAAGAAGTATCTAATGAAATAGAGCAGCTCGCACAGGAAAGTTCTGATGAACCAGGATCAGTTATGAATGGAAATGTGTTGAGTAAATCTCGGATTAGTACTGATTCTGTTGTAGGAGATATTAATGCTCAGTTTGTTTACGATGATTCAAATCTTCCTGATGGATTTCAAATGCCTGACTTTTCTGAGATGGAAGATGTTTTAGAAAAATCAGGAGGGGCTGCTATATTTATTAATAGCGATGGTACTAAAGTAGGTGTAAGTAGAAATGGTAAAAATTTACAAGGTGGTTGGAGATATTTATACTTTACTCAGAATATTAATGACAAAATAGGTTTTGCTGCAACTAGTGAAACGCATGTTAATACATTTCACAAGTTGATGAAAGAAGTTGCTGATATTCGTGATAGAGGAAACGCAGAAATGATTGGAAAACCGGTTGCGGTTTTTGTAACTATTCAAAATGCAGATTCAATGCTTGGTGAATGGTATGCCGGAGAGTTTTTCATGGATGGTATAGATGCAGCAATTACTAAGAAAAAATTTAAAGGTGGCTTCAAAGAAGCAAGAACTTTATTGATAAATTCTCTTAATTATAAAGAAGAAATTAAAGATTTAGAAGGTAAATTGAAAGGTAAAGAAACAGAATTTAAGAACAATCCATCAGATAAAATAAAAAAAGAAATAGATGCAATCAAAAAAACAATAGATAATAAGAAAGAAGCAGCTAATAGTAAAAATAACAAACAGCTTATCAATCTAATTAATTCTTCTGATTTTGAAACACATGATGGTCGTTTAAGAATCGCAGAAAAATTTGCAAGTAAAGATTTCTCTTTCAAAGCACGGGTTTCTTTTTTAAAGACAGTTGTTCCTTTGAAGAGTGTTACAGGTGGTGTAAACAGAGAAATTAAAAAAGCATTACAAGAAGTTGGATTTGATAGAAAAGCATTTTATGAAGAATTTTTAGATGAGGCATTATTAGAAAAATTAAAAGCGAGTGATTATGATGAAACATCTATTGGTGGTGTTACACTCGGTGGTTTTTATGCAGATCCTAATGTTTCTAAAGAAGAGTTTTTTGCCAATAAAACTAATGGTATTCAGCACGCAATGTTCAATGAATCATTTTCTTCAAATGGAGAGACATTTAGATTGCCGAAAGCTTATGATATAAATAAAGTTAGTCCTACCATGGGATTTCCTGTTTCTAAAGCTTATGATGTTTACAATAAAGCAAATGGTACAAATTTAACTAGCAAGACAGCAAGTTTAGAAGAGAAACACAAAGTTTCAAAATGGTTGTATGATAATGGTCAAGCAGATTTAATTAATAATATTTTCGCTTCTGTTTCTGGTACTATGTATACTTCTTTTGTTGATCAAGATTATCAAAAAGTAGCATCAAAAGAAATCAAAACCAATGAGGACTTTGAGAAAGCAAATCAAGACTTTGGAATTGAAGATGGTAAGGTTGAATTTAAATCAAAATCACAGTATACTCCAAAAGAATTAAGCACTCTTTCTGAGACCATTTCTAATCGATTTGACCAAACGCAGCTAGAGAACTTAAAAGGTTTAATTAATCCGGGAGTCACTGCGCCTCAGAACACAACCAAGGCATACAAATTATTTAAGGTTAAAAGAAATTTCCCCGGTGAATTATTTCCTTTATTCGTAGGAGCAAATGAATCTGTTACAACCGGGGAGTGGATTCAAGCAAAGGCAGGAGAACTGACTCAGACAAAAGAAGGCAAAACCATGGTTAAGTCTACTTTAGGTCCCTTAGCTTACAGACCAGGTTGGCACTCAGGTGAGTTCGCTATTGCAACGCACATAGGAAGCAAAAAGAATGTTACCGATAAAGCACCTAACCTGAGAGCAGATGATCAGGTTTGGGCCGAGGTTGAAGTAGGTAACGATTTTGATTGGCAGACAGAAGCAAATAATAGGGCTGAAAAAACCAAAGATGGTAAGATTTCACCTAGAACTGCACACATCACTGATCAGATTCCTTTAGGAGGTAATTATAAGTACAAGACAAATTCTAATATGACCGGAAGCTGGATTATCTCCGGAGAGATGAAGGTCAATAGAATTTTAACTGATGCTGAGGTTGAACAGATAAACAAAGAGTCCGGATCGAAAGATTTACCCAGGACTAAGCCTTTTGATTTCGCTGCTTTTGGATTTAATCAAGATGGAACAGTTTCGAATCCTAAGCAAGTGCTTTCAAATCAAATAGCAAGAGCGTATTTGAACGCTAAAGAAACAGGAACAAATCAAGAGTTAATTGATGCTGTTGACATGAAAGCACCTGAAACAACAGGTGAGTTTAAGAGCAAGTCACAATTAGACTTTACTCAAATCAGACCTGAGTACGATGCAATAATAACTCAAACCAATGGAGATAAAGTTGCTGCTTACACCGGGTTGGTTGAAAAAGGTTATACTCCAAAGAGAATCAAAGAGGCAATCGGCCTATATGATTTCGATGAGGCTGCTTTTAAGCAAGCACAATCGACTATCGCCATCAATACCATGGATAAGGTCGGTACAGCATTTTCAGATCGCCAGGAGTCAATTAAACAAGCAATCAATGATAACCTTGGTAATATCGAGGCAATCTATGGCGATTTAATTGATCAGGGTTACAGCAATCTTGAAATATTTACTGCTGCTAAAGAGATGGATTTCTTATCTCCTCAAGACTTAATTGATGTTTTTGGGGCTGATTATAGGCAGACAGTACAGAACGCACTGAATAGAAATACTGACTATCCGGCAGATTTCTTGGATGAACTGGAAGCCGATGCACAAAACTTAAAAGTATCACAGAAGGCAACAGAAGTAGCAGACGTTGTTCGCAATACTGGTGTTGGTCTTGTGGATAGTGCTGTTGCTATAGATTCTTTCTTGGACTACTTGAAAACAAATGGTTTCGATCAGATTGCAATTGCGTTAAGCGGTGCTGTTAAGCAGTTTGCAAATGATAGAAATATGTTGAAGAAAGAAGAAGATTGGACTCAGGCTGACCTTGGTGATAAATTGTACAGCCCTGAAGCAATAAATTACGCATTCAATGTATCTTCAGAGTTATTCAGTCAAGCTGGTCGTATCTTACAACTAGCACGTTACTTTAACGAAGCTAATCAATTGGCTGTAATTGAAAAGCAATTGGCTAAAAGTAATGTTGTTCTTACAGAAAATCAAAAGAAAACATTAGAGGCTTTAGTTAACGATTACAAAGCTGCTCAGAAAGACAATAAAGCTAAGCGTGAAGCATTCCAAAAAGATTGGAGTGATCAAGCATACCAAGCGTTTTGGGACTCAGAAAAAGCAGTAGGTATGGCAACCATAAGAATAGCACAATTCTTAGAAGCAAGAA
>Ga0315903_10008931_pt1 | contig 12229 bp, 11 predicted proteins | sample LakEriMetagenome_7_FD_203524 | JGI IMG/M metagenome (GOLD analysis project Ga0315903, IMG submission 203524) | Freshwater fungal communities from buoy surface, Lake Erie, Ohio, United States - Buoy 2 MA119 | ecosystem: Environmental > Aquatic > Freshwater > Lake | place: USA: Lake Erie, Ohio...
TTATCAATGAGTTAACGCGTTTTGGTGCCAAGGTAGTTCATAAGGCAAATGCAATGGTTCATGTTTCTGGTCACGCAGCTGCAGGTGAATTGCTGTACTGCTACAACATCGTAAAACCTAAGTATGTAATGCCAATCCACGGTGAATGGCGACACATGAAGGCTAATGCAGAGCTTGCGATTCAATCTGGTGTTCCTCGCGGCAACACTTTCATCGTTGATAATGGGGTCGTGATCGATTTAGTCAATCACGAAGCAGAAGTTGTGGGTGCCGTACCAGTCGGTTTTGTATTCGTTGATGGACAAAGCATCGGAGACATCACTGAAAGTTCCCTAAAGGATCGGCGAATTCTTGGTGAAGAAGGCTTCATTTCTTGCGTCGTTGTCATTGATTCTCAAAGTGGAAAAATTGTGGCAGGTCCAGATATTCATGCACGTGGATTTAATGAGGATGCTGCAATGTTTGATGAGGTCAAAATGAGAATTGAGAAGGCACTTGCAGTTGCTGTTGCAGATGGCAATAACGGAACTCATCAACTCTCACAGATCGTGAGAAAAACTATTGGTGGCTGGGTTGGGGGAGAACATCGTCGAAAGCCGATGATTGTCCCTGTCGTTATCGAAGTTTAAGGAACGGCGCGCCTAGTAGGTTCGCAATTGTTCACCCTTTACGATCGTGCGTGTGGCTAAAAGGAAAAAGGCAAAAAGTAAGACCGGAGCTGTAGGCGGAGCTCTGGGTCGTGGCCTTGCATCCATTTGGCGTTTCATTGCAAAATCTTTAGGAAGCGGTGTTCGCTTTGTCGCTCGCGGTGCCCGTGATTTAGATCCTGCACACCAGCGAGATGGAATTGCATTTCTTATTTTGATTCTTGCTCTGATTGCAACTGCAGGTACTTGGTTTCACTCAGATAATGTCGTCGGTCGTGCGGTGTATTCAGTCGTTTATGGTGGATTTGGTCGAGTTGGCTTTTTTGCTCCAGTTGTACTTCTCTACTTTGCTTTTAGATTGTTTCGAGTTCCAGAGGATTCAAAGGCAACTGGTCGAATAATCATAGGAACTTTGGCCCTCTTGTTATCGACTACAGGGCTAGCCCATTTGCTCAATGGTTCCGTGGGTACGGGTGCAACTGCGATGCGCGAAGGCGGTGGTTGGCTGGGTTATGGAGTTTCAACACCTCTTGTAACTCTTTTGACATCTGTCTTGACCTATCCAGTCCTTTTAATTCTCTTTATCTTCGGTGTACTGGTAATCACTGCTACTCCAGTTAATGAAGTGTTTACTCGCATAACATCTGCCAGCAGTTGGTTGTGGTCTAAGCGACCAGAACGTTCCGAAAAGGTTGAGATCGATTTTGAGGTAACTGACACACCACCTTTTGAAACACCAGTCGTTGCTCCATGGAATGCACCCGCGGATGAAGAAGAATTAGATGAAGAAAGTTTTGATGAAGAGTTTCCGGTGGAAGAACCTTTTGCAACGGTTCCACCTGTCAATGAAAACACCGTTGCTGTAAAGCGCCCAGAACAATTGTTATTGACCGCTGACGTTAAGTATGAACTTCCTAGTCCAGATCTGTTACGTACAGGCCCCGCTGCAAAGGCCAAGAGCAAAGCAAATGAAATTGTGGTGGCAGCATTAACTGAAGTGTTCTTACAGTTTGAAATTGATGCCAAAGTAACTGGCTTCATGCGTGGCCCGACTGTGACCCGATATGAAGTTGAACTCGGAAATGCTGTCAAAGTTGAGAGAATCACCGCTCTGTCAAAGAATATTTCTTATGCGGTAGCCAGCAGCGATGTTCGAATCCTTTCGCCAATCCCTGGTAAATCTGCGGTTGGAATTGAAATCCCTAATGCTGATCGAGAGATTGTGGCATTGGGCGATGTTTTGCGCTCAACGGTTGCCGGGCAAGACTTACATCCAATGCTTGTCGCTCTTGGTAAAGATGTTGAAGGAAACTTTGTCTGTGCAAACTTGGCCAAAATGCCTCACCTTTTGGTGGCGGGAGCAACTGGCGCGGGTAAATCCTCAATGATCAACGCGATGATCACCTCAATTTTGATGCGTTCGACACCAGACGATGTTCGCTTAGTTTTAATTGATCCGAAGCGAGTAGAGCTCAATGCTTACGAAGGTATCCCGCACTTAATTACACCGATCATTACTAATCCCAAAAAAGCTGCCGATGCATTGACATGGGTGGTACGAGAAATGGATCTTCGCTACGAGGATCTATCAACCTTTGGCTTTAGACACATCGATGATTTCAATAAGGCGGTCCGTGCCGGCAAGGTAGTCGTGCCAGAAGGCAGCGATAGAACTGTTGAGCCATATCCCTATCTTCTGGTCATTATTGATGAGCTAGCAGATCTGATGATGGTTGCAGCAAAAGAGGTGGAAGAATCTGTTGTTCGCATTACTCAGCTGGCACGATCAGCTGGCATCCACTTAGTTCTTGCAACCCAGCGACCATCAGTAGATGTTGTAACTGGATTGATCAAGGCAAATGTTCCTTCACGTTTGTCATTTGCTACAAGTTCTTTGGCAGATAGTCGTGTCATTTTGGATAGCCCGGGCGCAGAAAAGCTTGTTGGTCAAGGCGATGGTCTGTTTATCCCAATGGGTGCAAGCCGAGCTATTCGAATTCAGGGAGCATATGTTTCTGAACGTGAAATCGAAGCGGTAACAGGACACGTGAAAAAACAGCTCAAGCCGCGTTACAGAGATGATGTAACTGCACCAGTTAATCAAATGAAAATGGTAGATAAAGAGATCGGTGATGATTTAGATATCTTGTGCCAAGCAGTAGAACTTGTTGTAGGTACACAATTTGGATCAACATCGATGTTGCAAAGAAAGTTGCGCGTCGGTTTTGCTAAAGCTGGTCGACTAATGGATTTGATGGAGTCTCGTGGAATCGTTGGTCCTTCCGAAGGCTCTAAGGCTCGCACCGTGTTGGTAAAGCCAGATGAACTTGATTCAGTGCTAGCAACCCTTCGGGAGTATTGATTCTGGGTTAATGCTGGGTGAATGAGTAGGTTTCACCCCACTAGTTCACACCTGTACCTAGTCACCCTAACCCCCCACGACTTACACTTGGATCTCACCCGTGTGCTGCATTAAGGATGTCTAATGTCACTTGGATCAATGATTTCTAAGGCGCGTAAGGATGCTGGCCTTAGCATCGATGATCTTTCAGCAGCCACAAATATCCGCGGAACTTTACTTCGCGAAATGGAAGCGAACAATTTTTCTCAGTGCGGTGGAGAAACTTATGCGCGTGGACACCTACGAAATATTGCAATCAAACTAAATGCGGATCCTCAGATTTTCTTGGCTGCTTTTGAAGATGAGCAGATGCAAGTAGATCGAACTATGCGGGATTTACTTGTTGAAAATAATGTTATGCGCGAACCTAAAGAGGTTCGAAAAGTTTCTTGGAAAGTATTGGTAACAATTTCTATAGCTTCTTTATTTGTGGCAGGTTTGGCTCAAATTATTGTTTCCAATGATTCTGAACCAGATATTCCTGTAGCTACTGAAGAAACAGCAACACCGACCGAATCACCAGAGGCGACACCAGAGCCCACAGCTGCAGAAGAAATAACACCTACCGATGAACCAACGGTTTCTACCGGGCAGGGAGTTGAGGTTGTCATCAGCGCAGTACGAGCAAAGAGTTGGCTTTTTGTTTCTGACTCATCTGGACGGGTGCTCTTTAGTGGGCAGGTCGCCAAAGGCGTGACAAAAACATTTACAACAGATGCGCAGTTAAATCTTAAAATTGGCAATGCAGGGGGAGTTGATTTGTCAGTTAATGGCAAAAAGATCGATTCTGTGGGAGTTGATGGCCAAGTTGTTAGCGTGTCGTACGGGGTAGATTCCTAATTCCTTATTGCACTGTAAGATTGTGCAAATGAAGCGCACAGTTGCAGTTGTCACTTTAGGGTGCGCACGAAATGAAGTCGATTCTGAAGAATTAGCTGGACGCCTAGCCGCAGATGGCTGGACCCTTGTTGATGATGTGGAATCTGCTGAAGTTGCTTTAGTAAATACATGTGGATTTATTGAATCAGCCAAAAAAGACTCAGTTGACGCTTTACTTGAGGCTAATTCTCTTAAGGGTCATGGAACAACTCGCGCCGTAGTTGCCGTTGGTTGTATGGCAGAGCGGTATGGAAATGAATTAGCTGAAGCTCTTCCAGAAGCAGATGCAATTCTAGGTTTTGATGATTACAAGGATATTTCTGCGCGTTTGCAATCGATTGTTGCCGGTGAAAAACACACAGCACATGTACCCCGTGATCGCCGCGCTTTGCTTCCCATCGCACCTGCCGAACGTGCCGACGCTCGTGAAGTAGAAGAGTTTTCTCGCAAACGCCTCGGTAACGCGCCTTGGTCACCGCTAAAGATTGCATCAGGTTGTGATCGACGTTGCTCTTTCTGTGCGATTCCATATTTTCGCGGTTCATTTGTTTCGCGTCGTCCTACTGAGATTATTTCCGAGGCAAGATGGCTTGCCGAAAATGGTGTTTCGGAAATGTTTTTGGTCAGCGAGAACACAACTTCGTACGGCAAGGATTTAGGGGATCTTCAGTTAATGGAGAAGATCCTGCCTGAAATCGCTGCTTTGCCAGGAGTTGAACGAGTGCGACTTTCATATCTGCAACCAGCAGAAATGCGGCCAACATTGCTGCAGGCGATGATTGCTACTGATAAAACCGCACAGTACTTTGATCTTTCATTTCAGCACACCAGCCCAACAGTTCTACGCCGCATGCGACGTTTTGGCGATACTGAAAAATTCTTACATTTAATCAGTCAAATTCGCGCTCTTTCGCCAGAGGCTGGAATCCGTTCCAACTTTATTGTCGGTTTCCCTGGTGAAACACAAGAGGATTTTGATGATCTTGCAAATTTCATTACTCAAGCCAAACTGGATGCGGTCGGCGTCTTTGGTTATTCAGATGAAGACAAGACCGAAGCCTTAGATTTAGCTGACAAAGTTGATGCCGATGTAATCGCACAACGCGTCGAAACCTTGTCCGCATTAGCCGATGAAATGGTTTCTTTGCGTGCGCAGGCTCGAATTGGTGAAAATGTTCGCGTGTTAATCGAGGATGCCGAGCTGCAAGAAGGTCGCGCCGCCCACCAAGGCCCAGAAGTAGATGGAACGACAACCTTTATTGGAACAAATTTTGCCGTTGGCCAATATGTTGATGCGGTAGTTATTGATTCCATGGGCGCGGATTTGGTTGCAAAGCCACTATGAAGTTACCAGCATTTATAACTCCTAATTTTATTACTGTCATGCGATTACTTTTTGTACCAGTTGGCGCTTACACCTTGTTTAAAAATGGGGGAGATGACACCACTTGGCAGTACATCTCGTGGTGCGTCTTCTTTACACTGGGAATGTCAGATGTTCTAGATGGAAAGTTGGCACGTAGTCGCGGAACGATTACAGAGTTTGGAAAGTTTCTAGATCCAGTAGCAGATAAGTTCATGATCGGTACCGCGATGGTTTCTCTTTCGATTTTGGGCCGCATGCCGTGGTGGATCACAATTGTAATTTTGACCCGCGAAATCGGTATCACAATTTTTCGGTTAGCTGTCATTAAGCGTGGAGTGATCCCAGCAAACAAAGGTGGAAAAATTAAGGCCTTAACGCAGGGCTTTGGTGTCGGCTTCTATATTCTGCCCCTTGACGAGAGCCTGTATTGGTTCCGAGATGGGTTTATGTACGTAGCGATCGCGCTCACTATCTTTACTGGCTTGTACTATGTAAAGTCTGCCTTCACCACTAAGAGTTAAAAAGAAGAGAGATTTCTAATGGCGCTTCCTAACGAGATTCTTGGCTTTGCTGCCGAGATCGTTGAGCACCTGCGCCAGCGCGGAGAAACAATTAGCACTGCTGAATCTTTGACTGCAGGAGCTGTTAGTTCAGCCTTAGTAACTATCTCTGGTGCATCCGATGTTTTTGTCGGAGGTGTTACGGCCTATCGTGATGAGATAAAAACTTCACATCTAGGAATCAACCCAGAGCTCATTGAAAAGTATTCAGTCATCAGTGAAGAAGTAGCGGTCGCCATGGCCAAAGGTGCGATTAAATCCTTTGGAACAACGTGGGGAATTGGTACGACAGGCGTTGCTGGTCCCAACCCATTAGATGGCCATCCTGTTGGTGCGGTGTGGGTAGCAATCGAGGGTCCAGTAAGCCAAACAATTGAACTATCTTTGTCAGGTGAGCGTGAATCTGTGCGAAACGCAGCTACATTAAGCGCGATAGCCACCTTTGCCCGTATCCTTAGACACCGAACGTAAAGATCTGATTTAAACTTTGACACACGAGAAGGGAATGACAATGGTTCTAGTACGTGAAGCTGTCGGTCAGACTCTTCGCGCTGCCCGTACCGCGCAAGGTCGCACACTTCGTGATGTTGCCCGCGATGCTCGTGTCTCTTTAGGTTACTTATCCGAAGTAGAACGCGGCCAAAAAGAGGCTTCCTCTGAATTGCTCAATGCAATTTGCACAGCTTTAGGTCTCTCGCTTTCAGGAGTATTTTCACAAGTTGCTTCAGAGCTCAAGAGCCGTGAGGGCGTCACTCTCACTGTTGTCGATGCCGCTTAACAAGTACGCGCCACAAGTAGCAACTCATCGCCGTACACAATCAGCAATTCTTGAAGCAACCAAGAGTTTAATTGCAACTACAGGGCTGAAAAAGATGACCATGATCGAAATTGCAGATGCATCTGAAGTTTCTCGCGCAACTTTGTACAACCACTACCGAGATAAAGAAAGTGTTTTATTGGCGCTTTGTGAATCTGAGTTAGCTCGATTAGTTGAAATTGCGCAGAAGGCACCAGATTCAACCTCGGCCCTTGAACAAATATCACTTCAGGTTTCTTCAGATCCCGCACTGGCGGCGATGCGAGTTCACGATCCAGATCAATTGAATTTAGCGCTCACAAAACATGGTGACCCTTTATGGAAAGCTTTCGCTATTGCCTTAAATCATTTATTGGGTGAAGAAAAGAGCTCACTCGCGCTTCGTTGGCTATTAGGACAAGCGCTGCATCCGATTAATCCACAACAATCTCGCGCACAAGCAGAAGCAATCACCGGCATTGCGAATCTCTGATCTTCGCGAACGAATCACCATGTCATTTGGTGATTCTTGGGCAGCGTCATTTTCTTCAGATATCGCACTGTCTGATCTAGGCAGCAAGAGCGTCAACGAGGCGCTAGCTGCAGGAGTTGAACCCGATATTATTTGGAAAGCGGTATGCAAGGCCCATCCCAACGAGACTGAAAAGTACAGATACTAAAGTGCCAGTTAGCTCCCACCGATATTCCAAGGACCACGACCACCCTGTACTTGTTCTAGTGCATGGGTTGGGTTCTGCTGGAAGTATTTGGAAGAGTCTGGTTCCACAATTGGTAGAAAGTTTTACGGTGTATGCCATTGACCTTCCAGGACATGGTGATGCACCTCTGAGCGAAGATGAAGCAATGGATCCACGTTCTCTAGCTCAGGCGATAGTTGATTACATGCTTTCTCAGCAGGGTGTCGAGACAATGCACGTGGCTGGAAATTCATTAGGTGGGTGGATTGCATTAGAAATGGCTGCGGTTGCCCCCGATAATGTTGCAAGTGTTACCGCATTAGCGCCAGCAGGCTTGTGGCATGAACAACCACGACGAATTCTTCCACCAAGTCTTGATGCGCGGATCATGGCTAAAATCTCGCAGTACTTCATGAAGACTGCCTATCGAATTCCACTACTTAAGGCCATCGGATATAAGAAAATTACACACTTGTGGCGTGAATTAAGTTTTGAATCATGTCGCGATTCGGTGATTGCGATGGCGCGATCAAAGGGTTATAGGCCGATGTGGCATGGTGCAAATGGACGCAGGTTTGAATCTGAGGTTCCTGAAAAGGTAAAACTCTCGGTTGTTTTTGGAGATGAAGACCTAATGTTGCCCGCGAAAATTGCGCAGGAAAAAAGTGTTGCACCTCCTCATTCACGGTGGATTGTTGTCGATAACTGCCCTCATGTAATCATGTGGAACTATCCAACATTAACTGTTGAGCTGATCAAGAAGACAGCTTTAGTGGCGTCATAGAACGCCTTAGCAATAAACTTCGAGCACCCACGGTTGGTTGTCAGTTGTTTCAATCAAGGAACAGTTAAATCCTTGTGACACTATTTCCTGTAGTTGATTAGGGGTCTTAATCTCTTTGCCGATCAGCAAAATGTGTCGGGTAACTTCTCCGCGAGTCTTTTTGGACATATGCGTTATAACTTTCTTTTCGCCATCAACTTTTGTGAAAACTTTAATTTCGACCGTTTTTTCGATAGGGGATGGCCAAACCGTTTGATACGTCGAGGACCGGCAATCGATAATCAGCTCCGTTGAAACTGAATTTAGCGTTGCTCCAACAATTGGGCGCATAAGTTCGTTATTGATTTTTTCTTTGTACGGCGCAATAGGATCTAGGGGCCGCAACGCCCCGTACTTTGCCGAAATGATGGCGATCGAGGATTGGCCCAGGTTTTGTGCAGCCTTGTTCAGGCGATCCCAACCCAAGGCCGCATAGAGGACCCCCGTATAGACCTGGATTGCCGGGCCGGGAGCGGGGGACTTCTTCTCCGAAGGCGGCAACAGGATCAACACTGGCCCAGTATGCCCGTGGCGACACGCTGTGGGCCTGTCAGTGGCCCCTGATACCTTTCGAACAGATGTTCGGATAAACTTAACCCGTACAACCAGAGCGGTTCCAACTTCCGCCCGCATGCGATCCACACCTTGTGTGGGGGTCAAGCGGTCCGTCGTTGGGTCTCCGTACCTTCTGGGCCAGACCAAAACGTTTTTGCATAACGCAAGACGTTCTATCGAAAGGAATGTAAGTGGCTACTGAAAAAAGTAACAAAGCTAACGATGCAGCACAAGATAAAGCCAACAGCGAACGCCAAAAAGCGCTCGACACAGCCCTAGCCCAGATCGAACGTCAATTTGGTAAAGGCTCAGTTATGAAGATGTCAGAGCGACAGAACACTGTTATCGAAGTTATTCCAACAGGTTCAATCGCACTAGATATCGCACTTGGAATTGGTGGACTTCCACGAGGTCGCGTTGTTGAAATTTACGGACCAGAATCTTCAGGTAAGACAACTCTTACCTTACATGCAATCGCTAATGCACAAAAGGCTGGCGGTATCTGCGCATTCATCGATGCAGAGCACGCATTTGATTCAGAGTATGCAAAGAAGCTTGGTGTAGATATTGACGCGCTCCTTGTTTCACAACCAGACACTGGTGAGCAAGCCCTTGAAATCATGGACATGCTGATTCGTTCAGGTGCACTTGATCTAGTTGTAGTTGACTCAGTTGCAGCACTTGTTCCTCGTGCTGAAATTGAAGGCGAGATGGGTGACTCACACATGGGTCTACAAGCTCGTTTGATGTCACAAGCACTTCGTAAAATTACTGGTGCGCTTCACCAATCAAAGACAACTGCGATCTTTATTAACCAGCTCCGCGACAAGATCGGTGTGTTCTTTGGTTCACCAGAGACAACAACTGGTGGTAAGGCACTTAAGTTTTACGCCTCTGTTCGTCTAGATATCCGTCGTATTGAAACCCTTAAGGATGGCCAAGAATCAGTGGGTAACCGTACCCGCGTGAAGGTTGTTAAGAACAAGATGGCTCCACCATTTAAGCAAGCTGAATTCGACATCATTTACGGAACTGGTATCTCACGTGAAGGTTCATTGATCGATATGGGTGTTGATATCGGTATCGTTAAGAAGTCAGGAGCTTGGTACACCTACGAGGCTGACCAACTGGGTCAGGGTAAAGAAAATGCTCGCGCATTCCTCTTGGATAACCCAGATCTTGCCAATGATATTGAGACCAAGATCCGCGCTCACTTTGTCCCGGTGGAGGTTGATCCAGCGCTAGTTGCTGCGATCGATGAGGCCGCCGCAGAGGTGGATTTCTAAGCTCCAATGTTGGAGTACACAAAAGTTGACCACGAGGCTGACCCTTACTCAATCGCAAACACCATCGCATTAAACGCTTTGGTTGCGCGGGCCAAGAGTAAGGGTGAGCTTCTGGCTCATCTTAAAAAGCGCGGAGTCGAAGATGATGTTGCTCATGCAACGGTCTTTAGACTTCAAGAAAAAGGATTGATCAACGATTCCGAATTCGCAAAAGCTTGGACTCAATCTCGTCATACTTCAAAGAAGTTATCCAAAAGAATTATCGCTGGTGAACTTCGCACTAGAGGAGTAGATCAGCAAAGTATCGATGAGGCCTTGGATGAGATCGATGATGAATCTGAGTACCGCACCGCTTTTTCTTTAGCGATGCGCAAATACAGCACCATGAGTCGTTTTGAGGCTGAGGTTCAGATTCGCAGAATTCAATCCTTGTTGCAGCGAAAAGGTTTTTCCTTTTCAACTATTTCGCGAGTTATTCGCGAGCTAGGTATTCAGTCAGACGAGCAGCGGTAGCAACTACTGCAGCGGCATGAATGCGGCCTGGTTGACGTCCTAAACGTTCGATCGGGCCGCTAATGCTTACAGCGGCGATTACCTTGCCATTGGGGGCACGAACTGGCGCGGACACTGATGCAACACCGGCTTCGCGTTCTCCGACCGATTGCGCCCAACCTCGGCGTCGATCAGCAGATAGTTGGGCGGCGGTAAAGCGTGCGTTAGTTAGTCCGCGGTGAATTTTCTCTGAATCCTCCCACGCCAATAAAATTTGAGCAGCAGAACCTGCTTGCATAGTTAACGCCGCACCGACTGGAACAGAGTCACGAAGACCTGAAAGACGTTCAGCCACCGCAACACAGATGCGTAGATCTCCTTGACGGCGATACAACTGAGCGCTCTCACCTGTTGCATCACGCAGCGCCGATAGGGCAGGGGCAGCAGCGGCTAACAAGCGATCCTCACCAGCAGCTGCGCCTAATTCTGCAGAACGTGGTCCTAAAACAAAACGTCCCGTTAAATCTCGGGCAACTAAGCGATGAAATTCAAGAGCGACCGCTAAACGGTGGGCGGTAGGGCGGGCGATACCCGTTGCGGCCGCTAACTCAGCAAGAGAGTGTGGGCCAGCCTCTAGCGTGCTTAGAATTGATACCGCTTTGTCTAAAACGCCAACTCCGCTATTCTTTGTGTTCACAGAGTGATATTAGCATCTCAGTATCTGATACCTCAAGTTGGAAAGAAAAAGGAGCACACAGGCCGTGGGTAAAACGTTAGCAGAGAAGATTTGGGCAGAGCATGTCGTACGACGTGCAGATGGTGAACCTGATCTTGTTTACATTGATCTGCATTTGATTCATGAAGTAACTAGCCCACAAGCTTTTGATGGTTTGCGCCTAGCCGGTCGCCCGGTACGCCGACCTGATCTAACGATTGCTACAGAAGACCACAATGTTCCAACAATCGATATTGATAAGCCGATTGCCGATCCAGTGTCAAAGCTGCAGGTCGACACTTTGCGCGCAAACTGTAAAGAATTCGGCGTTCGCATTCACTCACTTGGCGATAAAGACCAAGGCGTTGTTCACGTCGTTGGGCCTCAACTTGGAATTACTCAGCCTGGAATGACAATTGTGTGCGGAGATTCGCACACATCAACCCACGGAGCTTTTGGTGCGCTCGCATTTGGTATTGGAACATCGGAAGTAGAACACGTTTTAGCAACCCAAACTCTGCCGCTGCTGCGTCCAAAGACAATGGCAATCAATGTCGAAGGAACGCTGAAGCCTGGAGTTACCTCTAAGGACATCATTCTTGCGATCATCGCAAAAATTGGTACCGGCGGCGGACAGGGTTATGTCATCGAATACCGCGGAAGCGCCATTCGCGCCTTGTCAATGGAATCTCGAATGACAGTTTGCAATATGTCGATCGAGGCTGGTGCACGTGCAGGTCTAATTGCCCCAGATCAAACTACCTTTGATTACATCAAGGGCAAGCCTCATGCACCTGAAGATTTCGATGCAGCGGTTTCATACTGGAAAACATTATTTACAGATGCAGATGCAAAGTTTGATGTCGAAGTAAATCTCAATGCTCATGATCTAGAGCCTTTTGTAACATGGGGAACTAATCCTGGCCAGGGTCTTCCGCTCAATGGTGTCGTACCGAACCCGGCAGATTTTGCAGATACCGAAGCAAGAACCGCTGCAGAACGAGCTCTTGT
>Ga0315903_10008935_pt1 | contig 12223 bp, 8 predicted proteins | sample LakEriMetagenome_7_FD_203524 | JGI IMG/M metagenome (GOLD analysis project Ga0315903, IMG submission 203524) | Freshwater fungal communities from buoy surface, Lake Erie, Ohio, United States - Buoy 2 MA119 | ecosystem: Environmental > Aquatic > Freshwater > Lake | place: USA: Lake Erie, Ohio...
TCACAGAAGTGTTGTCACACTTTTGTGAATTGGTATAACTGCTGTCCTCACTCAACTACAGCACAGATTTTGCAGGCTTAATAGTGTTGTGCCTACAATACTTAAGCCTGCAATTACCAATCAACCGAACCAAGAAAAATTTTAAAAGCATTGCAAAGCAATGCTTTTAAAATTTTTCTTGGTTTGGGTTTGAGAGTAAAGCGCTGTGGGTTATTGGTAATAGCAAACTTTGCTCGATCGCTTGTCTGACAGGTTGACGCACATAGCAATCACTTTCAAGGCATTCGACTAAAAGACGATTAGCATTACAGTATTGACGTAAATGCTCAAGTTGATGGGGAGTGAGATTCCAAATTTGACCAATATTACGATTGTTGATCGTCTGTTGACGCAGGTTATTAGCCCAATCCTCCCATTTGATCTCGCTATCAGCATCTTCAGGACAAGCTTCAATTAGTTCTGTTAAAGCATCTGCCAATTGCGAATCGACAGCTTCTTGGGCATATTCCAGAGCAAGACTAAGATCTAGTTCTAAATCAAGTCCCAGATCTTCCCCATCTTTAGTTTCTAAGGCTCTTGCCAGATCAAAAGCGAGATCAACATTGAGATTACGATTTTGACAAAGATCAAGATCAAGTACTAGGCTCCGCGCTAAGACATTAGCCAAGTTGTGAGGAGAACTCTGGGCGATCGCACGTCCAAGAGTTAGATAGAAAGCCCGTACTGATTGAATACGATCGGTCACTTGAACAGATTCTGCTTTTTGGTTAACCCATTGCAACAAACTTTGTAATTGAGGATCACTAGCTAACAGGCGATCACAATACTCTTTCATCAATATTAGCAACTCGTCGGCTGATCGCATCATACCGACGGCAAGGCGCAAAATATCATGCCAACGTTGATCAGTAATTTTAGTCGCTAGCAATGTCAATGTATCTTGGCTGCCATTATAAACAAACTCTCTCGCTGCTAAATATTCATGAAAAGTTAAATGCGAAAAAGAATAAATTCCCTTAGCTCGTTCTACAAACAACCCATGCTGTGATTCAATCGCCCTGATAATTGCTGCACTATCGAGTTGCAAAGCATCCTCATCGGTATTTGCTTTTGGTAAATTACGAATATATTCAGTAATATAGCTTTCCAGATCGACTTGTCGAAAAAAGTAATCTCCTTGATAAAATGTTGTGCAAGCAACTTGGGCTAACAAATCTTCTTTACGTTGCATCGACAAATTTTTATAAATTTGATGCCGTTCAATATTGCGTTTGGCATCCCATTTTTTAAGCAGTACGTCCAACCCTTCTCGATAGAGCTCTGAACGGTTAGTAGGGAAATCACCAAATTCATCGAACACTAAACACAATAGAGTCAGCAGTAACGGATTAGTAGCCAATTCTTGAATAGGGCGATTGTCTTCTACTTTTCGCAAAAAAATCTCAATATGTCGGGAATTATTAAGAAACCAACGCTGGGCAAATTGCGAAATTTGCAATGGTTGGAAGTTCGCAACTTCGACTTCAGTGAACTTCTCAAATATATATTCCTGCGATCCCAAGCGACTGGTAATCACAAAACGATTGGTATAGAATTGCTCCGAAAAACTCCGTAAATCTTCAAGCACACGATGCAAATCATTTTCGCGAACTTCATCCAGTCCATCTAAAAATAGAATCGCTCGACCTTGTTGTAGAAGCTGTTTAACATTTGCCTCATTACTAATGTTATAAGCGCATAAGTCTTGAGAGATATAATCTAATAACAGTGGCTGAGATTCTGCGCCTGCATACTGACGCAATGTCACAAAAATTGGAACCAAATCACTAAAGATATCGCCTTGCGAACATTTCAGGGCTGTATATTTTAATAGCGTCGTTTTCCCTGCACCTGGTTTACCTAGCAGCATCAGTTTACTGTAGCGATTTAGAGCTTCCATACTAGAAATACGATCTTCATTGATGAGTCCCATCTCAATGCGATCGCGTCCATGATAAGTAGCCAAAAAATCAGCAATTCCCAAACGACGGCGGCTGGTAATTTTTTCTAAAACATCTGTACCTGTATAAATATTTTCCAGATCAATCGGATGCGACATATCCAACACTCGCATGGTAGCACAGCGCTCTTGGATTAGTTGACGACTGCGATGGCGTAGTTGCTGCACCAGTTCTTCAATGTTGATGTCCGAGGCTACACCTTGACTAGATATAGATTGGGTCGCAAGAAATAGGTTTTGCTCATTTTGTGAACTGGTTTCTGCGTCTAAAAAATTTTGCAAAATATGTAAGAGACGATTATTTTTGCCAGGTCCCTTACCACTAATGTCAAATTTTCGATAAATTTCTCCCATCCGCTTGCGATAGGCTTCTTCAGAAATGCCTAAAAAGCTAGCAACTTCACGATCTTCACGATCTTCCCCAAATCGCAATAGGAAAACACTTTCCTGATCAGCAGAAAGCTGATGGGTTTGCGCCATTCGCATCAGAAATTTTTGGGGAAACATAAGTTTATTATCTTAAGGGAAATAGCCTTTAGGGGCGCTTTCTTTATCATAAATGCCGATCGCACCATGCATCAATATCCGCTAGTAAGCGATCGCCTATTTCCCAAGGCAATAAATGGGCGGTATTTGGGTAAGAGATAAATTCACAATTAGGCAATAATTTTGCAGTTTCTAATGTTGATGCTGCTGTGATATGGCGATCTTGCTCTGCGGCGATCACAAGGCAGGGGATTTGGATTTTAGCTAAATCACCAGTACGATCATATCCCAGCCTTAGTGCTTGCGTTAATGCTTGTTGAGCATAGCGCGAAGTTTGTAAATAGGCTTTTGCACCCGTATGAGAAATCTGATCGTAGGCTCCTTGAGTATGCTGCTGAATTAAATATTTAATCAGCGATCGCTTACCAAACCACTCAATAGGCCCGCGCTGCTTTGGCGCAATCCAATGCCAAGCAACGGCAATTACTAAATTTACATATTCCCACCAAGCAACTTTTGGTAAACTGCTACGCGGTTTGGCAGCTGTGGCAACTAAAATCAAGCCTGCTATTTTCGGAGCAGTTTTTTTGGGAATAGGAGTGAATTGGTTTTGAGATAAATTCTGCTGCTCAGCAGCTCGCAACGCCAACTCTAACGCCAAGATCCCACCTAAAGACCATCCTAAAATCAGATATTCCGTTTCTAGATGCTCATTCAATAAGTCTTGCTGCTCAGATTGGAGATCTCTTTTCAAAAGATCCCAGAGATCTTGTATGTGATCTAACATTGTGAAGCTCATAGTTGCCTTACAATTTCCATAACCACGCAAGTCAGGCGAGATCGCCCTAATACCTTGAGCATGAAAGTATTGAGCGAAGATCTGCATTGCTTCGCTATTTCCAGGATGTCCGTGTAGGCATAAAACTTTTAATCTGTGATCGCTAATCATCCGAAATACATTTGAAATAAATCAAGTCTTACTTACCTTAACTTGGCAATGACGCAGACTTCACAGGATCTCGACGCTTTCAATCTCCCAAAAGAAAAAAGCGTCAGTCAAATAATTACCAAACCCATCAATATTATTTCAGTTTATGAAATAATCCCTGACTTGACTTATGCGAGTCTTATAGCAATATCAAATGGTGCAACTACTAGATTCTGAATGTGGAATCGCCAAAGTTCCACTGTTTAATCAAGTTACAAACAGGAAATGTCGAATTAGTGAAATTGCCGATTGGTTTCAGCAACATATTATTCGGGCTGCACTCAAACTCGATAAGTTAACTGAAAATCATACTAGCGATCGCGAAGCACTGGGTTTATTGGGTGCGTTACGCTGACGCTAAAACACCCTACTTCACTGAATGTTAAGATAAAACTAAGTAGAATTGCTTAGACGCAGTATAGCAATAACCCGAATACAATTTGGGATAATGTATCTAAGGAAACCAATCGAATTTGGCTGTAGTTGCTACGATCTATAACTATGCGATCCGTTTTTTTGTAATAATTATAGTATTTTCCCCATCCAAGTGCCTCCCAGTCAAAAAACATGATTGCTATGACAGGTTCCTTGCCTAACTCAGACCTTGTGTCTAACAACTTGACGGACGGACAAGTAGTGAGGAATGCCACATTACATATCCTTTTAGCTGCTATGCGCGTCATGAGTCGTTCTACGGGAGTGATCCGCGTGGAGACAAAATATCATCGGTGGAAATTATTACTTACGGGTGGAGGACTAGTATTAGCAGAAGAAGAAGGGCAAGTCATACCCACATTGGTTCGCAAATACAACAGCAAAGGCATTAATTTTTCGCGTATTCCTGAATGGGAGCAGCGTCAAAATAATCGACCTTACTGTTATCCTTTCGTGAGAAATGTTTACAAAAAACATCCCGAAATTACTAAGGAAGTTTTAAAAGAAGTTATCTTAGAAAATTTGTTGTCTTTGCATTTAGAGGATGGATTCTCTTTTGTATGGAAGCCTGCCGAAGAGCTGCAAATTGATCTACCTGTTTGGCAGTTATCAGTAATCGAAAATAGTATCGCCAATGAAGTAAGGCAATGGCAAAAATTTGATTGTGTAAAACATCCTTACCAATTAGTGCAACTTGTTGATGCGGCTAATTTACTGGCAAGAGTGGGCAACGATAATTTCCCGCTTTTTGCTAGGGTGACCACGGGGCAATATCGAATCTGTGCGATCGCCGATACTTTTAAACAGCCGATTTATCGCACAGCCTTATTGCTAGACAAGTTAGCACAAAAAAATATTGTGTCAATTGTGCCACTGGAAGAGCGGAAGTCTGACAGTAATATTGGCGTTCGGCAAAATGTATCTGCACCAAAAAATGTCAAAGATGAACCTAGGGTTTTTATCGTTGATGACTCACCTGTTTTATTGCAACAAATGCAAAGACTGTTAATTAGTTGGGGTTATCAAGTTGATTTTACTGATGATGCTGAAGCAGCTACTGACAGAATCTTAGAATACAAGCCGACTATTGTTTTTATTGATATAAATATGCCAAGTCTAAATGGCTTTGATTTGATCAAACAAATTCGTCGTCAACGGGAATTAGCTTCGTTATCTTTGGTATTAGTTACTGCTGAGAACAGTATGACTAATAACTTTAGGGCAAGATGGGCAAATTGTCGTTTCCTAGCCAAGCCAAGATCATCATCTGACACTCCAAAATTTCGCGACGAATTACGTAACTTATTAAGGGAGCTTGCGCCTTTGTCAACAGACACCCTAGTCTAGGAAATAGTTATATCAGTACTATGATGCTTGTTTCATAAGCTATAAAGCAACCAAGAACATTTTGGTTTAAATCCATTAATTTGTACAAGTACTGACAGTTTTTTTACGTATCCTCAAGATATTAGAAAAGCTAAGTTAAGGACAGATAAAAGTAATTGTCAGATAATTGTCAGATTCACATTTATCCTAAATTAATCGTAAGTAACCGCATTTATTTAACAATATACAATTCAAGGCAAGAATTATGAGCGAGCATTTTTTAATAATTGATGATTCCGCAATTCAGAGGCATTTGTTAAGTTCTTTCTTAAAAGATTTTGGGCATACAGTAGATTTCTGTGAATCGACTATTGGCGCTTTAGATAAAATCATCAACAATTCCTATACAGCTATTTTCTTAGACATTGTATTGCCAGATCAAGATGGTTATAAGTTTTTGCGAGAACTGCGATCGCAACATCAACTTGCCGATCAGTACGTGATTTTGTGCTCAACCAAAAGTACCAAACTCGAGATTGACTATGGACTAAAACGTGCTAAAGCTAATGACTATTTGCCCAAACCAGTTAGTCGAGAGTCATTGTCTGAAGTTTTGAATAAGTTGCCCCAACGAGTGAAATGAGCATTTCTGAGATGAGCCAAGCCAGCGCAGCTGAGCCACTACTTGATCAGCTATTCGCACCGAGTAACCGATATATTGTGGCAAAAGTTGGCGATCGCACAGTTAATTTTCCCGACAAATTAGTTTCGGAAATTATTATTATTGATCGCAATGCAATTGTTGCTTTACCCTTTTATGAAACTGCAATCATTGGGGTAATGCATCATCAAGCAAATGTAATGCCTTTACTGTTATTACGATTGCTAATGGGGGAACAACGCACTTTAATCACGGAATCTTTGACGGTGGTGAGACTGAGTAAACTTGCCGACAATTTGGGCAACAAAAATCTGGGTGGGGTTGGGGTAATTGTAGATCGGGTAATCGGTAGCCTTACTATTGATGAGCATCAAGATCAGCTTCAGCAATCTTCAGATGTAGATCAGCTAACGTTTTCATCGATCACCGATGCTAAACATGCAAAAAAAATAAGTCAAACAGTAGCGAATATTAAGGAGACCGAGTATACTCCCATTGAAATTATCCTATCAAGTATTCCTAGTCATATTTGGCAACCTCAACGCTGGCAGATATCTAAGTAGTACTTGCACTGATATGTACCGTAGTTTGAAACTTCATACTATTTGGCTACATGATTAGGGCTAGTATAGTGTAGGATGATTTTCACAAAAATGCTACGATCCTTTCCCTATAGCGAATGCATATGGCAAGCACATCTAAAAGAACCCCAGCGACTTCTTCAGGCAAGAGCAATCAGGCATCTTCAAAGCGATCGCCTAAATCGCCAAACGCCCCCAAACCTAATAAGTCAAGAGGCTCAATGGGACTGGGATTGCTGCTGATTGCGATCGGCACATCGCTAATAGGCTTAGGTGGCCTAGGATATTGGTTTTATCAAGAATTACTAAGTAGTGCTCGACGAGAAGTTGATACATCGGCTGAAGCGCAGGCTCGTCAAATCGACGCTAGGCTCTCAGATGTTAAGACGACAGTTGATGAAGTTGCAGGTGGGGCAAAGATCCTATCCCAGCAACCTTCAAAGCCCAAAGGCTATGAACCATATCAACGTCTGATTGTCGATGGATTACAAAACAAGAAATCCATCGCAGGTATGGGGGTTGCCTCAAATGGCAACTTACTATTTGCTCCAGCTAAGCCTCTTGTCCCCTATGTATGGAGGGAACAGTCAGGCTTAAAGACTGAAACGGCTGGTCAAAAGCTGGTAGCCCCAAATGATAAATTTTTGTCTGGAGATCGCCCTGATATTCAAAAAGCGTCATTTTATCAAGACACTCTTAAGGGACAGTCCGCTTGGTCACAGCCCTATACCGCATTGGGTAAGACATTAATCACCTACAGTGCTCCCATCAGCGATGGACAGAAAGTAGTGGGGATTGTCAATGCCGATGCGATCGCTAGTGAGCTTTTGTCATTAGTAGATACTGCTTCATATCAAGATACTAGCAATGAAAGCAAGATTGGCTTTGTCGTGGCTAATAGCAGTGGCAAAGTAGTTACGGCTTCCTATAAGTTTCAGGCAACGCAAACCCAAAACCCAGCGATCGCTGAGGCTCTCACGAGCCTCGTTCAACAAGCTAAAGCTAAACCGTCAGGAATTGTCCAAACTGGTGGAAATCTCTGGGCATACCGCAAAATCGAAGGCAGCGATTTGCTATTTGCAGCCCAGTTGCCCGAATCAGAAATCACCAATAAGCTAATGCTTCCAGTCGGTGTTGCGGCTGTTAGTATCAGTGCGATTTTGGCGATCGCCATATTATTATTCGTCAACAGGCTCAAAAATCGACTTAAGCCCCTTACCGAAGAATGCGATCGCTACTTGAGTCAGCTAGGAAATTCAGGTGTAAATATTGCACCAGGTAAAGATGAAATTGATCATCTTGGAATCTCGCTTAAGAATACCTTCCAACAGGTAAAAAACAATGAAATTAGTTTGCGTAACGGATTGAACCAAACATTATCATCATCGAATGATGATATATCGGCAGTAGAACAGCTCCAGCAAAATTTCGTAGAAACGGAGTTGATGGAGGCTGAAGTGGGCAACCTATTAGATGTTGTCTCATCTATGGAAGAGGGTGATCTCACAATTGAGGCTCAAGTAAGTGATCGCGCTACAGGACTGGTCGCCGACACCCTTAACCGTCTTTGCGAAAAACTCGTAGAGATCATCTCCAGTGTCTTAGGTACAGCCAAACAGGTAGTCCAAGGTGCTGCCGATCTTGAAGAATTAGCCAAAACTGTCGTGTTAAACACCGCCGAACAAGCACAGTCAGTTGCGCAAGGACAAGCTCTAACGGAACAAGTTGCTGCTATCGCTGAGAGATCTTCAGCACAGGTAAACGATGCGAACCAATCACTTCAGGAAGTACGCGACACAGTAGCGTCTGGACAAATGGCGATCATTGCCCTGACTGACAGTATTAGCGTCTTACAAACGGGTTCAGCCCAAATCGTCCAACGCATGAAAACATTGGGCGAATTCGTGGGTCTTGCAGAGCAATTTGTCCAAGATCAAGGTCAAATCGCTTCTTTGACTCAAGTTCTGGCGCTCAATGCTACCCTTGTCGCCGCTCGTGCTGCTGAACAAAAAGATCCTAAGCAATTTGCTGGTGTAGCTCGTGAATTTGAGTCGATCGCAGGGCAAGTTAATGATTTGGCAACTCAAACCAATGATGGCTTGACGGTGCTGCAACAGCGTACATCTCAAATCCAAACCGTAGTAACTGCGATCGATGCTGAAGTTCAGAATTTAAGTGGACTTGTTGCTGGTTTTACATCAGGAGTAGAGTCATCGCAATCTGCGTTCAATAGTATTCAAATAGCTACGGAAGAAGTTGTCCAAATTGGACAAGCTATTACTGAATCTAGTACCGAAATTGCTGAAGCAGCAGGCTCTACAGCTAGCTATATGAGTGAAATTGCTCAGTTAGCTGATCGCACAGCCGACCTGACTCGATCGGCTCGACAACAAGCTGAAACGATGGGAAATCAAGCCCAGCGACTATTGCAAGGCATTCAGTTCTTCCGTCTGCCCGAATCATCTGGAGGGCTAACCCATAAGACATCTGTCAATAGTTTGTTGGATGTCTCAACAGAGTCAAGCAATACCGAGACTAATAATTTGGGTGTAGTTGTACCTGCGATCGCGGCAGCAACAGCGGTAACAGCAGTCAGCTTTTCTCCATCAGAGTCATCTTTAGCAAATACATATGAAGCTGAGGAAGATAACACAGCCACCGATAATAAATATCTTGAAAATCTACTTGATGACGGTGTTAGCAGCGATCTGATCGATGATAATGCTGTTGAATCTCTGAAAGAACAAAGCTTTGATTCTATTTCAGAAAATTTCATGTCTGGAGGTATTACAGACAAGCAAAATCCAGATTCAGCGACCTATCCTAACCTCACAGATATCTCTCTAATCGAAGAATCTCTCCTTGCGGATCTTAAACATGAAGTCTATGACGACGATAGTTCGTTTGACGAATTTTCTCCCCTTGACGATACTGAGCCAACTCTAAAAAATCAGCTAGATGGAGTGAATGAATCTTCGATCATTGAAGCTTCAAGTGATCATCTGATTGTTTCTGCTACATCTTCATTTTCAGAAAATATAGCTGGTGGCACTGTGTCACCACTTGCTGAAGATGCAAATCTGAACTTACCAACTTTTGTTGATTTTTCAATTCCAGATATGGATGATGACTTCATCATCCCCAAAATGAATATAGAATCTACCCTAGACAATTCCAATTCATTTTTTGATAGCGATAATTCAATACTAGCTCCTGAAGTTAATCAAGCAGATTTTGATCCACTTGCTATGGATACTCAAACAGCAGAGGATGCCGATGAAGCTGCGATCGCAAATAGTGACAATGTATTTGAGTTAACTGAATCACAAGATTACGATCAATTCACAACCAACAACGTGATTAATGAGTCATTAGAAGAATCTGTAGAAAGTTCTTCCAATGAAGTTTTTGGCGATTCTTTTGAGATGCCTTTTGATGAGTCATTATTTGATGAAGACTTGGATGAAGCTGTTAATGATTCGGTGCATCACCAATTTGCTGTTGCTGAAGATATTGAGGAGCCGATCCCAGAGCCCGTAAATAATGAATTAAATGATGAACTATCTGACCAAGATGTCAACAATTCATTTGATTTTGGACAACCAGTAGATATTTATTCAAATAATCTTGAGAATCAAGGCGAATTATCTGAATTTCCTGCTCAAATCCCCGATATTTATCTTGAGGATTCTTCAGATGATGAATTTTCAGAAGTGTTTAATTTTGAAATCGGTGATGACCCAATAACAAAAGATTTATCTGAGCAGCCATCTACAGAGTTCACCTTTGAAATTGATGAAAGCTTATCGACGGAATCATCTGATTTAGGGGCTGATTCAAAACCATTTGATTTTTCTACAGATCTTCAAGAAGCTTCTTTTGCTCCAGAAATAGCGATCGCATCAGAAACAGATATACAATTATCGCCAGTGCTAGATCTATACGATCAGCAGTTAGGATATATTTCTGATGAACTGTCTGAAGATTTCTCTTTTGAGATAGAAGAGGATTTGTCAACTGACCAAATGGACTTAGGTAATGACGACTTTGATTCAGCATTTACAATGTCACAACCTGAAATCGAGGACATTAGCTTATCATCCTTTCCAGAAAGTGAATCAGAGCTAGCTTTTCCTTCATTGATTGATGAAATTGAAAATCCAGAAGCTCAGTCTTCGGAAGCAATCTGGGAAACAGACGATATCGCCTCAGTTTTTGGCAAAATCCCGAACTTTCAGGAAGATTTGGCTGAAGATTCTTCATTTATAATTGATAATCTTAATACAACTTTTGTCCTACCAGACTTGTCGAGTGTGGCAGAGACTAGTGATGCATTGATGGGTGAAGAATTTAACTTTGACATAACTGATGACGATTCCAACTTTAATATTTTCACAAATCCTTTGGAAAGAGTTGTCGAGTATTTAGTGAGTGACTCAGGGCTTAATAACAGTGAAGATCCCCCCGACTCTGTCTCTGATGCAATCTCGCAAACTGACTTGATCGCACCAGATTTAGAAGAGATTGGAGTCCTTGAAGAAAATTTGGCTGAAAGTCAGCCTTCTTCTGTGGCTGACAGCTTTAGTTCGGTCTTTGCTCTGCCAGACTTATCGCTGATGGAAGAATCTGACGAAGCATTAATGGATGAAGCCTTTGACTTTGGCATGTCTGATGACCATGATAATGCGGATAATTTTGGCGTTTCAATAAATTCATTGGAGGAAGAACCTGCTATAGCTTCTGATGAAGATTTGCTGAATGAATCAGGCGTAGATTTATCCTCAGTATTTAATGACAATTTAGAGCAAGGTGCAGAATTAAGCTATCAAGAATTTATCAATAATTCTGAATCCAATTTTGATATTGATGATAATACCTCAACCTTCGCAGAGCTAACTGGAGGCTTGGAATCGGAGGACGAATCGATCAAGTTTAGTGAAATCATGGATGCAGGAAACTTCACAGACGACGCTTTAGAAGAGTCAGTTATATTTGAGGTGATCGCAGATGAAACAAACGATCTAGATTTAGAATCTTCAGCAGATTCTCTAGACTTGGGTATTTCTCAGACTAGTAACTTGGGGTTAGACTCGGAATTTATGGAGTCCTTTCCCGATCTTTCTCTGGATTTTTCAGATAATTGGCTTGATAAGGTGGATGAAGATAGTGATCTAAGTAGTGCAAAATTTGCTGACTCAGATGACGATATATCTATTGGATATCCATCTGAAGATGAAGTTAAGACTATGCCAGATGGCGAAATCTATGGGTTTGCTGACAATCTGCTGGACAGTCTCATGGATGAAGCTGATGAAGAGTTTGCAAGTCTATCGATGGATTTACCAGACTTGCAAACATTACCTTACTTGTCTAACTTTAACGAACATTCTGTAGAGACTGAAGATAGCAATAGTGAATTAGAAAGTGATATTGAATTTGATTTCTCTGCATTTGATTTGCCGATAGAAGATTCGATTAATTCAGCTAGAGCCGAAATCGAAGATTTTCTGTCAGGTAGTTTAGACATTGAGGAAGATAGAATTCAGAAAAAGAATCCTCCTAAGCTAGTTGAAACAGACAACTCAGGCTCAGTCTAACTAAAAGTAAGAGAACGCGCTTTTCGCGTTCTCTTACTTTTAGTTAGACTGTATAGAAACAAATCCTAGTCTTTGAACAATCTGCTGCCCTTGAGTCGAAAGTGCAAACTCAATAAATTGCTTAGAGACAGGACTAGTGGTCTTTTTTAC
>Ga0315903_10008936_pt1 | contig 12223 bp, 7 predicted proteins | sample LakEriMetagenome_7_FD_203524 | JGI IMG/M metagenome (GOLD analysis project Ga0315903, IMG submission 203524) | Freshwater fungal communities from buoy surface, Lake Erie, Ohio, United States - Buoy 2 MA119 | ecosystem: Environmental > Aquatic > Freshwater > Lake | place: USA: Lake Erie, Ohio...
GGATGCGGCGGCCGCGGCCCAGGCCATTGCGGCGGGCTGGCGGCGACAACGGCCCCAGGACCAGCTCGACCTCTGCCCAATGGCCGATGGCGGCGACGGCTTCGGGCCGGTGCTAGCCCATTGGCTCGGCGCCGAGCCGCGCCATTGCGACACGGTGGACGCGGCGGGGCGGCCGCGCCGAGCCCGCTGGTGGTTGGCTCCTTCGCCTTTGGCGGCAGCTCCATTGCCTTTGGCGGCAGCTCCTTCGCCTTTGGCGGCAGCGCCGGGGCCCTCGCGGTCAGCCTTGCCGCCCGGAGTCCAGCCGTCCGCCCCAGCGGTTCCTGGTGCCCCGCCAGAGCTGCCAGCGACCGCCCTCGCGGCCCAGGCGTCGCCACAAGCTGGCTTCGCGATTGTTGAGAGCGCCGAGGTGATCGGCCTGGCCTTGCTGCCCCCGGCCCTGCGCCATCCACTTTGGCCCGATGACCAGCCGCCGGAGGACGTGCTGCTGGCTGAGCAGCCACCGGATGACGTTGCGCCGGATGACGTTGCGCCAGATGACTCTGCCCCGGCTGGTGTAGCCCTCGTTGACGTGGCGCCGGATGTCTCGACGCTCAGTGGCCTCACAGCCCGTGGCGCCCCAGCGGCTGGCGTGGCGCCCCCCAAACGCCGCAACGACAGCCAGGACCTCGAGAAACAGAACCTCGAGCACCAGGGCCTCGACAGCCGGGGCCTGGCGCCGGTGTTGCTGGCCGCGGCACAAGCCGGCGCTGAGCACCTGCTGATCGGCTTGGGGGGCAGCGCCACCAACGATGGCGGCTTTGGCCTGGCGCGGGCCTTGGGTTGGCGCTTCTTCGACGGCGACGGCGCAGCGATCCTTCACTGGAGCGAACTGGAGCGGCTGGAGCGGCTGGAGCCGCCCCCACAGCCGCCGCCCCTGCCCCAGCTCGTGATCGCCGTGGATGTCCGCAACCCCCTGCTCGGCCCCGAGGGCGCCACGGCCGTGTATGGCCCCCAGAAGGGGCTGACGGCGCGGCAGCTGCCGCGGGCGGAGGCCTGCTTGAGGCGTCTGGCCCAGTGCCTGGAGGCTCGCTTTCCGGGCGTGGCAGAGCGGCCGGGCAGCGGCGCCGCCGGTGGGTTGGGCTACGGCCTGCAGGTGTTCTGCGGCGGTCGCTTGCGGGCAGGGGCGGAGTTGGTGGCGGAGCTCTGCGGCCTGGAGGCGCGGCTGGAGGCGGCCGACCTGGTGATCGCTGGCGAGGGCCGCTTCGATGGCCAGAGCCTGATGGGCAAGGGCACGGGGCGGCTGTTGCGGCGCGCCCAACGGGCGGGGCGGCCCAGCCTGCTGTTGGTGGGCCAGCTGGATGGGGCGGCATGGCGAGAGGCCCAAGCCGAAGCCGCCGCCCAGGGCTGCGCTATCGCGGCCCGGGCCCTGGTGCCGGATTGCACCGATCTCCCCCAGGCCTGCGCCGCTCCGGCGCTCTGGCTGGAGCGCCTGGCCCAGCGGGCCGCCGCGGACCTCGATGCCCTGAGCCCGGGCGCTGAGTCCGGACGCTGAGCCCTGATCGGAGAGCCTGGGTGCCTTTTTCAGGGGCAGGTGGGCTCGATGCAGGCCTCCAGTCGCTGTTGCAGGCTGCTGGTGAGGTTGGCCACGGCGGCGCGGCGATCGGCGCGGTCGTCGCTCAGCAGGGGTTCGACGGCCAGCGGGGCGGCGATGCTGAGGCAGGCGTGGCGGGGGCCGAGGCGGGGGCGACGGCTGGGGTCGCGGCCCTGAATGCGGCAGCTGGTGTCCCAAAGCAGCAGCAACAGATCGGCGAGGCGTTCGGGGCTGGCGCAATCCCGCACATAGCGGCCGCTCACCGCCACGAACGATTCGACCATGCGCATGTGCCACATCAACCGCTCGGTTTCTTCGGCGAGGCGATCGGCGAGGCCCCGCTCCAGCAGGCAGGGGTGCGGGGCATTGCGGGAGGCTGTGGCGGGGAACTGGCGATCCCAGCCGGCCTGCTCGATGCGGCGGCAGCGGCCGTTGAGGTCGCCGCTGGAGGTGAGGCCCAGGTTGTCTTCGACCACCCGCAGCGAGCGCTCGCGCAGCCGCTCCAGGCGCTCGATGATCGAATCGGCCGCCGGGCTGGCGCTGGCGTTCTGCGCGGCAGCGGCGGGAAGGGCGGCGGGAAGGGCGGCGGGAAAGGCTGTAGCGGCGGGGCGTTGGGCAGCGGGGGCGGCTGTTGGGGAGGTTGTGGAGGAGGTTGTGGGTGAGGTTGTTAGCCCTGCGCTGGGTGGGGCCGAGCGTTGGGGATAGGCCTGGGCGTAGAAGCGTTCGAGGATGGCCAGGTAGCGCTCGGAGAGGCGCAGCAGGCGGTCCAGCAAGGGGCTGTCGAGCGGATCGAGCCCCGCCTCACGCTCCAGCTGGGCCAGCAATGCCGTTAACGCTCCCCAGGGAGGGCGGGGGAAGGTGTATTGAATGCCGATCGGCAGCACGGTCATCGCCTCGGGCCGGCCGGCGGTCCGCAGGTCGTCAGCGGTCCACAACGCCAGCTGGGCGACCCCCGGTTCCAGGGGGCTGATGCGTTCGTTGTGGCCATTGGTGGCTCCTTCGGGGGCGACGGCAAAGGGGAAGGGGCCGTTGAGCAGCAGCTCGCGGGCGCAGCGCAAGGCCGGCAGATCGAGCTTGCCCCGTTGAATCGAGCAGCCGCCGAGGTGGCGCAGCAGCCAGGCGGTGGGCTGGCCGGCCCAGAGTGGAATGCCGCGGTCGTAGAGGAACTGGGCATGCAGGGGAGGCCTGAGCCGCACGCCCTGGCGCCGGGCCAGCTGGGGCAGCTCGCGCCAGAGCAGCTGAGCCATGCAGAGCGGATCGTCGACGCTGGGATGGCGAAAGGCCAACAGCAGCCGGCTGCGCCCGGCCTGGAAGTCGGCCATCGCCGCCACCAAGCGCTCGCCATCCCGCACCGTTAGCGAGCGGATGTCGGAGCCCTGGCGCAGGGCGAGCGGCAGCAGCCGCGGCGCCAGCCCCAGCAGGCGCCGATCCAGCAAGGGCGGCAAAAACTCAAGCGGAGCGGCGGCGGGCATCGGGCCAGGTGGGACGGGGCCCGTGAGCGGGCTAGGCGGCATTGAAGCGGCTGCGGCGACTCACTGCCCAATCCAAACCAGCCCAGCCCAGCCCAATCCAAACCAGCCCAGCTCAGCAGGCCTGGCCTCGCACGGTTTGCTCTGGCCCGTTTCGCCAGAGTGGGCTCCCCGGTGCTGCGCTGATGCGGAGACATGGCCAGCGCAAGGCGGCGCGTGAATCAGCCGCAGCGGGCCTGGCTTCCCTCGACGGCGGCACCTACTTCCTCGTGCGCTGGGGCCAAACGGCATCCCAGCTGCCTCTGTGGCCGAGGCTGCCTTCAAGAACGGCGACCCAAGCTCCCGCCTCGAGCGCCGCTGAGCACAACGATGGCTGAACCTGGTGATGCTGGATGATCATGACGCCGCCAACTTCGCGCCAACTTCGCGCCCATGTTTAGGCCAGAAACTGAGTACCGCCGTAGAGTTCGGAGATGATCATGGTGAAGACCGTATTCTCTCCTTCATTCTGATAGCCCCAATACGATTGATGAGCTTCCAGTCCAACCAAAGCCAAGAGTTCCATTGTCGTCAGCCCCTTCTTGGAACGCCCAGCTGTCCAGACGATGTTTTGCGAAGGACAGAGGTGGAGGCTTTCGCTGCCATTCAGTGAAAATGCAGAATCTGTATCCGGGGGTAGCAGTTCAGCATCGTTTCGGAAGTTTGAGCCAAAGACGTCAATGGGTGAGTAGAGATTAATCCAGTTCCTGGAAAGATCAGCCAGGGATTGTCGATCCGCATAATATTGAGGCCAAAACACCCTGATCAGGTCGAACGGGCAGCCCACCGTGATCAGATTACTAACGCCCCTGACGCGCTCAGAGGGCCGCTGATTGGCCGGGAAAAAGCAATCAAGTGCCAGAATTGATCCAAAACTATAGGCGATGACATGAAGATTCTGGTATCCTTTGGCTTCAATGTGGTCGAGCACTGAAAGCAACTGACCATCGAGGACAGTACCTCGCGTACCGAAGCTTAGGTATTGCAGCGCAGCATTGTAATTAAATGCGGCATTCAGCGCTTGTTGTTTTAGCTTGGGATAAAAGGCCTCCAGGACGGCGATCAAAATCACCAGCGATGGAGCCCAGCGGCCGAGCAAGCGAGTCAACGTCCCAGCCGCATTCACGATGGCTGTGCTTGGCGAACCTGGATCGGTCTGCACAGAAGCTGGAGAGGGCTGCTGCGCTTGGGCAAAGATGACTTGCGTTTGCGTGGCGTTACCGAAACGGTTGCTTGCCGCCTGAACTAATGTCTGCGCCTTGGCAGGTCGACCTGTTGAGACCACTTGCGTGACGGTACCATAGGCGGCTGTGATCAGCACCACGAGGTAGACAACGAGCAGCATCAGGATGCCGGATGCATAGACAAACTGCAGGCGGTCCATCAGTGTCTTTTGCGACTTGCGGCGCACAAACGCTCCCCAAAGCCTGGGAACGTTGACAACCAGCTGAATCGCAAGCCGCAGTGTCTTGCTGAAAAGATTGCCATCCTTGTCGTTCTTGGTGAGGGTATCGACATACTCGAACTCGTAAAGATCAATCATGTTTGTGATGATGCCATCCGGGTTGCTCTTCTGGATGGTGAACACCTTGCTCTTCCGCTTGGCAGCCGTTCTGGCGGCTAACTCCTCGTCACGGCCAGCGCTGACCCCATACGCGGCCCCCGCCGACAGCGAGCCTGCCTCAAATGCTGAGGCGATCCGTAGCGCGGCCTGCTCAAGAGGCTGCTTGGCTAGGCCTTGGATGTAGAGGATTGCGTCCTTCCCTTGGTCCGGCGTGGATGACATTGATGTATCGAAATCAGGGGTGTACTCTGATCAGCATGGCTGATCGTCATTGGCAATCTAGGCGTGGCTTTGCATCTCGGCAACCAGCTCCATCGCTGGGCATTACGCCAGGCGTAAAGCACCGATCCTCCAGCCCTCAACTCCTGTCGTCTACACGGGTTATCCAGAACATGCTTGAGCTCGAGCTTGAGCTTGAGCTTGAGCTTGATCGTGCCTGTGCGAGCTGTGGCCATGGATGGAATACGGGTCTGAAATCGCTTGCTGGCTGTAGCCCAGCTCTCGCGGGCTGGGGCGGGGCGCCATCGAGGCGTGGCGACTGCCGCGCCCGCATCACTCGGTGAGCTGGAGCAGCGGCCTTGAACGCCAGCCCCGAGCCGATCGGCGCCGGGCGGCCATTGCGATAGGCCGGGCGGCCGGGGGCCGTTGGCGTGCGAAAGCCGTCGCCCGCGCCAGCCCCGCGTCCCAGCACAGCGCCCACTCGGGCCAAGACCATGGCCAAGAGGGACGTCGCTCTTGCTGGCAGCGCTGCCGCACCACAATGCCCCATGGCCCGATTGGCGAGTCAGCCCAGCCGACCACAGCCGCCTGAGCCGATTGGAGACCGGCGCCATCACGCGATCTCCGCGATGGTCGCAGCACGCATACACTGAGGCTCAAAGCTGAGAAAATCCCACCCATGGCCTCCCGCAGCCGGCGGCAACGGATCCAGCAGGCGGAGGAAGCCAGCCACCAGCGGCCATCCGGCAGGGGGACCCAGGCAACACGGCAGGCCCAGCGGCCCACAACAGCCCCGCTGCCCGAGCTGGTGACCCACAGCCCACGAACAGCGCAACTGCGGCGGTTGCGGGAGCTGGCCAATCACAGTCCCCAGGTGTCCCAATTACGACGGCTGCAGGAGTTGGCGATCAGCAGCCCCCAGACGACTCAATTGCGACGATTGCAGGAGTTGGCCAACAATGGCCCGCAGGTTTCCCAGCTGCGGCAGTTGCAGGCGGTGGCCAAGGAGGCGGCGCCAAGCGCTGCGGCTGGAATCTCCACCACCAAGCCGCAGGTCGCGGCTTCTCAGCCCAATCTCACCGGCCTGCCGGATCAGCTCAAGAGCAACCTGGAAGCCCTGTCCGGCCTATCGATGGATGCCGTGCGGGTGCATTACAACTCCACCAAGCCGGCGCAACTCCACGCGTTGGCCTATGCGCAAGGCACCAACATCCATCTCGGGCCGGGACAGGAGCGGCACCTGCCCCATGAGGCGTGGCATGTGGTGCAGCAGGCCCAGGGGCGGGTGCGGCCGACGCTGCAGATGGCAGGTGGCCTGGCGGTGAATGACGACGCAGGGCTGGAGCGAGAGGCGGATGTGATGGGCGGGAGGGCACTTCAAAGCGATCGGCTCTCATTGCACAAGCCAGAAGCGTTGAGAACCCTGCCAGCCAGAGAGGTTGCGCAATTTTTTCAAGACTATTATGCATGGGGCGCTCCAAATACAACGCCCCATGTTCATGTTTACAATAGCGGGATGCACCTAAAGACCGCAGGTGGAGTCAGGTACAATATTGTCGCCGCTGGGGAACGTCATGCGCAAGCGGATGCAGCATTGGAGCAAGTCCGAGGAAAAGGCAACAAGAAGCTACGGCAAACGATCAAACACACAGCAAAAAAGAAATTTGGAATCATTCTCTAAGCCGGCAAAGATTAATTCGACACCATTTCGCAATGGTGCGTGTCTACCAGGAGCCGCTTTTACGCCTTCATAAATTAGCTTCGTTCAGTATTGCAGTGCAGCGCCCTGGCCGAGATTTAGCAGTTTCGAGGCATAATGTCTGCTGATCTATGCTGCGATTGCCTTATTGTCAATATAGAACCAGCAATGACACCATGCACAACAATCATTCAGCGAGGTGTTGCCGCCTGCATCTTGCGCGTGCCTGAAGGCGTCTCGGGCTTGATGGGCATGAGCAATTAAGAAATACATTATACTTTGCCTTGCCCCAAGGGGATCTCATGCTGCCCCATGAGAATTACCATACAAGACCAAGGCTGGTGCGTACTGGCATTAATTCTCCTCAAAGACAGACAGAAAGATTCCGGTTTACACTGGAAAACCAATGGAGTCTCATCCCCCGAGCGCGTAGCGATGGCATTTGGCAATGCTCTAGGCAACATCAATTTTCGTGGCACCCTGGAGACATTGACAGAAGAGCGGAAATGCTGCGATATGAGCACAAAGAGAACTAGTGGCTAATTTCTTGACGTCTTCGAAGACATTATGCGATAGCATGCTTGCTCACACCCAAACCAGCCTGTAGACTATAACCACTTATCTCTGAACTGTCGTCCACAGGGATGGTGGCCTTAGGGTGGTGACTGTTCGGTGATCAGGAAATGCTTCAAGGTGGCGCCGCCGCTTGAAGCGCTGCCACCTTTTGCAACCATGGGATACTCCGTGCCAATCACCCCCGTGTCCGAGGCCTTCAGCCCAGCCACCCCCGCCTCCGCCACGGCAGCTCCTGGCTCTTTCCACTCAGCTCCAGCGCCCTCCGACGTCCTCCCCAAGACCTACGACCCCGCCAGCACGGAGGCCCGCTGGCAGGCCGCCTGGGAGCGTGCCGGCGCCTTCCATCCCAACCCGGCGGATCCCGAGCGGCCAGAGCCGTTTTCGGTGGTGATCCCGCCGCCGAATGTGACCGGCAGCCTGCACATGGGTCATGCCTTCAACACCGCCTTGATCGACACGGTGGTGCGCTTTCAGCGCCTGCGGGGCAAAAACGTGCTCTGCCTGCCCGGCACCGACCACGCCTCGATCGCGGTGCAGACGATCCTGGAGAAGCAGCTCCAGGCCGAGGGCGCCAGCAAGGACGACCTGGGCCGCGATGCCTTCTTGGAGCGGGCCTGGGCCTGGAAGGCCGAGAGCGGCGGCACGATCGTGGGCCAGCTGCGCCGCCTCGGGTACTCCGTGGATTGGCGGCGCGAGCGCTTCACCCTCGATCCGGGCCTGAACAAGGCGGTGGTGGAGGCGTTCGTGCGCCTGCACGAGCAAGGCTTGATCTACCGCGGCGAATACCTGGTGAACTGGTGCCCCGCCTCGGGCTCGGCGGTGAGCGATCTGGAGGTGGAGATGAAGGAGGTGGAGGGGCAGTTGTGGCATTTGCGTTATCCGCTCACGCCCCTGGCCGCTGAGGCTTCACCGGGGGCCGCGGGCGCTACTGCCACTCCCTGGGGCGCGGGCGCTGCTGCCACTCCCGGGGCCGCCGCCGCCGATGGGGCCGCCCCTGCAGCTGCCATGGCGGGGGCCGGCTCCGGCGAGGCCCACTCCCCTGAGCCTGTTGCCGCCGAGCACCTCGTCGATCACCTGGTGGTGGCCACCACCCGCCCCGAAACGCTGCTCGGCGACACCGGCGTGGCGGTGAATCCCAACGATCCACGCTATGCGGCGCTGGTGGGCCGCACGATCGACCTGCCCCTGGTGGGCCGCCGCATTCCGATCGTGGCCGATGAGCATGTGGATCCGGCGTTTGGCACCGGCTGCGTCAAGGTCACCCCCGCCCATGACCCCAACGACTTCGCCATCGGCCAACGCCACGGCCTGCCCCAGATCACGGTGATGGCCAAGGACGGCACGATGAACGCCGCCGCTGGCCGCTTCGCCGGCCTGGATCGCTTCAAGGCGCGCCAGGCGGTGGTGGAGGCAATGGAGGCCGAAGGGCTGCTGGTGAAGACCGAGCCGCACCGCCACAGCGTGCCATTTTCGGATCGCGGCAAGGTGCCGGTGGAGCCGTTGCTGTCAACGCAATGGTTCGTGCGGGCCGAGCCCCTGGCGGCCCGTTGCCGCAACGCCCTCGACAACCCTGCCGGCCCCGAGCCGCGCTTCGTGCCGGAGCGTTGGAGCAAGGTGTATCGCGACTGGCTCACCGACATCCGCGACTGGTGCATCAGCCGCCAGTTGTGGTGGGGCCACCGCATCCCCGCCTGGTTTGTGGTCAGCGAAACGGGCGGCGTGATCACGGAACTCACCCCCTATGTGGTGGCCCGCGATGAGGCGGAGGCCTGGGCGAAGGCGGAGGCGCAATTCGGCGGTTCCGCTGCAGGGGGCTCCACGGGTTCGGCTGCCGCGGAGCCGGGCGATTCGGCCGACCCTGGCGCCACCACAGCCAGGCCCCTGCGGCTGGAGCAAGACCCCGATGTGCTCGACACCTGGTTCTCCAGCGGCCTCTGGCCCTTCTCCACCCTCGGCTGGCCCGGAGAGGCGGGTGAGGAGCCCGCCGATCTGGCCACGTGGTACCCCACCTCGGTGTTGGTGACCGGCTTCGACATCATCTTCTTCTGGGTGGCCCGGATGACGATGCTGGCCGGTGCCTTCCTGCAACAGGCCGGCCCGGACGGTAGCGAGACGCCGGTGGGGAATCGCGACAGCTGGATGCCGTTCAGCGATGTCTACATCCACGGCTTGGTGCGGGATGAGAACAACCGCAAGATGAGCAAATCAGCCGGCAATGGCATCGATCCGCTGCGGTTGATCGAGCGCTACGGCGCCGATGCATTGCGCTTCGCGTTGGTGCGCGAGGTGGCCGGCGCCGGGCAAGACATCCGCCTCGACTACGACCGCAAGTCCGACACCTCGGCGACGGTGGAGGCGGCCCGCAACTTCGCCACCAAGCTCTGGAATGCCACGCGCTTTGCGCTGCTGAACCTGGGCGGTGAAACGCCGGCGAGCCTGGGGGAGCCGCTCGTGGCGGAGCTGGAGAGTGAGGATCGTTGGATTTTGTCGCGCCTGGTGCGGGTCAGCGGCCAGGCCGACGAGTTTTTCGGCAGCTATCGCTTAGGAGAGGCCGCCAAGCTTCTCTATGAATTCGCTTGGAATGATGTTTGCGATCAGTACATCGAGTGGGCCAAGCCCCGGCTGGCGGGCGATCAGCCCGCGGCACGGGCGGGGGCGCGTCGCGTGTTGGCCTGCAGCCTGGAGGCCCTGTTGGTGATGCTGCACCCGCTGATGCCCCATCTCAGCGAGGAGCTTTGGCATGCCCTCACCGGCGCGGATGCCAGCATGTTTTTGGCGCTGCAGTGCTGGCCCAAGCCAGCCAAGACCTGGCTCGATCCGGATCACGAGGTCGCCTTTCAGTTCGGCATCGAAGCGGTACGGGCGATCCGCAATCTGCGCGCCTTGTCGGGGGTGAAACCCAGTGAAAAGCTCTCGGTGGGGGTGCACAGCACCAATCCCGACCGCCAGGCTTTCTTGGTGGCCAACGAGGAGAAGATCGGCCGGCTGGTCGGGGCTGCGTCCTTGCATCTTGAGAGCGCCCCGACGCCTGGGCAACTGCTGGGCATCGTCGACAGCGACGCCCAGGTGGGCATCAGCGTGCCCCAGCAGAGCCTTGCCGCCCTGCGCAGCCGCCTCGAAAAGGATCTCGCCAAGGCCGAGAAGGAGATCAAGGGCCTCAGCGGCCGCCTCGCCAATCCCAACTTCGCGGACAAGGCACCCACGGAGGTGGTGAGCGAATGCCGCGCCAACCTGGCGGAGGCCGAGGCCCAGGCGGAGCTGGCCCGCAAGCGGCTGCTGGAGCTGGGCTGAAGCTGGAGATGTCGGCTCGGCTCCAGGCCAAGGAGTTAGGCGATTGCCGATGGGCATTCGCACTGGGATGCCTGGCGATCTCAGGAGCGGGGCGCCTGACCAAATCTGGCCGGTCGTCAGGCTTGTCGCTGCCAGGGGTGGGATTGAGTTGGCGCGGTTCAGGCGCGACTGGCATCTGAGAGCCTTCAGGCCGCCGCAGCCAGGCCGGCAGCTGATCGCGCCACTGCTTCAGCGCCAGCACAGCCAGCAGCAGCAGCAGCAGGGCTAGGGCCAGCAGGGCTGCTGGAGCTGTGCGGCGCGGTAGAGGCCGCAGCAGCCGCCTAGGGACTGCGTTGCGGCTTATCGCCCATGGACCCAGATGAGGCCCCTGCCTATGTCATGTGGCAGTTGCGCACGCAGAGGGAGCGGAGCGAGGCTAAGCAGGTTGCAACAATGCCAACTGCCCGCATGCTCCCCTGGCTGCTGGCCGCCGTCACCCTGGCGGCGGTCGTGCTCACGGCTCCTTTGCTGGGGCGACATTTGTTTGAGGTATTCGATGAGCGGCCCCAAGCCCCCTGGGATCGCTGGCTGAATCCCATCGAGGACGCTCTGCTGCGCTGGATCGGGGATGCCGGTCGCAGTGCCGAATCCGCCGCCGGTTACCTGGCGCCGCTGCTGATCAGCAATGGGCTGTTCGCCCTGCCGGCCTTGGCCCTGCTGCTGTTGCAGCCGCGCTGGCTCAACCCCCTGGGGTTCGGGGGCCTGCGCTGGGATCTGGCGCTGCACACCACGTTCTCCTTTCTCACCAACACCGACCAGCAGCATCTGATCCCCGAGCAGAGCCTGGGGAACCTCGCCCAGCTGGGGGCGATGCAGTTCCTGATGTTCGTCTCAGCGGGCACCGGGCTGGCGGTGGGCTTTGCCGTGATCCGCGGGTTCAGCGGCCGGCCGATCGGCAACTTTCACCGCGACCTGCTGCGGTCACTCACGCGGGTGCTGATCCCTGGCTCGCTGCTGCTGGCGCTGTTCCTGCTGGTCTGTGGGGTGCCGATGACCCTGGCCCCGCCCCTGGACATCCCCAGCCTTGATGGCGGCAGGCAGCTGCTTCCCCGCGGTCCGATCGCCCTGTTCGAGGCGATCAAACAGCTGGGCGAGAACGGCGGCGGCTTCCTGGGCGCCAACTCGGCCCATCCCTATGAGAACCCCACGCTGCTCACCAACCTGGTGAGCAGCTGGGCGATGTTGATCATCCCGGCGGCCAGCATCGATGCCTTCGGGCGGTTCGTGGGTAACCGGCGCCAGAGCAATCTGCTGCTGGTGCTGGTGTTTGGCCTTCTGCTGATCGGCGCCGTGGTGGCCATGGCGGCGGAGCAGGCGGGTAACCCGCTGCTCAACAGCTGGCTGAGCGGCGGCAATCTGCAGGGCAAGGAACTGCGCTTCGGGGCACCGCTCAGCGGCCTGTGGGCTGTGGTCACCACCGGCACGATGACCGGCGCGGTAAACGGTGCCCTCGATGCCGCCATGCCGCTGACCCTTCTCACCGCCCTGTTCAATCTGTTTCTGCAGGTGGTGTTCGGCGGCCAGGGCACCGGCATCGCCTACCTGCTGGTGTTCGTGCTGCTGGCGGTGTTTCTCACCGGCCTGATGGTGGGCCGCACCCCGGAATTCCTGGGTCGCAAGGTAGAGAAATCCCAGGTGGTCTGGGCCAGCCTGATCCTACTGATCCATCCGATCTTCGTGCTGATCCCGGCGGCGCTCACCCTGGCGGGCGGGCAGGAGCTGGCCGGCATCAGCAATCCCGGCCCCCATGGCATCAG
>Ga0315903_10008937_pt1 | contig 12222 bp, 15 predicted proteins | sample LakEriMetagenome_7_FD_203524 | JGI IMG/M metagenome (GOLD analysis project Ga0315903, IMG submission 203524) | Freshwater fungal communities from buoy surface, Lake Erie, Ohio, United States - Buoy 2 MA119 | ecosystem: Environmental > Aquatic > Freshwater > Lake | place: USA: Lake Erie, Ohio...
CATACATTTATGGTGAAGCCTTTGCTTACCCAGAACGCGACAAAATGGCATACGCAAGTGGTTGGGCTTGGGAACGCGTACCAGCTAGAGGTTTTGCTAAAGGTGCTGAAATGATGACACTTGAAACGAGTGCTTGGGGTCGCGCTATTGCAGCTCTTGGTATTGCTGTTACTAAAGGTATTGCTAGCAGAGAGGAAGTACAACGCAATATGAAACCAGAAAACGACCCTTGGCAGACCCCACCAGATACCGATTTAAGCCAAAATAAGGGCAAAATTAGCCCCGAAACCCCTGCGCCTATATTAGGACAAGGACAAGGCTTAGAAATGGGCTATTTTGGGTCTTATAGAGTTGCTACAGAAAAGCAAATAAACTTCTTGCATAGTCTATGTAAACGTATCTATACTGACTGGGACAAAGAGAAACTACTGAAATATCTGCAATTCCTAAGTAAGGAACAGGAGTTTTCTAAGCTAGAATTCGCACCATACACAATCGTTAAAAACCAATTAGATCAACAACAACAATTGGCAGATAACCTTAGTGCTTGGTTAAACGCTTCTAGACTTCCGTCAAGCCACGAACAGGCTGAAACGGCAGCTGCAGATTGGAAGACAGACCAATTTTAGAGATACTTTTAATGAACCCATATTTTGATGACGTTGAGCTACTCCCAAGCGATTACCGGAAAATAGCCGTTTGTGAGTCGTCATTAAACCCAGAAGCAATAAATCGAACAGGCAAGTATAGGGGCTTGTTTCAATTCGATAAACGCTCTTGGGAATGGGTAGGTGGGTCTGGCGACCCAGCACGAGCTTCTGTGCGTGAACAATATAAACGCGCACAGATGCTTGTAGCAAGACAAGGATTTAACCGAGCATTTCCACAATGCTCAAAAATTATGGGGGTTAAATGATGGAAGCAATTATCGTATTCTTCGGTGCGTTTCTGGTGTTACTAGCGTTATATATGCGACAATAAGACCAAGAAAGGGGGGCGAATGAAACCACAAGACGTATACAAGCTAGAGCAAGTCTTGAGACTCTCAATTTCACAAGACTTACTCAACAAGGCATCAAACTTCCACAATCAAGACGATATGGAAGAAGCAAGAAAGATAGTAGAAAAAAAACATTAAGTCAAGACAGGGGCAACAAATGGAACAAAGATACATAGACGCATTACTGTTTGCAGGCGTAATACTAGCTGTGTTTGGTTTGGCTAACTTGTGGGAAGTGGTGAAAAACTATGTTAAATTTAATAGGTAGATGTGTTAACTGTGGTGGCTGGTGCTATAACGCTAGTTTCTGCAAATGGTGTATGCAAAGGATTAAATAATGCAAGAACTAATAATAGGTATGTTTGCTGGTGCGTTTGTCAGCATAGCCTCACTAGCTATAGCAATTAAGTTATATCTTAAATAATGGACGTAAATTTATGGTTTGGTGGCAAAAGTGTCGAATGGTATACACCACCTTTTGTCTTTGAAGCATTAAAAATGCAATTTGATTTAGACCCTTGTTCACCAGATACAAGTAAACACAAAACACCAGCTGACACTCATTACGTATTGCCATACAATGACGGATTAGAAAATCCTTGGTTTGGTGAAGTTTGGTGCAATCCACCATACGGGCGTGGTATAGAAAAATGGGTTGAAAAAATGTATAACCATAATAAAGGCATATTACTTGTGAATGTAAGCGCTTTGCCTAATCGTTGGTTTCATAAATACTTTGACCATTACACGGCAATATGTTTTGTTAAAGGGCGCATAAACTTTATTAACGGTATTGATCAATCAAATGGTGCACCTGCTCACGGACAAATGCTTATAGCCTTTGGTGAAAGATGTAAAAAAGCCGTATTAGAATGTAATCTTGGTGTAAGTTGGGATATTAAATAATGGCTACGTATATTTGGTGTAAAGGGTGTCATAAAATGATTGCTAAAGAACTAATACACGAGTGCGACAATGAGTAACGTCATATATTTGCATTACCACTACGATTACGATAACAGCAGAGAAGTGCCTTGCCGTAACGCTAAGTGTTACCAGAAAATGCTTGATGATAAAAAGAAGCTGGAAGAATACCAAGATAAAGTAGATCGTGATTTAGCACGTAAAGAAAACTTAATGATGATAAATGACTGGATACAAGACCCAAGGATAGACAACTACAACGATTACTGATATAAGTTACATACTTGGTAGCTAGTGCCAAGTCTAAACCTAAAGTCTAGGGTTGGTTGATAGCCAATTTAATCGCCGTTAGAGGGCGTTACTTATCTATGCCTAATCAACGTAGCGTGTAACAATACGAGAAGTTACGACTTGATAAACAGCTATTAACGAGTCTCCTAATAGTAATCAAGATTTATCAAGATATGGCGAGACTAAGCCGAATAACCAATAAGGCTTTCATTCGATAGTACGAAACCTCAGGGGTTCAAACTTAGAGAGTGGTTTACATTCAAGCCATTCTCTGTACTTCAACACTCAAAGGTTCATAACATATAATAAACAATATGCATAGTAGAATAAAACGTAATGGATCATCAAGAAAATGGCGAGCACTTAGACAAGCCATACTTAAACGAGACAACCACACCTGCTACTACTGTGGAATACCTACAGCTACTACAGTCGATCATCTCACACCCGTCGAGCAAGGTGGCGACAATTCAGTCAATAATCTCGTTAGTGCTTGCTCGAACTGCAACTATTCTAAAGGCAACAGGACAGAAGAACAGTACATTAAAGACAGAAACAACAAAGCACGAAGACAAGTAATGAAAAATAAACACAAAACAACCCCATTTTTTATGGGCGCAGGACACCCACCGACCCCTGCCAGCAAAACCTCCCCAAAAGAGTTAAAAACGCCGTTTGAATTACCTAAAGGAGTTAGTCGTAATGATTAAAGAAGAAAAGCACAGAATTTTGCCTGCATTAGATCGTGCTCACGAAGAAGCGCTACGTCAGGGAATTATTACAGAGCTTGACGCAGCTGGTATTGCTATGGCGTTTACTCTTGCTGGTGTTCTTGACGGGGGAACGTTAAAACCTATTGAAGAAGTTAAGTATATGGGGCAACTGCAACAAATCTTAGATAAGTATGGTTTGAGCTTGTATGGACGTAAAGAAAAACCAGAGTTAGAAACAGGTGAAGACCCAATTGACAATCTTAGGAAACTCAACCCCGAGAATACAGACCACAGCACTAGCTTACCCAACTAGAGGTAACGAAGTCGCCGAGTTTGCTCGGCAAATAGATATGCCGTTAATGGAATGGCAACAATACTTAATAGATGAAGCAAGTAAAATTAAAGAAGACGGCAAATGGGCTTACAAAAATGTGCTTGCTATTGCAGCTAGACAAAATGGTAAAACACACTTGCTACGTATGCGTATCCTTGCAGGGTTGTTCCTTTGGGACGAAGAATTACAAATAGCAAGTGCTCAAACAAGGGACTTATCGTTAGAAACTTTTAGAAAAGTTGTTGAAGTTATAGATAACTATGACTGGTTAAGAAGAAAAGTTAAACACGTAACAAGGGCTAATGGTCGTGAAGAAGTACAACTTAAAAATGGTATGCGTTACAAAATTGTAGCAAGTAATAGTGGTGGCGCAAGAGGTTTGTCAAGTGATTTAGTAATACTTGATGAGCTCAGACAACAAAAAACCTATGACGCTTACTCAGCCCTTGTGTTCACAATGAACGCTAGACCCAACTCACAGTTTTGGGGAATCAGTAACGCAGGTGATCATTACAGCATTGTCTTAAACGCTATGAGACAACGAGCATTAGACAAAATAGAAAAAAACTTAGACGACCCATTATGTTTTATGGAATGGTCAGCCTCACCAAACAGAAAACTATCAGACATAGAGGGCTGGAAAGAAGCAAACCCAGCACTTGGTAAAACAATAACCATAGACGCGTTAAAAGCCAGGCTAAGTGACCCACCAGAAATCTTTCAAACAGAAGTTTTGTGCCAATGGGTAGAAACAATGAATGGTGCTTGGCAAATGGGAACTTGGAATACTTGTATGCAACCAAACCTTGAACTTAAACCAGACAGACCAACTTGGTTAGGTGTTGAAATATCACCTGAACGCAACACTTGGGCTTTAACAGGTGCGCAAATACTTGAAGACAAAAGCATAGCTGTAGGTTTAATGGAATTTGTTGAATCAGACAACCCAATAGATGATTTACATATAGCAGGTCGCATATCCGAGTGGGCTAAACATTACAACGCCGAAGCTGTAGTGGCTAACAGATTTACAGGAGACTCAGTAGTAGCTAAACTACGTCAATCAGGAATAAACGCAGAAGTCATACAAGGATCAAAATACTATCAAGCGTGTGATGAAGTACTTAGTGCTATGTCAGGTGCACGACTAGCTCACTCAAACCAACCAGATTTAACAGCAAGCATAAATTCTTGCATAAAGAAAACAAATGACACAGGTGCTTGGTATGTGATGAGACGTAAAGTATCCACAGCTGCAATAAGTATGATTTTAGCCGTCCATAAAGCAACTGAATATGGTGGCAGGTCACAAAACCAAGACATTGTAGTTGCTTAGGTGCTTGACTATTATAACGATTTGGTAAAGAATTAGAAGTTATGGGCTTCTTTCAAAATCTTCTTGGTATTGAACCAGATAACAGCGTAAACAAAGTAGACGCAGCTGTTGCACCATACAATTATCAACAATACGCCCAACCTTTTGACTATTTTGGTTTATCAGCAGTATCACGCGCACAAGCTATGCAAGTACCAGCAGTAGCTAGAGCCAGGAACATTATTTGTGCAACTATCGGATCATTACCATTAGAAGTTAGACGCGAATCAAACAACAGCAAAGTTGTGACCCCACCTTTTATTAGACAACCCGATCCGAGAATGACGGGTCAAAGTGTTTATACATTTTTGGCAGAAGATTTGTTATTTACAGGTCAAGGATATTTAAGAATACTAGAACTTGGCACAGACGGACGCCCTTTATCTGCTGAATGGATTTCAGTAAGCCGTATTACAAGAACTTTAGATTCATTAGGTCACAACGTGCGTTACTACAGCGTAGACGGCAATCGTGTACCTGAAAATGGTTTAGGTTCTTTAATTCCATTTACAGGATATGACGAGGGACTACTTGTAAGAGCAGGAACAACAATACTTACGGCACTAGCTTTAGAAAAGGCAGTTAAAAGATTTGCAGATGAACCAACACCTAACGTTGTGTTGAAATCTAACTTGCCAATGCCAGCCGAAAGAGTTACAGCTCTATTAAATTCTTGGAAAGAAGCAAGACAGACACGTGGCACAGCTTTTGTAAACGACACAATAGATTTCCAAAGCATAGGATTTAGCCCAGAACAATTAACGCTAAACCAAGCACGTCAATATATGGCTTCCGAGATTGCTAGGGCTTGTAATTTGCCTGAGTATTACGTAGGTGGTAACGCAGGTGGCAGTATGACTTACAGTAACGTCACAGCTGAAAGAAGAAGCCTAATTGACTTATCTTTACGTCCTTTAATGACTTGTATTACACAAAGATTAAGCGATAACGATATAACACCACGTGGTTCTATAGTAAAATACAATCTTGAAGAATTTTATAGCCCAAGTGCGCAAGAACGCGCAGACATATACACAAAACTTATTCCTCTAGGTGTAATGACAGTAGAGGAAGCAAGAGAAAGGGAAGATTTGATAAATGAATAACTTTATTAAATTCTCAACCGACATTATCGCAGCTAATTCATCAAAACGTGAATTAACAGGCGTTATTGTCCCTTTTGGTCAAGTAGGACATACCAATATGGGTGACGTTGTATTTCAACAAGGCTCATTAAAGATCGGTGAGGGTATAAAACTTTTTACCGAACACGATATGACCAGACCAATAGGCAAATTATCAAGATATGAAGAAGACGACAAGGGAATTGTCGGAACATTCAAAATCGCAAGAACAAACGCAGGAGATGACGCATTAGCCGAAGCACAAGAGGGTCTAAGGACTGGCTTTAGTGTAGGCGCTATGATTGACGACTACGTCACCAAAGGTGAACAAGTAATTGTTAACGAAGCAACTCTTAAAGAAGTTTCACACGTTACATTTCCAGCATTTGGCGAATACGCACAAATAACCGAAGTAGCTGCAAGCGCAGAAACTTCACAACCAACAGAAAGTGAGGAAACTATCGTGTCAAACGAAGTTACCCCAGAAGTAGTAGAGGAAGTTGCAACAGAAGTTGTAGCAACCCCAGCTGTTGAAGCCCAAGAACGCAACGCGCGTCCTGCAATCTTCACAGCACCAAGAAGCCCAATTGTTTCTAAAGGCTCATACTTAGAACACTCATTAAGAGCAGCTCTAGGTAACGAAGACAGCCGTCAATATGTAATGGCAGCTGACACAACCTCAAACAACGCAGGTTTTATTCCAACACCACAAGCAACCGAAGTAATTAACGGAATTGCAAACGCTGATCGTGGAGTTATTGACGCAATTTCTAAAGGAACATTACCAACCTCTGGTATGTCTTTTGAGATTCCTAAAATTACAACAGCACCAACAGTTGCAGAAACAGCAGAAGCAGTAGCTTTATCTGAAACAGACACAGCTTCATCTTTTGTGTCAGTATCAGTTAAAAAATTTGGTGGACAACAAACATTGTCAGTTGAATTATTAGATCGTTCATCACCAGTATTTTTTGACGAATTAGTACGTCAAATGGAATACGCATACGCAAAAGCAACAGATTCATTTGTTGCTACAGCAATTCAAGGTGCAGGAACACTTAACGCAACACCACAAGACAATGACAAAGAAGGCTTAATTGCTTACGTGTCATCTGCAGCTGCAGCTGTTTATTCAGCTTCACTTGGTTTTGCTCGCGCACTTATTGTTACACCTGAACAATGGGGTAACATTATGGGTTACAACGACGCAGGTCGCCCAATTTATACCGCCTCTCAGCCAAGCAATGCGGGAGGAAATGTTTCTCCACAATCTTTGCGTGGAACAGTAGCAGGACTTGATCTTTATGTGTCCCGTAACTTTACTGGCTCAGGTGGAGTAGGCACAGCAGATTACTCAATGGCTGTTGTAAACCCTGACGCTTACACTTGGTACGAATCACCAAGATTGTCACTACGCACCAACGTAATTAACACAGGTCAAATTGACGTTAATTACTACGGATACGGCGCACTAGCTACAAAAATTGCAGCTGGCGCAAACTGGTTTAACTTAACCTGATAAACCACTAAGACGTGAGGCTAGTCTCGCCCCTGTGGCTAGCCTCACCCTAAACGAGAGGAAATAAAATGCCAGTATTAGTAACAGCAGCACAACTAAGAGCTGTCCTTGGCGTTCCAAATACTCTCTACGACGACACAGCATTAAACGCAATTATAGATACTTCAGAAGACGCAATAGGTGACTTTCTTATACAATGGAAAGTTGGAATAGATAAACACTATTCAGAAACAGCAACAGAAACAACAATTCACACAACACGACCACACCAATTTTATGACGGCGCAACTGTAGCCATATCTGGCGTTGAAGCACACGTAAACGGAAACAAAACAATATCTGCAATAGTAGATGAATATACTTTTAGAATCACAACAACAAGCGCACCAATACACACCGACTATAGAGCCGTAATTCCTAATGGTATTGCAGCTGAAAACGATTTATCACAATACAACGGCGTAGCAGCTGTAGAAGAAGCTGTGCTACAAATCGCTATAGACGTATTCCAATCCAGACTAGCTGCAGGTGGCACACAACAAGCCCTAGATTTTACCCCAGCCCCATACAGAATGGGTAGAACCCTTTTGTACAAAGTTACAGGTTTAATAAGTAAATATATTGACTCTAATAGTCAAGTAGGTTAACTATGCCTTTAAGTACGCTACGTTCAGACCTTAAAACAGCAATAACCTCAAACACAAACTATTCTGCATACGATCACGTACCAGACATTGTTATTCCACCAGCAGCCCTAATTTTAGCTAGTGACCCATACCTAGAACCAATAGTTATAGGCAATAGCAAAAACTATTACGTCAGACTAACATTAGAAGTAGTTAGTACAACGTATTCTAACCCAAGCGCGCTAAAAAACTTGGAAGACGATATAGAAACAATTCTAGGACTTATTCCGTTAAACTTTATAGTATTATCGGTAAGCAGCCCAAGAATTAGAAGCACTAATAGTACGGATCTATTAAGTGCTGAAATACAACTACAAACAGCCTACACAGGCTAGGAAAGGTACGAAATGGCAACAACTATTTTAAGTGGTCGTAGTTTAACATTAACTATTGCTACCAAAGATTATAGTGAACAAATTTTAGATTCTGCTATCAACTTTGATACCGAACGTTTAACTTTTGACACTCTTGCAGGAAAAGCATACAAATACATTGACTCTAACGTTACTCTTGATATTAACTTCTTGAATGACGCAGGTAAAAGCCCAGACAGCTTATACAAAGCATTATGGGACGCAACCGAGTCAGCACCAGACACAGCTCTGGCTTTTGTTTTGACACTAACAACAGGTATAACTTTAACTGGTACAGTATTACCACAATACCCACCAATTACTGCTACAGGTGCAGACGCACAAACTTGTTCAGTATCTCTACAAGTTGTCGGTATTCCAACCGAAGACTTAACTGCATAACAACAACAAACAGAACAGGGGCACACAATGCTTAAATTAAAAATAGTATGGGAATTAGAAACGGGTGAAAAGTTTGAAGAATGGACTAGACCAATTGAACTTTCACTTGCAGAAAAAGAACTATATAACGGCAAGTCAATTATTAAAATACTTATTGAAGAAAGCACACCAAGTAACACGCTTCTTTTATTCTTGGGTCACAAAATTCAACAACGCATTACCCAAAAAGTTGAAAACTTTGAAACTTGGAAAAGCAAAGTTACCGATATTGCAGCTTCTGATTTTGAGACAACAAATTTTACCAAGCCCGAAGTATCGGGCGCACAGCAGTAGAATTAGCAATAGCAACTGGTATAACACCCGATTATTGGCTCAATGCAGAACCAGATATATGGGCTACAGCTATAGACATATTGAACGAGCGCAATAATGGCTAATGCAATAGGTGGGCAAACAAGTAACACTAAAAGAACAATTCGGGTTAAAGTTGATGATTATGAGCTACGTTCCCTTTTAGCCACTTTTGGTAAAATGGACGATATTGCTAAAAATGATATGAAAAAGATTGCTAATGATTTAGCAGAACGCGCAGCTAAATTTGTTACCTCTTATGCTTACAATGCACCTAACCCTGCACAAGCAGACGCTATAATGAAATCACTTAAAATTAACAGATCAGATAAAGCACCTAATTTTACTATGGGTGGTAACACAAAAGTTACCCGAAGTGGTGCAAAGGCTGGTACGCTTTTATTTGGTACAGAATTTGGTTCTAACAGACTAAAGCAATTCCCACCACGTAGCTCACGTAAAGGGCGTGGTAATCGTGGCTGGTTTATATTTGTTGCCTTAGAACGTTTCCAACCAATTATTGTACGAGAATGGTTACAAGGATACGAAAAAATAGCAACTGAATGGAAAGGTAGGGCAGCTTAATATGGCTGAAATTAGGTCGTTAAAACTTGCTTTACTTGCCGACACCAAAAATTTTATTCAAGGGCTTGACAAAGCTGATAAAGAAACTAGAACTTTTAGCAATAAATTAGATGACGCATTAAAGAAAGGCGCAGCTGCATTTTTGGCAGTTGGCGCAGCTGCTGGCGCTATGGCTATCAAAATTGGTATTGACGCTGTTAAAGCAGCTATCGAAGATGAAAAAGCGCAAAAGTCTTTAGCAATAACTCTTAAAAACACAACTAAAGCCACAGACGCTCAAGTTAAAGCCGTTGAAGATTATATTGACAAAACAGCACGTGCTTCTGGAATTGCAGATGACGTTCTTCGTCCAAGCCTAGATAGACTTTTGAGAAGTACTTCTGATATTACCAAAGCACAAAAACTTCAAACACTTGCATTAGATATTGCAGCTGGTACTGGTAAAGATTTAGCGACAGTTACAGAAGCCTTAGGTAAAGCCTATGACGGCAATCTTGGCGCATTAAAACGTATTGGTGTGCCTCTTGATGAAAACATTATTAAAACTAAAGATTTTGACGCAGCTACAAAAGCATTAAGTGAAACTTTTGCTGGTCAAGCTGCTGCAGCTGCAGAAACTTTTGCTGGTCGTATGGCTCGCATTAAAATTGCTATAGATGAATCTAAAGAACAACTAGGTCAAGGATTGTTACCTATACTTGAACGTTTTGCTAGGTTTGCTACAGAGCAACTTGCACCAGCTTTGCAAGGACTTGTAGACGGATTGACTAGAAGTGGAAGACAAGGTTTAACACGTGCTTTTTATGACGCTGGAACAGGTGCAGTAACTTTTGGTTACGATATGGAAAATGTGCAAGGTGAAGCATATTTACTTGGTGAAGCATTAAGAGATTTGGTTGATTCATTTAATAAATTGTTAAACATTGACCCAAGCACAGGTGAAAGTTCACTTGTTAAGCTAATTGACTTAATGACTAAAATGGTTGAAAAGATTGAATCAGCAATTGCAGCTTACGAAAGATTTAAGGCTTCTTTTGTTGGTGGTACTTTAATTGACGCTTCCGTTGGTTTATCAAAGGGCGCAGGAAGTTTATTGACTGGGAAACCTGGTCAAGCTATTAACAATGTAAATATCTTTAACAACATTAAAGGAGTACTTGATCCACAAGCTACAGCTAGAACAATTACCAAAGTACAAAACACAGCAAACAAAACAACAGGTATAAAACCTTTCAACTTCGGCTTTAGATAAACCTATGACAGTATATACACCAACATATAGGGTAACAATTGCTGGAGTTGTACAAACGTCAACAACTTTACAAGACGGCACAATTACTTATGGTCGTAATGATTTCTTTGAGGCAACACAACCAAGTTATTGCAATATAGAACTATTAAACCTTGACGGCACAAGCCCAGTAGTTGAACTACTTGACACAGTACTTATAGAAGTTACTGACTCAACAGGTGCATACATAAAATTATTTACAGGTGAAGTGTCAGGTGTTTACAACAGATTTGAGGGCGCTGGTTTAGGTGGCAAACCTAACACTTTACAAATTCAAGCCATTGGTGCTCTTGGTTTACTTGTTAAACGTTACGCTGGTGGTGTTGCTTACCCAGAAGAACTAGACGGCGCACGTATTCAACGTATTTTAGAAGAAACACTATTTGTTGCTTGGGAAGATATAAGTAACACACAAACTTGGAATGACTTTACAACTGAAACTTGGGCTAACTATGGTGTGCAGGGAATTGACACTATTGACGCAGGACGTTACGAAATGCTTGCTAGAAGCGCACAAGTACAACAAGCCTACGAACTAACAGACATAACGCAACAATCAGGTTTGGGTTATTTGTATGACACAGCAGATTTTGAGATAGGTTACGCTGACGCAGAACGCAGAACAGATAACTATGCAACAAACTTAATAGAACTTGACGCCAACCTAGTAAACGCTGACATACAAACAAGACTACAAACAGCCGACATTGTTAACAGCGTAGTAATACAATATGACGACCCAATACTTGAAGAAGCAGCTCAAAACGATACGTCAATAAATAACTATGGCTTGCTTGAGGAAATTAGATCAACAATACTTGCCCAAACACTTGACGCCCAAGAACAAGCCACAAACTTTGTTAATTATCGTGGCACACCAAGAACTTCACTTGAAGCCGTATCAGTAAACCTTGCTCACTCAGATATGACTAATACAGTTAGAGACGATTTACTAGCTGTAACTATGGATACTTTGCTTTACCTTGACAATATCCCAGTAGGGCTTATACCTGAGGGCTACTTTGAGGGCTTTGTTGAGGGTTGGACTTGGACACTAGGACGTAAAAACCTTGAACTAACAATGTCTGTATCTAACTCAATTTACTCAACACTTGACGTACAATGGGAAGACTACAACGCTTTATTACAATGGCAAAACCTTGACAGCACAACTACGTGGCTTGACGTTATTTAAGAAAAGGATAAACTAGAACAATGGCAACTACCACTAATTATGGGTGGACTACCCCTGATAACACAGATTTAGTCAAAGA
>Ga0315903_10008946_pt1 | contig 12214 bp, 10 predicted proteins | sample LakEriMetagenome_7_FD_203524 | JGI IMG/M metagenome (GOLD analysis project Ga0315903, IMG submission 203524) | Freshwater fungal communities from buoy surface, Lake Erie, Ohio, United States - Buoy 2 MA119 | ecosystem: Environmental > Aquatic > Freshwater > Lake | place: USA: Lake Erie, Ohio...
ATATTTGCTCCCCTAATCCCTCCAGCATTTTGTGCAGCGTCTGCGGTTAAATAAATCCACGCCTCAATCGTGAAGTCACCAGTACCCAAGTTAAACGCAGCATTGTTGGCTATTTGTAGACTATCCGTAGTCCCATCAAAATAATTCGACCACTCCCCTGCCGCTAGACTGAACGGGCTAAATGTACCTTGGGTGGTATTGCCATTGCGGGTAATGGTGAAGTTATTGGTAGAGGAGTCTAGGAATGTGTTGTTCTGTGCGCCGTTGGTGCCATCACCGTGAAGCAACAATACTGTTTGCTTGAAGTTGGGGTCAGTCTCTGCTGCCCCTCCTACTCCAGCAGCGGCCTGAATTATGTCTCTTACGCTCATCTATTTGACATCCTTACCAAGCAGGAATCCATTCCAGGTAGTTCCACCGTCATGCGTGAAGAAACCCAAGACATCCCTGCCAGAACTCGTGAGAGTCGGCGCAGTACCACCCGCCCACTTCACGCCACTGAACCAGTTGACCGTTGCACTTCCACCATTGGTAAGATCCAAGATGAAGGCACTAACAGTACCGCTGGATGCCGTATTGCTGACAGTAAGAGTCGTAGTCCCTGAGATGGTCCTAGTGAAATAATTACCTGCTGAAAGATCAATGTTAGAAGCAGCAACAGCCACACGAGTCTCTCTTGTACCAACTAGCGTTGGCGTTGTGCTCAACACAACAGAGCCTGTACCAGTTGAAGTGGTAACCCCTGTTCCACCGTTACCGACACCAAGTGTTCCTGTGATCTGTGTGGTTAGACTCACTCCAGATAGTGTGCCGCCTAATGTAAGGCTTCCAGAAGAAGTAACAGTGCCAGTAAGGGTTATACCATTTACAGACCCAGTACCACCTACCGATGTGACTGTTCCGGTATTGCTTGTGTAACCGCTAGGATTGCTTGAAGCATAAGCCCCAATAGCAGTCCTAAAATCAGTGTCAGACAAAGCAGAAACAGTGTTATCTGCGTTGAACCTAGGAAACCTAATCGCACTCGGATTAGTTAAAGTTAAAAGGTTTGATCCAACTGTAGTTGCTCCAAGAGATGTCCTTGCCTGAGCGGGTGTCTCAAGAATCCAGGTTGTGCCGTTACCAACAATAAAGTTATCTGCTGTTGGTGTAAGTGCAGCAATTGCAGCTAAGTCAGCATCATATGCCTGAACTGTAGCGCCGATAGCGGCAGGTGCTAGGTAGTCAGTGCCAGCGGTTGCTGTGGTAATAGCACCCTGACCCGCACCTTTTAACAAAGCACCAGCAGTAAAGGACGATGCTCCGGTGCCTCCATAAGGCACGGTAAGCTCAGTTCCCTTCCAGACACCAGTAGTGACTTCACCACTATCGTTGATGACGAAAGAACTGTTCTGAATGATCTTTCCAGTAGAGCCATCAAACCTAGCAACGGCATTATCGGTTGAGCTTGCAGGTCCATCAACATCCCCAGCGCCAGCGCCAGGATCCCCCTTAGCAGCCAAGACCATCCAGTAGGCGGTAGCAGAAGTGGGGTTCTGGTTAGTAGAAGCCTGAAGGGCTAGATAACTTGTACCGCTTACAGTGACCACATCGTTGGTCACATAACTGGCTCCAGATGACCAAGTACCTCTTGGTGTAAACCCAACACTTACAGGAGCAGCAGAACCCTCATAGACAGAGAAGAGGGCGACAATAGCACTACCAGTAGACGCTGAAGCAATGATCTTGTCGCTTGCATTCAGGTTGATAGGCTTAGGCCATGTGTAAGAACTATTGGCTGATACCGATAGTCCTGAGATAATCGTTGTGGTAGTTCCTAGGCTCTGGATATACAGTTTGACCGTAAGGGTTACGGAAGAACCTGTACTATTGGCAAAAACTAAGCCATGAACCGAGGATTCAATCGTTGAAGGGCATACATAGATGTCTGTATCTGTGGTGCCAATAGCAATCGGCTTGCCTTTTAATGCCATTATTTAGCTCCCAAAAACTAGTGCCATTGCAACTGGGTCTGGAATAGTTGACCAAGTTACATCGTAATCTGTAGATGTTTCTTTCATCAGGAATTGACCTGGGGTTCCACCTACGGGAACACCTGAACCGTCATTTCCAGCAGGGCCTGTGAGATCACTGGTAGTTACAGTGCTGTTATTTCCATAAGTGATCGTAAGGGTGCCATCGCCGTTGTCAGCGACATTGGTAATGCCAGGGCCTTGAGGTCCTGTAGGTCCCGTGGCTCCTGTTGGTCCCGTAGGCCCCTGAGGTCCAGTGTCTCCTGTGTCACCCTTAGGTCCCTGAGGTCCTGTAGGCCCTGTGGGTCCTTGGATTCCTTGGATCCCTTGAGGACCCTGCGCCCCTTGAGGGCCTGTGGCTCCGGTAGCACCGGTCTCTCCACGAGGAATCGTGAAGTTGAATATAGCTGCACCAGAGGTGCCTGAGTTGGTAATGACTACATTAGAGCCAGCAGCACCCGTGGTTACAGTACCAAGGGCAATAGTAGCAGCAGGGCCTTGAGGACCTGTGGAACCCTGGGGTCCTGTAGGTCCAGTTGGGCCTGTAGCCCCTGTGGCTCCTTGAGGGATGCCAAAGGTGATTAGTTTGGTTGTAGAATTGTAGCTGGAAGTAGCGTTAGACCCAGGAGACAGAGTGGTTGCCTGAACAGTCAGGGTGTTCCCAAGGTTTAGCGAGGCATCCCTAGCAGCCTCAGCAGCCGCCTGAGCACTCTGAGCCTGAGTGGCAGCAGTCTGAGCCGTGGTACTAGCCGTGGTTGCCGTATCTAGCTTGATATTAAGATCAGCCAGCAACTCATCAACTGTGTTCTGGTCAGGTGGAGTACCACCACCAAAGAAGAAACTTGAAGTTGCCATTTAATACTCCGGGTAGTTAAAGCCTGGAGAGACAGCCAGACCAGATTGGTTCATCTCGGAAGATGTCGCCTGTTCCACAAGCTCTGCATAAATACGGTTGTAAGACTCATCGAACATGGCCTTACGCTCATCAACAAAGTAATCAGCGGCATAACTCAGAGCACCGTAGATCAAGAGATCCGGGGCAATGATGGTTACGAAGTTCTCATCGGTGTTGTTCACCAGATCCGGGATCTCACCATAGTAGACTAGGATGGTCTCATCACCCTCGGCTGGCGAAGGCTTCATCTTAAGAGACCCTTGGATCCTAGTGTAAAACTGAGGACGACTATTGAGAGCTGTTGGGTACCTCAGGAATGAGTCTAGGTCTTTGTACTGAAGCGTATAACTACGGTCTGGGTAGACCACATAGATGTGCTTTAGTTCTAGGAAATCGTTGGGTAGGATGAGGGTGTCTGGAGTCTGCTCAGAGGCGGTGTAGATCTCCATCTTCTCCATAGCAGGGACCCTAAGGGTTCTTTGGATCCGTGCCACACCCTGGTCAATAAATGTATCAGCCAAGGCATCCGTGAAGTCGTTCCGGTTCATCAATGCCTTGACTTGATTCCTGATGCCTTGTTTGTTCATTACAGTGCCCTATCGGTGGTAATAAAATAATCGAGTCCCTCAGCCTTCAGTTTGGCTAGGGTCTTCTTAATTGGCTCTACAGTACAGTCGTAGCCCTCTTTGAGCCACTTCTCATGGATGACCACAGGGATACTTGCCGCTCTGTGGTAGTCCCCCATACGGCCTTCGCTGTTCTGAGCACGGTAGGCCTTTAGGTAATCCAAGTGTTCCTGGGGGATGTCCTGAGTTTTGGTGATGATCAACCCTTCAGAGTTGTCTTCAAAATCAACTTTGATGTCTTCTTTATTCATAGTCATATAAAAAGAGGTGACTGGAGAAGGAGAGGACCCCAACCACCAAAACAGTTAAAGGAATGCTGCCCCCTTGTGGGGGTTGGTTATAAAGAACCAAGCAAAAAGAGAGGGGCCGAAGCCCCCCTCAGAACTCACACTACTCGCCTAACCGATGATTAGGGGAGAGTGGGGTTGGTACCGGTCAGGTTCGTGATACGACCCGTGCCACGGACGTTCTTGTGCTTCAGGCTGTACTCACCAACGATCATGTGACGGTCATTGTCACCGGTCTTGGCAAGCAGTTCACGGGTGAAGGGACGAAGAACCACCAGGGACCACATGGCGGGATCGAACACCAAAGCCTCGTTAGCCTTCAGGAAGCGATTGATGATGACCTTCTGCTCACCGAAGGGCGACACATAGAGGTCAACAGCATTCACGATACCCTTGCCAGCACCGAAGTCACGGTTACGGCCAGAGGCAGCAGCAAAGCCAGCAATGATCAGCGCATCAGCAGGCTTGACCATGATGTACTTACCCTCAGAACCCTGCTCATAGAGCTTCTGGTTCACGGAGAGCAGGTTGGCTTCGGTCAGAGGACCAGCTTGGTTGCCAGCAGTACCAGCATCGCTGTCAGTCGTCACGGTAACATCAGCGTGAATGACAGCATCGCCACCAACATAGGTACCGAAGGCGTTAGCAAAGGTACGGGCAGTAGCCGCAGCACCAGCGTTAGCGTTCTGAGCAATACCAACGAGGTGGTACTCAAACTCACGCTTGATCTCAGCAGATTTCTTCGAAAGCTGGTAAGCGGTTTCCTTGGCGCGACCATAGGTCGAAACGCTGTCAGCAGTTGCAGAGATGTTGATGGTCTTCGCCATGATCTGCGTGTAGTTCTGACGCATCGTGGTGGCGGTCAGAGCAACATCAGAAGCGGTGAAGCCCTCAAGCTGTGCGTTGGAAGCCACAGCAGCAAGCGCATCTTCCTGCCACTGGTACAGGGTGTTGTTTACACGCTCAGTCTTGATCAAAGACTGGAAGGGAGTGGTGGTGGGGGAAATGTTGGAGATAACATCAGAGATGTCCTCTTTTTCACCAACCTGATCATAAGTACGAAATTGAGACATTATAAAATTCCTTTTGGATAATGGATTTAATTAGATGACCAACGACTCAAGAACAACTCTGCTGCATCATCGACATCCCCAGTAGCCCTCAAGCGACGAACCGCATCATCCTTCTTAGGAGATAGGTCCTTGGCTGACTCAGGGGATACCGTGGTCTTCACGACCTTCTTGGGTGTCATCACCTTCTTCTTAGTGACAACCTTCTTGCTCTCATCATAGAGACGCGCCTTGTGAAGCAACTGGATTGCTACAGGATCAACAAGGTTGTTGACCACATCGGAATCCAGGCCAGACGTAATGGCGTACTCACGGATGTTGTCGTAGAGAGACTGTGACCACCCTGGGATTGACTCTTTAAGCACCTTGACGGCTTCTTGAGCCGCCTGTTTCATCTGTTCCTGACGCTGGGTTTGCGCCTGTTTAACGAAGGCCTGAGCCTCCTCAGAAATAAACCGGAAGTCCTCATAGGCCGCTTGCGCCTCGGCTCGTAGAGCAGCAAACTGATCAGCATCTAACTGCTTACTCGCTACCAACATATCGATCTTGCTGTACGGTTCCCAACGGGTCGCAGCCTTCTCATACAGTTTCTGTAACGAAGCACTTAGTACCTGCTCAGTTGCCTCCACCTCCTTACGCTTGGCGGCTACCTCTTGACTCTTCCGGGTCAAAGCAGCTTCCTGACCGTAGAGACGCTTCAGATCCTTCACGGATACCTTAAGAACCTCATCGTTGACCTTGACTTCAACCTCAGCGTCATCATCGAGGGACTTCTTAGCATCAGGCTTATCGTCCTGATCTTCCTCTTCAGATTCTTCTTCGGTCTCTTCCTCAGTCTCCGTGGATTCCTCTTCAGGGTCCGTGTCGTCTTCAGCAGTTTCTTCAGTCTCTGCTACTTCCTCCTGTTCCTGCTCCGCTTCTTCCGCAGGGGGTTCAGGAGTCTTTTCTTTTACCTCTGTGGCTTCGGGTGAACTTTCGTTGCCCTCTTCCTTCCATCGGTCCAAAAATGCATCAGCAGCATCGCTTTCATCAAAATTGAGCGGAAGTTGCGGTGCTGTATCTTCAGTGATCGCAACGTCCTTACGGATAGTTGACTTTGCCATTTAGTTAATCTTCCTCGGTATTGGAAATAATTTGATCCTTGACTGCCGACCATTGATTCAGGACGGAGATAAGGTCTTGGAGTGCACGACTACAAAAATAGGCGTTCTCTCGATTCTCTTTGTCGGCTGGAGTAGACCCAAGGATTGCTGATATATAGTAATCAAGCAACTCTTTAGTCACCTGCCTAAAAGCATCATTGTCAAGCAACTGCTGGGCAGCATTACCTCGCTGCAACAACTCTTCATTAGTCATGCACTCTCCTTGTTACGAATTAGGTGAAATGATTGCACTCTTCTGCTCAGGCGGGGTGTTCTTCGCCATTTCCAACTCTTCGGTGGCTATTGCATAACGAGCGGTAGTATCGAAGTCCTTGCGATCTGCATCACGCTCAGACATCATCTGTTTGAACATATCCTTCATGCGAGACATCTCAAGGCGCATAGCCTCAAGTTCTGCATTGACCTGCACCTTTGTAGCCGTGGTCTCAGCCTGCTTCTCAAGGGTTGCCACCTTGCGCTCTTCAAGTTCCACCTGCTTCATCAGCATCGGATCAGGTTGAGGCGGCGGGATCTGCTGAGGCGGTGTCAGGTAGTCAATAACATTCTTGACACCAGACTTCTCAAAGGCAGTCTTGAGGAGGTTGAACTTCTTATCAGGCCCATACATCGGAGCAATAGAAGGATCAGAGGACAGCAGTTGGTGCATCTGTAGATACTTACCTGCTTCTCTTTCCTGCTCCCCATAGCCCAACTTAAGTTCCACGGTGACATCACTACGGTCAGCCCACTCAGAGGGTAGAACCCGCTGGAATGAACCACCAATCTTGATGACCTTCTCAGCCTGCTCATGGGCTACCGCAAGACGGTAGATCTCCATGTAGAGAGGCTTGAGGAACTGGTTAGCGAAGTTGCGAGCAATGATCTTCTCACGCTGCATCGAGAGGGACACGAGGTTCTCTACGAGCGCCTGAGAGTTCTGCTTGGATACGGCATCCTTGTTCAGACCCTGGGACAGACGGCTAACGCCTGTTGCCTCCTCCTTGTCCTCATCCAACAACTGAATGGTCTGGAAGACAAAGGGGTTGAGGGAAGGCTGTGCCAGAGGACTGATGCCATCAGGACGGGTGACATTGACCAGACCACCAATACGGTTCTCAATGAGTTCCTTGGGGTTGGTTAGGGCACCCTTGACCACCTGATAACGGGGGTTGTTGGTTGTAACTGTGTGATCAAGAATACCACGCACCAACACGGTACGGGCGTTCTGCGTGGGAATCACACGGGCAGCAAAGTTGCTACCGTAGAAGGAGTGGGGGGTGGGCAGGGGGACGAAAGCAATAAAAGGCTTACGGTCCACTTCCTCTTTATCGAGGACCACATTACCACACTTTACGATTTTGTAGAGTTTGGTCTCACCAGAGCCATCCATGTCCAGGCGCGTGTAGCACTCATAGACGATGACATACTTACTTTGCTCCTGAACCTCACCATCCATGTTCAGACGGTCTGCACCGATCTGCTCAAAGCGAGCCAGCACCTCAGGGTCCAAGGACAACTCAGACTGATCCTCAGCGCCGATCTTTTCGACCAGCTTCTTGTCATACCCTTCGGCAATCAGGTCAGCAAAGGTCTTCTTGGTTCGGTGAGCGACAAACGGAGCCTCTTCAATGCTCTTGCTCTGAGGGGTGATCAGGAACTCTTCTGGAGGGATAACATCAATCCTCACTTGGCTCTTGTTGACCATGCGGGTCAGTTCGCCATCGAAGAAGCCAGACTCCTCATTGAGTTTGACCTTGACTTTATCAACATCAGGAGCCGCTAGGAGCATATCTGCTTCATCAGCAGTCAGGTGTGAGAACTCCTCCTCCACCTCCTCAATGACTTCCTCCCAGTAAATCTTAGCCACACCAACACGGGCCATAAGACCGTCTTGGATGACCGTGGATTGGATCTGGTAGCCGTCATTCTGCCTGAAGAACACATAGTCACAGTATTCGGTGGCTGTGGTAGCCAACTGGATGTCATCTTCACCCTGGGGTTCAAACCCAACGGTCCTGTTACCAGCAGCAAAGGTCTCCAGCAGGACTGCCTTCATGCTCTCTACGGAGTCATAGACATCCATTGAGACATACTTGGAGTTGCCAGAGTGAACAGGCTTGGGCTTTACGCCATTGTAGTAGTCAATGACATCCTGTCGCTCTTTACTGAGCTTGGAGTCATAGTAGCCAACTGATTGACGAATCTGACGGTCAACGACAGAAGCCAACTCGTCTTCTGAAATAGGTTTGAATCTGGATTCTGCCATTAAAGTGCCTCGAAATAAAAGTCGTCAGTAACAAGAATTGGTGTGTAACGGCCTTCGTGAACGTGATTCGCAAGAGCCAACGACATAACGCAGTCATCAAAACAGCCAGCCTCGGCTTCCATGCCGCCTGTCTCTGTTGCAACGTAAGTCATCAACTCACGGATGGTGATTTTGTCTACTAGTTCAATTTCCCGCTCACGGAGAGCGGCTCTAAGTTGGTCAATGATCAAAGGTTTGGTCTTGACGGTGGTAGAGAAACCGATTTTGAAGGTTTCCTTCTCCGTGATCTTGTCTACGTCAGATGTCATGTAGACATTTGGGTATCCAAGGTCCTTAGCAAGCCTCGTACAGGTCAAAATACCATGGTTGTTGTTCTCAGGGACGATCTTTGCTGTGTTGTAGTACATCCCTAGGTGGTAAAGCACGGTTGCAAAGTAGTCTGGATGTATATGAGCACGGAAAACAGCCACTTGGCGCTTCTGTGCGTCCAAAACCTGGGCTACTGACCAGTCTCCACCCCTTACACCCATCGAAATATCAGCACCGATATAGTAGGTTTCGCCTGGATCATGCCTTCTGTAGACGATATGCTCCCCTCGGGGGTTATCCACCCACTCATCCTCCTCCAAGGCAAGCCTTTGGAGCGGATCTGGAGCCTTATCAAGGGCCTCCTGGAGTTGATCCAAGTTGAATATAGGCCTTCCTGAGGTGATAAAGGCTTCCTCAGCCGTTAGCGGATACTCCTGCATGAAGAGATCACGACCGACAGCAGCAATCTTCCTTCTACGGAACATCAACTGAGCGTCATCAAGGCCATGCTTATCTGCTAACTCCTCTTCTTCGGGAGTCCTTTTGAAATTCTCAGGGACCTTCTCACGGTACTCCTCTTGGATTGACCAAGGAAGGAACACAGGGATGTATCCGTTAGTGCCCTCTACAGCCCCTCGCCACATCTCATAGAAGGGTCCTGTCACACCGTTAGCGGTGGACTCAACTATGACAGCAGTGCCTTCCGTACTGGGGATGGCCTGAAGGATAGCGTTGAGGTTTTCCTTAGCAGCAGCCGTGGGCCAGAAGGCCAACTCGGAGAGGTGTGCGTGGGTAATCGTCTGCCCACGAGCAATCCCGTCACCACCGGCTGTAGCCACGGAGTACCCTGAGTCCAGAATGTCAAACACCAGTTCCTTACGAGAGGAATACTTGGTGTGTGGCTTCAGGATTTCAGGGCAGTTGTCGTGGAATCGCTTAGTCAGGTCAAAGAGCGCCTTGGTTGACTCGGCTATGTGGGTGACCACAAGCGCCTGAGCAGCCTTACGCTGTGAAACCTGTGAGTAGATCCATCCACCAGACATCGTGGAGAGGCCCATCTGTCGGGCCTTCAGGATCACAATTCGGACTTTCCCCTCAGACGCAATTTGCTTTTCGATAGTCTCAAGCAGGATCTCTTGCGCCTTGTTAAGGGCGAACGGTTGTATTTCTCCGCTCTTAGTACGAATCTTCAGTGCGTGTTTCGAGTAGAACTTAAAATCTGAAAACAGACGCTTACGGACCTCTTTTAGTTTTGGGTCCATAGATTACTCTTCTTTATCAAGGTCCTTTGCGATCTCCGCAAGGAAATCTTCTGCCTTCTTGACCGTAACTTCGGTCTGAGCGGCAGGCTTAGACTTCGTGAAATCAAGCACCAACCGTGCAGCAGTCAATTTGTCTTTGGGCGAAATTGCTTCCATACGCATCGTTTCAACAGCCGCCTCAATTGCCTCACGAGCGTACTCATTTTCTGGAATCTCAAATCCCTTTTTTTCCATAATCCTCACCATTCGTTTGGCTTCATCTTTAGCGATTGCTCGCATCTTCCGAACTTCGGTACCAGTGTAGCCGTTAATTGATCCCGCTGGTCTTCCTGGTCCCTTGCCGTTTGGTTTTATGAACCTGCGATCCGTCCAGATCTTCCAAAGGAGTCTTCCCTCCTCCGTCTCTTGCATCCTCACGAACAGGTTCTTCTCCCGTTCCGGGCGAGCCATGTTCTTGTGTTTGTCCCTGTGGGTATTTCTCTTTGACGGCGGCTTTTGGTTGGCCTCGTCCATTCTTCATCTCCTCATCAATTAAACGTCCCTTCATCGCCGCATAAACGACATCACGGGATAGTTCGTATGGCACACAAAGCATTGGAGCAGGGAGGGCCTGAAGCCACTCTCTGCCCAACTGCAATCGCGCCTCTATAGGTAACTTGCTGTTCTCCAGCATCTCGCAGAAGTTGTGGAAATGCTGGTACAAATCAAAAGGCTTCACTATGTCTCCTTACTTGGCCCCGAAGCGGGTCAAGGGTTCTACAAATTGTGTTAGATAACTGATCTCAGCAGGATCAGTGGTCTTATCAAGGCGTTCCTGAAGGATCTTTGCCTTGTCTGCTGGGGCCTTGGTTCCTGCAACTTTCGTAGCAAACTGAGCAAGCGCCTTGTTAGGAGCAGCCGACCGAGCCAAGTTAGCAGCCTCACCAGCAGTCCTCACCGCCTCAGCATACGAGACAGGGTTACGGATACCGCTAGAGAGAGCACCACCGGCTTGGGGACCACCTTGGATCACCCCACGCTCCTGAAGGCCTCTAACAGCGTTCTGGAGGCCAAAGAAGGCATCTCTGTTGGTGACATCACGGCTCTTAAGGATCTGGTCAGCAGCATCCCCTACAGGGCCTCCCTGACGCTTCAGGAGACGAAGGGCATCAATTGCCTGTCCTGAGGTCAGATTGGTGTTGGCACGACCACCTGGGAGAAGCTCTTGGAAGCCACCGCTAAGTGGCCTACGGGTCTGCTGAAGAACACCTACACGGGTTGCTTGGTTCTGAGCCTGTTGAGCAGCCCGTGCCTGAGCCTGGGCCTGTGCTCGTGCTTGGGCTTGAGCCTGTGCCCTCTGAGCCATCTGCTGGACACCTTGGAGACTCTGGGTAGCCGCAGAGGGGCCAAGACGCTGTAGGACATCCTCAGCAGCCGCAGCCTGCTTGTCAGAGACAAGGCGGGAGGCTACGTCTTCACGAGTCTGGCGAGAGCCGAGCATCCTCTGTCCAACATATCGTAGAGGCTGTGGAATCGGAGCCAGATCCAAAGCAGCACGACCAACCCTAGCCAGAGGGTTAGTAGCAGCAGGGACAGGGGCTGTAAGAGACCGTGCTCTTTGCGCCTTCTCAATCGCGTCAGCCAGAGCGGCACCGCCCTTGGTGCTTCGTAGTTGTGATAGTTCTGCATCGCCAATGATTCGCCTGTCTCGGACAGCAGTTGCAATGTCGTCAGCTTTGAGGCCTGTCTGCTCAAGAGTTTTCTTACCAACCTGCTTCAGAGCGGTGGTTACATCACCAATGTATTTGTTTTCGAGAGCGTTAAGTTGCGTAGCGCCCACAGAAACATCACGCTGATTGGCACCGCCAGCAACCTTGTTGATGTCACGGATGATCTCAGCGTCCATCTTGCCTGCGCCTTCAGACCCTGCCTTCTTGACGATAGCGTTACCGGTCTGACGAACAGAAGCTGGGATTATGCTTCCAAGGACACCACCACCGACAGCACCAATAGCGCCACCAGTAGCAGCGCCCTCAGCACGAGCGGCAAGGTCACCATCAGCCGACCCAGCGCCATACAGAGCGCCTTGAGTGGCTCCCGTGGCAGCACCAGCAGCAGCACGGCCTAGCCGAGTAGCTGTGTTAGCCGCACGGACGACACCGACACCAGGGACAAGAAAGGACGCACCCATACCGACATACTTACCCGGACCTGCTTGGTCCATGGTCTCTCTAGCGGTCTTGAGTTCATCCTCGTAGTTCGTCCCTCTCAATGCAGAAGCAGCTTTGGCATATGCCTCATCAGCAAAACCAAAGGACAGAGCATCGGCAGCGCCAATGCCCACATCCTGTAGGAATGAAGTTTTC
>Ga0315903_10008947_pt1 | contig 12214 bp, 11 predicted proteins | sample LakEriMetagenome_7_FD_203524 | JGI IMG/M metagenome (GOLD analysis project Ga0315903, IMG submission 203524) | Freshwater fungal communities from buoy surface, Lake Erie, Ohio, United States - Buoy 2 MA119 | ecosystem: Environmental > Aquatic > Freshwater > Lake | place: USA: Lake Erie, Ohio...
ACAAAAAACTCATTCTTATAATTTAATTGTATATAAAATAAATGATAAAATAATGTAATGATAAATATGTGTCAATTTTCATCAGAACTGCTTTCCGAAAGATCCGAATTATCCAATAAATAAGCGGCTTTTATCTCTTTTGCTTCTAAATATGTGCGTATCGCAGTTTTTTTCGCCTCCACTGCCTTCTTTTTTGCAACTTTATACATCTCATAAAGAACGTCCTTATGCCGTTTTAATTTGATAGAAGCAACTGTAGTATTATTAGTCTTATTATTATTGTTTGTTATGGTTGTTTCCATTTGAAATTTGGGTTCATTTGTATCTATTGTATCTGGAATATTGTCAAAATCGAGTTCTACCTCTTTTATTCCAAAATGTTTTATTTCTTGTTCCAGGGGTTGTTCCAGGGGTTGTTCCAGGGGTTGTTCCAGGGGTTGTTCCGTTCCTAAATGTTCTACGACTGTCTCCTCTTCTTGGAACTCCACCGGTCCTACATCCGATTCTTTATCGGTCGCCGACGGTGGTTGGACTACACGGTTCTGCTCTATTTTTTTCGGTTCTGAAATAACACACGTCTCGAATAATGGAACATCCGGAATAACCAGCACTTGTCGTAGTAGTAATTCCATTTGAAAATTACGTTGCGTGAACTTAATGCCTTGAAACTCGATAATGGAAATTATTGTATGTTCATCTTTAATATGATCCACTGGGACTGGTTTCTTATTTTCATCAAACACTTTACACGAAAATGGCTGGATATGCGTAAGGACGCGATTTGGTTCTAAATTAACGCGAACTAGAAAATTGTCGGTTTTATATGCTCTTATCGGCGATGTAAATGAGTTTTCAATATCTGTTCGGTCTAGTTCTTGCGTGAACCATAAATGCCGCTTTTCATACAGCAGTTCTACTGATCTGGTCTCTAATCTCGAAATCCATTCTATAAACTCAGCATCACTATCCGTTCCTGTAAATAATAAATCAATATACGCCTTTTTACCCGATAAGACGATTCCTTGTTTTGACCGAGATTTTGTGGTCTGAATATAGAGTGTCTGGGAACTATCAAAATAAGAATATCGCGTCATATATGACCCACCTGTTATATGAGTTGGTTGCGTGAGTTGGAGTTTATCAAAGTGAAACGCGTCATTGGGATGAAACACTTCCATTCTTCTTCTGCGTTATACAAATGAAATGAATTAGTATGACGCTATAAAAATAATATGAATACTTTACGAAATGTGCATTATTTGCATATGCATTTTGCATATGCCTAAATCAGAACACCCTTCCGTCGCAATAAAATCTCCCAAATGATTTAGCAAAACTGGCGTAGTTTGTTCAACTGCGTTCTGGCATAATGCTTGAACGCTTTCTGGTAAAACCGCGCAAATTTTGTCTAGGTCATTAGAAACCATTGCAAGAACTTTAGGATTATGAATAATCGTTTGATTGATTTTATTTGAAAGAAACATACACGCGTCGCATTCAATATCGCCATCGTGGTTGATGTGCTGCTGCGTCATACCAACGATATTCCTCGATATTTGAATTGGATGTGCGTCAGCCATCGGAATTGGAATCTGGACGATCGATTCCGGGAGAATCATTAAGCCAAGAAGGATGAACGGAAATATCTTCATTTATATACATTCCATGTAAATTATTTCTGTGTGTATTGTATAAACAAATATAATGGCAAAACGAACACATAAACGCACCAGGTCCCGTTCTCGGCGCCAGAACCAGAACCAGAACCAGAACCAGAACCAGAACCAGAACCAGAACCAGAACCAGAACCAGAACCAGAACCAGAACCAGAACCAGAACCAGAACCAGAACCAGAACCAGAACCAGAACCAGTATGGCGGCAATCAACAAGAATCGCAGGTTCCTCAAATCTCTCAGGAGACACTCCAGCAAGCCGGAAAGATTGCCCAGCAATTTTTGAATAATACCATGGCGCAAAAGGGAGGTAGTGCTGGAGGGTCCCCTGTCGCAGATCCGGTCGCCGCCCCTCAAGCGGCAGGTGCCGCCGCCGGCGCTCTTGCTGGCGCTGTTGCCGGTGCTTCTGCTGCAAACGGAGTTCAAGGAGCTGAAGGATATTCCTCCTTGAAGGGAACCCCTTTGATGGGTGGAAGGCGTAAACGCGGTCGTAAGGGCCGCCAGAGCCAGAGCCAGAGCCAGAGCCAGAGCCAGAGCCACAGCCACAGCCAGAAAGGCGGTATGGTTCCCGGTCTTATGACTGCAGTTGAAACGGCACTTGTTCCTTTAGGACTTTATCTCACTCAAAAGACACTTCAGTCGCGCAAGTCTGGAAGCCGTTCTTTGGGAAAATCGTTCAATTTCCGCCGTTCTTCCCGTCGTTCCCGTCGTCGTAATTAATATTATCACACCGCTCATCTAGTGGGTGAATGAATGAATATAAACATAAAACAATATATGTTTATATCTTCAAAGCTTTTCTGTCCACCGAACAAATGAATCCCACTTCTATTATGACCGCATCTTACACAACCCCGCCTACTCTTGAAACAAAAATCAAGCGCTGGGTTGAATTAGATAATAAGATAAAAGAGACAGCTGAAGAAGCCCGGGATATTCGAACCGAGAGATCGATCATCAATGACGAAATACTCGAAATTGTCGAAGCAAAACAACTAACTCAAGCAACGGTTAATCTTTCTGATGGAAAGTTGAAATTTGTTAGTACAAAACATACGGCACCATTGACACTCACATACATTGAAAAATGTCTGGGCGAGTTAATAAGCAACAGCAAACAGGTTGAGCAAATTATGACCTATATTAAGAAGAACCGGGAAATAAAGTCCGCGATGGAAATTAAACGAGTCTATAATTCAAAACCAGGTTCCGGTTCAGATGCAGGGGGGAAATCGAATAATAATAACGATGCCGACGGCGATGACGAAGCCTAAAGAATATTATCTATGATATATAGAGCAAAATTGATACCATATAATAATGTCAAAAATGAAGATAAGCGAGTATTTCAATCCAAACCAGCATTTGGTTTTTCATCAGGATAAAGATGGGAATATGATTGGTGGGGGGTATCAATTAAATAATTTGATGCATCATAATAAATGCCCATTGTTTGTATCTCTCGATGATAGAATGACGACGGGAGGTGGACAGAGCGGTGGTGGGGGGCGTAGCGATGAAATGGAAAACCAGCACTTTATTCCTGAAAAGTTCAGCGACCTATTTCGCGATTTAGCAGTTCCGGCAGGGTTGTTTATGATGCCGGCAATGTTTAAACCACGGAATTACGCTTTTGAGGTGGCAGAACGGGTTGCCGATGCAGACGCACAGGATAACGGTAATCTCAATGAAATGGATAATAACGCCGATGATGATACCGATACCGACTCTGACGATGATAACGACCGACACACTAAATCAGTCCCCAATGATATTTTTGATACACTTCTGGCGCTCGTCGCTCCGAAAGAGAGAATCCAACACGACGTAAAGACGAGGCGACATCGCGCAGGTGAAACCGACAAGGAACCCGAAAAGAAAAAGAATAATAAGAAGAAAACGAGGCGGACTACCCGGTCATAACGAAATATGAAATATGAAATGAAATGAAATGAAATGAAATATGAAATGAATGTAAATAACATCATTCGAGAGATTATTTACATTTTAGTTATTACAAAAGAGACCACGCCGATTTATTAAATGGGGCAATAACGATATCGTTAATTTTCGCTTTCATTTCATTCACCCGTTTCTCGTGTTCTGGATTCAACATTTTTCCGGCCTCATAATTTTGTATACCAGACATTAATTTTGACGACGCTGAATTGATATCCGGTTTCTCTCCATAACAATTCACACCTACTTTCATATTTGCGTCTCCAATATACCCACCGTTGATACCTGGGCGACCACAACTATTCTTCATCGCAGGGTCGCTGTTCTTCTGTAATTCTTCCCATGTCGACTTCTGAGTCGGATAAAGTATCATCTGATTATCCGACCAACCATAAGAACACCATTCTGCTCCAGATTTATGCGCCTCTTCCATCTGGTCAATATTTGCAAGTTGAGCGCCGTATGCATTGCATAACGCCTTCGCATTGTCATAATCATATATACTAGATGGAATATGGAATACCTGTTTCCGCATTTTGAGAGATGGACTACCTCCTAAATCCCCGTTGTCAGTTGCCTCGCCCCCCGGCACTGTTTGAGAAATACTTATTTGTGGATCACTCGAAAGTAGATTGGATATTTCCGTTGTTATATTGGTATTAAAAAAGTAATGAAACCCGTTCAGAAGAACGATTATAATAAAAATTGCCCATAAGAATATTTCAATAATGGATACATTCGCAAATATAGTATTTTCGCGAGTATCAGAATCACCGCCACCGCTACCGGCTAAAGCATTTATTATAATATACCCCATAAAAAGAACAACCAGAATCAAGATAACAAGCCTGGGATTAATAAGTTCGTCGATTTTACCGTCCATCCAATCAAACATCCCGCTTACTTCATTTAATCCGACACCAGCGGCTTTTGGAAGCGCACCTTGTAGAGATGACATGGGTCCGGGTCCGGGTCCGGGTCCGGGTCCGGGTGCGGGTGCCGGTGTATTTACTTTTGTGGATGATGCAGACATACTATATATTGTTGGTATATTATCGCGATTGCTTGTTGTTGTTCTATTTGTTATTCGCCGATTTTTCTCCATTCTGTCTTTTACGATAAAATAAACAATATGGTAAATTACTTGTTATCGTATTCCCTTTCATTTCTACTTGCTTTACATTCTCATCATTAAATGCATACCATACATTACCGGCTGTGCATATCGTCGCAGTATAATGACCGCCACCACTTGAGTTTCCGTGATGATTGCATACTGCATATAAATCGTAAATATAACTGTCGCGCTTATATCCATTGACAAATGAACTCATATTCAAACCAGTAAGCGGGATTTCAACCGGTATTGATATTTTAACCGCCCCCCGCTCTGTATATTGAACTCGTTTAAGATCAATAATCATAATATTCGGTAAACTCCAATACATTGTTCCCCGTTTGACGTCCTGATACTTGTTTGTTGTACTATTGAACCACGCATTATCTCCTTGCATCAACTCCCCCGCACAATAATGAGTAAAACAGTCCATCAATGTCGGGATTCGCGATTTTCCCGTGTCCGGTATTTCAACAATCGGAATAGATAGAGAAATAATAGAAAACGGTTCGGGAGAAATGCTCAATACTTCGCCCGTCTCAGAACCACCGCCGCCCCCCAATTCCGTTATAACCGACATTTGAATTCCATAGAATAAATTCAACATTTCCGAATAATTCTTTGTATACATCTGTTGCATCATTTCATAACATTTACGCCCGATAATGTCCTTGTTATTATTAATATCACCGGTTATCGTCATATTCACTTCTCTCGAAAGAGCCATATGAAACGAGTCCAGCATAAAGACTAAAAACTCCTGAACGTCGTTTTGCGAATTATGTGTGAATAATTCTTGGTTCTTCAATCGCGCAATCTGTTTCATTGATGCCATAAATCCGCCAGGTGATACAATACAGTTCTCACTCCACATGAGCGTTCGCAGTTTATCCCATTCACTCAAAAGAACGGCATCTGGTTTCTTCGTAAGGCGTTTCTTATATTTTTCGTCATTTAAAAACCGATTTAATTCGTATGTATGAGAGAGTGCCTGTAAACACGAATTCACAAAACATGTATTTCCAAGATTCATCAACCCGGTTATCCCTTTATTTCTAAAATCGGGAAATCTTTCGTCTATTTGCGCCATTGGAATGCTTGTATGATCTTTGTATTATAACAAATCATTCGGTTTAAGTTTTATTATAGACGCGTAGATCGCAAATCGCAACTGTATAAAATTGAATGTATTTCCTAAGAATATAATCTTGAAACAAACAACGCCATCATACAATGGCTCTTATTCTCGGAGAGTTTATAGTTATGGCGGGGGGGTTCTTTGTCGTGTTTTTCGTACTGATCACTTGTATCAATGTACAGTCCAATGACCGCAAACGCGAAGACCGCGCAAATCGTCGGCGTGAACGCCTGAAAATAAGATATAGATAGAATATAGTGTAAATATCTATTGAAAATGAGTTCGAATCATAATCATATACAACACCGACACGGTAGCGGAAATCACGGTAATGAAAACAGAAACACCTATGGATATTATGACCGATTCCACCTGAATCAATATTACAATGCAATCGAAGACGAGCAAATCTATATGGATGAATATACCTCTCTCGTATTGAGATATAATGAGTTTATTGTCAATGCAAATGTATTGTTTACACGTATGGAACAAACGCTTCGAGAGAGTTTGTCACGAACACAGACCCGCCAGTCTTTTTATTTTCATCAATCTGAAGAGTTTCGGAATGCGCGAAATAATCGAAGAAATGAACGTATTGATGTTGCCGCTCCTGCTCCGGCCCCTGCTCCGGCCCCTGCTCCGGCCCCTGCTCCGGCCCCTGCCCCGGCCCCTGCTCCGGCCCCTGCTCCGGCCCCTGCCCCGGCCCCTGCCCCTGCAACCCCGTCTACCTCCGCCAGTCGTTTAAATGAACTGTTCCCTCGAATCTTGTCTAGATATCTTGCAACCAATCTTGAACGCGAGGCAAGAAACCGCCAGCCTCCACCCCCTCCTCTTATTCCTCAAGAAGAGGTGAATAATATATTTTCAATGTTATATACGGTTCCGATTGCGGTTCGCACGAATACGAATCAAACAGGCGGCGCCGGAAGCGCAGGTAGCGGACCCCCGACGAATGATCAAATCAACCGTGCAACATTAAACACATTATTTTCAAACATCCTATCTCCTGTCAATGCAACATGTCCCATAACCCGCGATGAGTTTGATGATAATACACCAATAACAATGATACGCGGCTGTAATCACATCTTCAATCGCGACAGTTTGAGAGAGTGGTTCATACAACACTCTACTTGTCCATTATGCAGAAGAGATATTCGAGAATATAGGGAATCCGCAGCAGACCATGCTCTAAGCCTAAGCGATAATCCTGCGAATATATCAATCGATAGCGTTGATCAAAATCATATAACATTTTCATATGATTTGCCAGCAGCAGGTTATAATTATGAAGATGACTATCGACAAGTTATTAATACCATATCTGCACCTCGATATATCAACAATCGTCGCAACAACGCTGATGCCGATGACGCCGACGGAAATGACGCTCTCAATGACACCGATGATTATATGGAAGAAGTTGATTAAAAAATATTTATTGATGTCGTCCGCCGCTGCTGTGCCGCTTTTCATAACTTACCATCTCGACCTCCTCCTCCTTTTGTAAACCAATCCGTTATTGCACGATTCCCTTTATTCAGATTGTCCGCCTTAACCAAGAAATCATCGAATAACAACGATTTCACCTCCTTATGCCGAATCTCTGTTATTTTCTTCTCGCGTTTCACTTCGTCCTCAATATGCGCCGTTGCGTTCCATACATCAATTTCAAACTGACCCTTCTTCTTCTGAAACGCCGGTAATTGTTCCAATACAAGTGCGAACAACTGCTGAACCGGCTTCATAATTTGATTCGTTATATAGAACGAATAATTCAACTGAAGTCGTTGTTGCCTTATATAATCCGGATGCTCGATTTTATCACCTTGGAGTGCACCTTTCGTGTTATTATGAATATATGCATAAGGAATGCGGTCGCCTGTATTCGGTTTATTTCCTGGGTCTCGCACCCCCATCCGGTCCGCCAATACTTTATGCGCGATTTGTTTCGGGTTTTTGTAATCTGACCGCAACGACTTTGTTATAATGAGCTTTTCTATCGGGCATTTCTGGTCAATCATATACTGCAGTTTATCGCGCAGGAATGTTATCGCCCGGTTCACATTTTGCTCCTTCATCAGAATATCAATGATTCCTCCGTATATTTCTTTGACAATCGGCGCATTATCTCGGCGCTTTAACACGATTCCCATACTCTTCAGTTTCCCCTTATTCGGATTCTGCTCATAATATACACCAACATATCCCTTCTTACGCAATAGTGCAAAGGGGCATATCGTTTTCTCATACACCCACCCGTGCGGCGCCTTCAAGAACATCGATGAATAATCGCCAACCTGTTTGGCAAGTTCAATCGTTATTTCAATCGCGTCTTTCCCTCGGATCGGGTCGCCCTCTGGCGTCTCTAGATTAAATGTAAAGAATACACTATCCGTGTCTCCGTAAATATATTCCGCTTTCGAATGCACCATCGGATATTTCGGGTGAGATGTCGGCAGGAGAATGTCGCCATACGCCTCCTCCACAACACGACGAGCATAGGTGAGAAGTTTACGCCCCGTCGCGGTAGTGGATGCCGCAACATCGACTTCATAAAATGTACTCGTCTTCGCGCCACATTGACCATATAATGAGTTTGCGGTCACCTTATAACCAAGTTGTCGCTTGTCGAGAATATTCGCCATAAATGCGTCGGTCTGCTTTTCCGCAAGTTTTCGCGTTGTTTTACGCGCAATAAGGAGTTCCTCCAAAATCGCCGGCATAATTCCCTTCTCCCCCTCCGGAAACTGCGCAAATCGACACACCTTTGTTCCGCATTTTACTTTCACTGCAGCTGCCACCGTCCTCGTCGCAGATTTCGGACGCGTCCATTTGTAAGTATCATACGTTATATCCACGTATTTATAACCAGGAAGATTATCATAGCACAACTCACCCGTCTCGCGAGTCAATTGCCCGTCTAGGTTGTATTCCTTCGTCCATACCTTACTATCGTGGGATAAATTCTCGCTTATCATTGACGATGGATACAGCGACGAATAATCATTACACGCAACCGGATTATCCAAGTAAAGACCACATTTCGGAGGAAGTACAATCGCGCCTTCATAACCCGACTCGCTACGGTCTTTATCAATAACCGGCATCAATGTATTTTTCTCGCGACACTTCATCGCAACATAACTCGTGAGTTTAATCCCCTGTCCGCGCATAACAAGGAAACTTATCGGAACACTACAAATCTTCGCCATTTCAGTATAACCCGTTAGGATATCTATTTTATTCATCAGATGATGCACCAGATTGCAATCCTGAATACAGTATTTGGCGATAACTGCGCGTTCACGCGGACCTTCATTTGTCATCCTGAAAATATCTTGCGGTGATACATCGTCTTTGGCGAGACCCCAGCGCACCATCGTTTTCATATCCGGAGTTGCGCAACCTTGTACAATGAAATGTGGGGCGGGGTCCGACGAAATACCAACAACTTTGAACTTATATCCATCTTTATACAAATCCGTAGAATGATTCGTTTGTTCAAACTTAACGAAATTCCCCGGGTCAAGACCCAGCAAATTACCAGAATATATACGCGTCGTATCTGTTTTTTCATCGTATTCCACATTTTTTACTGAGTCGCCAATGAAATAACTCGAGACATCGTCTAATTTATAGGATGAGAGATTGAAATCGCGACGCAGGTAATTATATACATCCACTTGAAGACGACCCGTCATTTTGATATAATGAAGGTCGTATTGACCACTCGCAAGTGATATTTTGGTCTGCTCTATTCCAACATTGTCCGCAGTTATCACCGTATTTGGGTTGATGAATCCACCGCCACCACCGCCACTGCCACCGCCGGCATTCGCACATAACTCGTCCTGGTTTCGCGACAATCTCAGAAACTCTTCATAACATCCCGTCTCCACCGCGCGACGAAACATAAACTGGTAATCAAATCCGAAAATATTGTATCCAATAATAATGTCTGGATTCTCTTTCTGGATGAGACGTGTCCACGCAACCAATACATCCGCCTCTGTTGTGTAGGTCTCGATTTCAGACATCGGCACTTCATCGCGGAGATTGTCGCAACTATTAAGAACAATACAATTGCTTAGATAAGGACGATTCCCATTCTGACCATATTTTACAAATGTTGAACCAATAAATGTCACCTTATCCCCCTCTACTTTTGGGAAAATTGACCCGAGTGTATCACTTAGAATCGTTATTTTTGTTTCACGGGAATGTTTCGCATTATTTAGGAGTGTGATAAGTTTTACTGAGAGATCTGCAGTAGTTGGTGTCGCGGCGCCAGAATAAGACGATTTCTTTGTTATCGATGACGCTGACGATGAGGGCGGTGGTGCATCATCGTCGTCGCCACCCTCGCCACTCTCGCCGCCATCACGGTCGTCATCGCTGTCGTCGTCGTCATCATTCATTTTATTCTCTTCCTCTGCCGCCGCGGCTGCTTCTTGCTTCGCAGTTGCCGCTATTTGAAGAAATATCTGCTCGATTGTATTTTCCTGCGCCACAATCTCCTGCTTAATAAGATGCCGTAGTTCTTTTGATAACACTAGACGACATAAACGCACCATATCTGCCTCTTTTGGCCTGCGCTTCGGATACACCGTCTCTATTCCATTATACTTAGCGCGACCCTCATATGAATACTGAAATGCGGTATAAATCATATGCGTTAATTCCTCGTCGGAAATAGCGGCATCTCCACCGCCGCCACTGCCGCCGCCACCGGTTTGCTTCAATATAACCGCATCCACGATATTCGTCGCCAGTTTCTTATACGACTTTACGGGGATAGGAAAATCACCGTGGCTACTACTCGCTTCAATATCAAAGCTACATATCTTATACGGAACAACCGTCTCTTTTTCATTCTGGGGTACGATATCTTCAAACGATAGCCTATATTCATACTGGCAAGTTGTCGTATACTTTTCAATCATTCGCGTCTTTTTAACGGAGAATGTAATCCACCCCGACGGACTTATTTTCTGGATGTGAAAGAAACGCAAAATCGGCGGAATGTTGGCTTCATATATCGTGGTATTCGTATTTGCAAAGACATACCCATCGGGCTTCAATACCCGGGTCTTTCCATCTCGCTGTGTATAGATATCGTAATACCACAGATTCTTCACCCGGTTCATAACTGTCGTATTCCTGAACACAATAAGCACGAATTTATGGTTCTTTCCTCCATCAAACCCGTAGAGTTTTCGCTTTTCCACAATTTCACACTTGTCCGCCAAAATACTGTTTTCGTAATATTTGCTCTTTAAGTTCTTTTTTATGTCGCGGATGAACGCGGATTTGGTCGCGGCCGTCCAATGATCGGCCACTTTGATATAAAAGAAGGGCTGATAGTCGTCCACGAAAATAGAACAGGTTTCGCCTTGCTCATTGATTCCAAACATTTGTATTCTGAACTCGTTAGAGTCGATTGTCGGTCTGCCACCGCCGCCGCCGCCACCACCACCGCTGCCTCCCGATGCAACTGAACTATCGTCGCCACCACTATTTTCTGATGCAGATGAATGCTTATTCGTATCCGGGATACAATCGTATACATTGAAATCAATCAGACGAAATGATGGGCCTAATTCGTCGACCACGGACGCCGCCGCTGCTACATGACTCGTAACTTCATAATTCGGTTTCTTGATAATCTTGAATTTTTTCATTCTCTTCTTGTTCCTGTGTGTATGCTCTCCTCGTTTTGCTTTATTTCAATTTTATAGTAGTAAGATCATTGGGGGTATATACCACCATATCGTTGAATTGCTAAATACAATACAGTATTGTAGTTAGTATGAGGGTTTATGGTTTCGCGGGGGATTGCTGCTCGGGGGATTGCTGCTCGGGGGGTTGCGCGAACTGCACCTGTTTCTTCACGGCAAGACCTTCCCGTCTTTTTTGATTCGCAATCGATGGATCCATAATCAATGCAACCGCGCCAATGATGCATACGACGAAGTATGCTAAAATCAACCACGATACCCACTGATACTTGTCGCACGTCTTATTCGCCAACCAAACAAAGAACGCCGAAATGATGAGATTTGACACTAAAATCGCAAAATGAAATCCAACCAAATAAATATCCAGAATATTAATAATGATAATCAATGTCAATATAAATGATGCCATTGGGCATACTGCAACATTCGATAACATGCTAGGTAGATAGGTATACTATATATTCGCAAAAAAATATACGATTACGAATCCTATATTTTTTATCTTTATTCTAAATGACGCGGTATCGGGTTGCACCCACATTTGCGAGTATTCTTCGATTTCAAGCAATGATTCAAGCAATC
>Ga0315903_10008949_pt1 | contig 12212 bp, 18 predicted proteins | sample LakEriMetagenome_7_FD_203524 | JGI IMG/M metagenome (GOLD analysis project Ga0315903, IMG submission 203524) | Freshwater fungal communities from buoy surface, Lake Erie, Ohio, United States - Buoy 2 MA119 | ecosystem: Environmental > Aquatic > Freshwater > Lake | place: USA: Lake Erie, Ohio...
TTGTCTTTTGCAGATTTCTTATAGCCACCATCGGGCTTGACTGTGGCCAATAAAGAGTTGCATAATTCCGCCAGGCTTTCAGATGAAAAGTCAAGATTGACGCCAATTGTTAGAGTGTAATCAGTTGGGGCGGGATCATCGCTAGCCAGGGCGGCACGGGCACGGTTGGCTAGCGGAGACTTGGCCAAAAAGGAGGCTGAGATGCCAGAGTCCAACGCATCAATCAGATCAGCGCACAAAGAGCGGTAGAGGTTACTCATCGGTTTTTGAACAAAGTGGCAAGATTTCATCTGTCAAGAATCCTTGACAGTTGGAACAGATGGGGTGGAGCGCGGGTCATCCCGCCCTCCTCTGCCGCGCGTTATGGCGGATCCGCGCCCATCCGATGGGGTTGTTGTACCCCCTGGCGGTGCCTAGCGCCACCCAGTCCGCCAGGGAGCGGCACTGGCCCTCCTCTCGGCGGCGCTGCAGCTGCTGGGCCTGCCGTTCCCGGTCCTGATCGTCCATCCGTACCAGATCCCCTGGCAGTAGCACCGCCTCCCGAGGTGTCTTGACCTTCCGGACGTGGCCGCAGTCTTGGCAAACATCGCCCACCATGGCGGTGGAATAGCACGCTTCGCACGCGCGGACGCCGGGGATCGCCTCGCGGTGGCGGCGGTCGCTGCCATCATCCAGATCCCACAGGTGCATCCGGCGGGCCACGGGGTCGCCCAGCCCAGGGCGGCGGGCGTTGCCAGCTTGGTCGTGAAGGATGCAGTTTGGCCAGATGGTTGACTTCCTGAGGCCGCGGCCGATCATCTGTTGCCAGATGATTAAACTGTCTGTATGACGCAGGCAAACAATAGCGCCAAGGTCTTCAATATTCCATCCTGCTATATACATATCTGCGCTCATCAGAGCGTCAATGCCGCCAGTACGAATCAGCCTGTTGGCTAACAGCCGGTCGCTTGGACTACTGGTCCCATCCACCGCCATGGCACGAAAACCGGCACGGCGCCAGGCTTCGGCGGTCTCGCGAGCTGCCTTCACCCCTGAGCAGAACACCGCTGTCGGCCGATCCCGGCATCGATCAGCCCAGGCGGTCAGTGCATCACCCAGGATCACCCGGCCAGACAAAATCTCGCCCGCAATGGCCTGGTCCCGCTGGGTTTCGCGCAACCGATCCAGGCCTGGCTGGGGCGGGAACGACCAAACGTCGAGTGGGCTCAGCCGGCCCAGGCCGATCAGGTCGATGGTGTCATTGGTGAGGATCAGGTGGTCATACCCGCAGCTCCGCATCGACCGGCCATCCATCCTGATCGGCGTCCCGGTCAGTCCCAGGGTGGGGGGGTTGCCTAAAGCCTCCAACACGCGGTGATAGCTCGCGGTCGTCCTGTGACACTCATCGATGATCACCAGGTCTGGCGGGGGGCCCAGGTCGTCGAGGCGGGCCCGGGCGGTACCAACGCTGACCACCTGGCACCGAGCGCCGGGGTCGCGGCGCTGGCCGGCCCAGATCCAGCCGAACCGCACGCCACGGGCCTGCAGTCGGTCGGCGGTGTCGGCAAGCAGCTCCCCTAGGTGAGCCAAGAACCACACGCGGGCGCCCTGGGCAATCATCTGGGCAATCAGGTCCGCTGCCCAGTGCGTCTTGCCAAACCCTGTGGGAGCCACCAGGATCGGCGAGCGGAAGCCAGCGGCAACAGCGGCGTGGTAGGCATGCTGGGCGTCTAGCTGGTCAGGAAAAAGGGTCATAGCTTGTCCATTCGGGATCGTCCCACTTGGCTTCTTCAATTTGCGCCAGGCCTGTATACAAACCGTGCATAGGATGGCCTGGGTCGTGGCGGCCGTCGGCCTTGTACATGGCTTCTAGAACGTCTTGGCGCAGTTGTTGGTTGATGGGGTGGTTGATGTCTGTCATAGGCCATGAAGTTCGCGCGCTATTCTAAGGAATTTAGGATGGCCATCTTCGTGTGCGTAGCTCGCCAAAACATAAATCACTTTTGCTAATCCTTGGCGCACTTGTTTTGTATCGCCCAGGTTTAATATGTCGAGCATATTACTTGCATCAGGAGATAGCGAAGGCAGGGGCAAGCCTTCATCAGTTAGCGTAACGTCAATTGCTTCTAAAGCGTCAATGACAAGCGCTAGCGAGCCATTGCCGAAGTTTCTTATTTTTAATAAATTATGCTTGCCCATTGCCAGCAAGTCGTCTACTGTATTTATTTTTGATCTTTTTAAGCAGTTGTATGGTCCGGTTGGAAGATTTAGAGTTTCAATCGAGATCATGATTTGTTTCCAGTGATTTGAGGGCCGTGTCTAAGGCTTCCTGATGGCCTGGTGGGGCGGAAAATAATTGCTCTTCATATTTCTTAGCAGCTTCAAGCAGCAACCGAACCAGGCCCGCGTCAGGGCTTCGCTCTATGGGGCAACTGCAGGCGCCGGGCATGGGACAGCCTGGTGGCTCGACTGTGTGGCTGGCTTCCGAAGTCGCAGGCAGCCAGCGGCTGCAAGGGTGTGACAAGATCGCCTCGGCAAGGGCACCGGCGCCTAGACGGTTGCCACCCTGTACCTCGATGATGATGGCGGCAAGGGCCAAGACGTCTTCGGTGCCTGGCCCATCAGTGGGGGCAGGGGTGTTCGTCATTTACCGCAGTGGTGCATTGGCCCCGTCCCGGCGGGGCCGTTGTCGTTTCCGCTCCGGGAACGGGTCGCTGGTCTCCAGCCCTGCGACCTGCTGATAGTAGCACGTTGCTAGCACGGTGCTAGGGTGGGGGCAACAAAACGAAACGCATGGCATCGAGGGGTACGATCCAGGTCAACATCCGCCTCCCGCAAGAGCTGGTGGACTGGCTGGACCGGGAAGCTCCAGGGTTGGTGTCCCCTGAGCTGTTGCGCTACCGAGGGCCGCGATCGGCAGTCGTGGAGCTATTGATCAGGCAGGAGAAGGATCGCCGAGCGGTGGGTTGATCGTTGCGCCAATGAACGAACAACTAATCAAAGAGCTTTATGCATTGCCCGATCACTGGGCGCTGGTGGCTGTTGGAGCTAACAAACGACCCTATCAGCCAAACTGGCAGAACACGCCTCTCACCAAGGCTGAGGCGGAGCAAGAGATCACATCAGGCAGGGCCAGGGCCGTTGGCGTCATCGCTGGGCCCGCCTCAGGGGGTCTGCTGTTCGTTGATCACGATGGCATCAGTGCAACTGATGTATTGGAGCGCATAGGCGCACCAATGAGGAGCCTGCCTAAGTCGGTCATTGTTACATCTGGAAGAGACGGACGGTTTCAAATTATCTTTTCAGTTCCTTTTAGATTTTGGCCAGACATGGTCAACAGGAAGGTCATCAAATCAGGCAAGAGTGACGAAGAAGGTCATTCCGAACAGCTGGAACTCAGATGGTCTGGCCACCAATCAGTTGTTATTGGCGCACACCCAACCACAAGCGGTTATAGATGGCTGAATAATTTGAGCCCATCAAATCAGGAAGTTGCAGATGCCCCGATGGCACTTATTCAGCAACTTATGCAACGCCAAGTAGAAAATTTCTTGCCGGTATCTGGTGCGATTGTTCCATTTTTAGATTTTGTTACAAAAGATTCTAGGGAGCTAGTCGAGGGCGGTGGCACAGCAGGCAGCTGGAATGACGACCAGCTTCGATTCTCGCTAGATCTACTCGGAACCGAGGCCTGGCTTCACAGGCGCGGCATGAGGCCTGACATCACGGCATCAGACGCCTTTGGTATGCACGTTGCAGCAGCAAGGGCCAAGGACGCCTCTTTCGATGAGCGGAAGGCCTGGCGCCGCTTCGAGGGGGCCCAGGGACGCAATCCTGCGCCAGGCACGCCAGAGGAGAAGTTACTGTCTAGGGCTTCGTTTCACACTAGACAAACTAGACACCAGGCTGCGGCGGCAGGGGTTGAGTCGAATCAGGCAGAGACTGCAGCAGCAAGATCTAAGCCACAAAAGCTTGAAGCTGCCGAATTGTTAGATTTATTAAGAGGCAGGGCGAAAGGGGGCAAAATACGATACAATACTTTTTCGCAAGAGATTGAGATCGATGGGACTATATTTGAAGGGGCCGAACGTTTTTATTTAATGCTTGCCGAACAAGGATATAAGGTCGGCAAAGAACTTGCCTTGGATTGCCTGGTACAGGTTGCGCATGAAAATATTTATGATCCCGTTGTTTTGTACCTTGAGCACGTTGCCGCAACTGTTGAACCTGGATGTATAGACGTCTTGGCGTCGGCTTATTTAAGGCCTGAGGATTGCGGCGCTGGAAAACCTACGCTTTACGATGAAATGCTTCGATGCACCCTTATTGGTGCCGTAAGGCGTGCATTTGAACCAGGGTGCAAGCATGACACCGCATGCGTGCTGATGGGCGATCAGGGGGCAAGAAAATCATCTTTTTGGAGCGCATTAGGTGGCGCATTCTTTTCTGATTCATTAGGCGATATTTCTTCAAAAGACGATGTAATGGTTCTTCATCGTTCCTGGATCATGGAATGGGCAGAGCTTGATCACGTCATGGGTCGAAGGCACGCGGGGCAAATTAAGTCTTTTTTATCACAATCGACAGATATTTATAGAAAACCTTATGGCAAGGCTCCGGGGGCGTTTCCTCGCCGGGGCGTAATCGTTGGCTCCACAAACCGATGCTCGGGGTTTCTGCAGGATGAGACCGGCAACCGGCGGTTTTGGGTCATCCCTACCACCCGGACCCAGGCGGAGCCGATCGATACCCCTAGCCTCCTTGCAGACCGCGATGCGATCTGGTCGGCAGCTGTCCACGCATGGCGGCAAGGAGCCACCAACTACCTGCGGCCGGAGCTGGCTGAGCAGGTCTCAAGAGAGAACGAGTCCTACCAGGTGGAGAATCCTTGGCGCATACCCATCGAAACGTGGCTCCAGTCGCCCTCAAACGCAGGTAGGCACATCACCTCTGAAGTGCTCCTGACCGAAGCGATCCAGCGGGCCGTTGACCGGCAGTCCAGGGCGGACCAGATGCAGGTAGGTGGGATCATGCGCGACCTGGGCTACCAGCGGCGCAGAGCGCGGATCAACGGCGTGCCTAGTTGGGTGTTCCTGCCTGAGTTCCCACCCGCCTAAGGAGGCAGGAACGCCGAGAACCCCTGCGGCGCAAGGCTGCTCTTACTGTTCCTACTGTTCCTACTTATATATATGATTAGATGGAACAGGGGGGGGAGGAGGGGGATAGGGCGGTTTTGGTAACTCTTATGCAAAAGAGGGAACGGCAGGAACGGGATCGCGGTAGGAACGGCATGAAAAACCCCCACCCGGCGCTGGACCTGGCGGGGGCGTGTATGATGGTCAAGCAAGGTCTTTGGTTTTCACTCCCCTCGGTTGCACCCGGGGGGTTTTTTATTGACTCACCTCACCCGGAGGCAGATGTGCCCCCCAGGGTGGTCACCGTCGCGGTGGAACTCGTACAGCTCCCCGCTGTCCACCCGGCGGTTCTGGTAGCTGGTGCGACAGCTGTTGCGGTGCGCGTCATCCTCTAGGCGCCACCAACCGCCTACCGGGCAGCAGTGCCAGGGGTAGATCGCCGGGGCGCCTCGCCGCCCCTGGGGCTGGCGGGGGTCATCCGGGGTGAGAAGGGCCTGCTCCAAGCCAGGATCGATGTCAACCATGTGGGTAGTAGCTCCAACGGAATAGTTGTGGGGCCAGCGCAGAATACATTGGATCTGCCCGGCCTGCTACCATGCCCTTGCGCCTGGCTCCCCACTCGCGAGAGTGAGGGCCCCCGTCTTCCTGGTGGTGTGGCGGGGTTTCCAGCCAGGCGTAGAATTGCGACAGTTTGTTAAGGATCTGGAGGAGCTTGCCAGATCCTGACACGACGGGTTACAGTATGTTCATCGGGGGCAGAAGCCGCCGACACCACACTACACCACCTGGATCAATGACTGACGAGCTTGGTTTTGCATATTTTCACGGCACCGCATGCCTGTGGAGCCCCACACGTGGGCTGATCAAGCATGCCCGTTGTGAGGCCATGCGCGACGCACGGCGCCAGTGGGGGACGTCCCAAGACCCCTCGCCGATCAAACCAATGCTTCGCTCTCAGGCTGAACTATATCAAGGATTTTTTGAGATCTCCGCCCCCGCTCCCGCATACCACTATGGACAAAACAATTCTTGAATTAGTATCGCTTTACACTGCCGCTCGTGATGTCGTGACAGCGTACGATACTTTGCGCAGCAAAGTGTCTGACAGTGAATGGGATGATTATTGCGACAATCCTTTCATGGATGATTTGCTTACAAAGTTAAACGCATTAGAAGAAAAAATAAATATCTCATAATATGAACGAAGAAATCCCGCCTAGCTCCCGCCCCCGCACGGGGGCAGAGCGTCAAGCGGCCTACGAAGCGCGCTTGCGGCACGGCATTGCGTGGGAGCCCCCTGTGCGGTGCGCTCAGTGCGGCAAAGGATGCAAAGGCGTGCACCTAGTCAATGACGCCCGGGCCTGCCGCGCGTGCTGGCTGGCCCTGACGCCCGAGGGACGGCAAGACAAGCTCGACCGTGTGCGACGGTCGCGCCAACGCAAAAATCAAGTGTGACAGTTTGCGACGCTGGTACCGCAACCCGCCAGATCCTGACGCGACGGGTTACAGTGATGTCATCAGGGGCAAAACCCCACCACACACCCGGACACCACCATGGACGACACCCTTTTCGAAATCCTCTCCGCGTACAAAGCAGCCCGCGACGGGATCGCCGAAGACCAGTGGCTAGCCCACATGGAAAACCCGCTCCTGGAAGCGCTGCTGGATCGCCTGGAAGACGCCCTCCACGAACACGAAGAGGAGGAGGGGGCGATCTAATCGCCCGTGTCAAGGGGGTGATGCAAGTGTGACAGATTGTGACACTGTCCACTGATCGCCAAGATCAGAAGCGGGCCGAGACTTTGGCAATGCAGATTCCCTCCGCACCCGTCTTCTGTATCTTGATGTTAGAAGGCTATTAGCTTAGGGAACAAGTTTAAGAGTTGTTTAAGAAAAAGACTGATTCAGCAATTCCCCTTGAACGGGGATGTTGGGAATCTCTCGACATTCGATACTTCCCTGGGCAAAGGCAGTAAGTCCGCGATCATGAGTATAAATAACTCTCGCATTGTTTGCTAGTGCTGTAGAGACGATCATGCAGTCAGCCTTAATTTCTTGGCGAGTCGCAGTATCAGATGATCTCATGGCTTGAATGATGCCAGAATCCTGCTTCTCTTGCCACAGCTTTGCATGTAGTGATGCGCAGTTAGCATCAAAAGGCTGAATATGGCAAAAACCACTTAGTAGCTTTATGACCTGACCATGGTCTCGGTGTGGTATGCGAGTTAGAAACTCAGCAGCAACGACTGAAGGAACAATGATCATCTCATTGTTCTTTTTGCAGCTACTGAGAAGCTCGCTTGCTCTTGGGATCAGATCTTCTTGCCCTTGATTGGCAGATTGCTTAACACCCCATATCAAGACATGCGTATCTATGCATACTGCAGCCACTAGAGTATATCCTCTCTACGCAGCTTAGAAACGTAAGATGGAACGTCTTCTATGGCTGAAAAGCAAGCCCCGGCCAAGAGAGCGAGCTTTTGCAATGAACTAGCGATTTCACAATCCGCAAACTGCTCGACTGAATCAATATGTAAATCGATGAGTTTTTTTGTCCTAGTATTCCAAGTACACTTTCCAGTAAACCGAGCAAGAGAGTAAAGCATGTGACCCATGCTTTTGGCTTCTTCCTTTCCAACATCGCAATAGACCAAAGATCCATCGGTCGTTTCGATCAGAGCTTTGGGCGTCTTGCCTCCAACACGAAGAACTTTTCCAATGATTTCTGATCTGCCTTCAATTACAATGTCTTCCGGAATATCGATAGATGGCCTTAGTACTGCAAGACTCGCACCATCATTGACGGCAAAGATGGCATTGCAATAATGCTTTTTGGTAAATCTAGAGATAGTCCTTAAGCTTTTCAAGGCTTGAGGTGTTAGATGCTCGTAGCCTTCATGACTGATTGCGTTTGTAACACCAATAAATGCTGGTATCGCCAAGGATGCAACTGTCGTTTTAAACGCCAAGCCTATGCTTTTGTTTTCAATCCTATAGATCCCTACAATTATCTCGTCTCTCGTGCACTTAGGGTCTGCTTTGATGACTTCAGCAATGATCATATCCTCGACTCCTTCAATTATTTCGGCTATCTCCCTAGAGCGAATAAAACCAGGTGAAACACCATTCCCTTCTAATCGAATTGAAATAATGTCATCCATGGTGGCAGCTGTTTGAAAGTGGTTATCAGCCCATTGGGCTATTTTAAGATTTTTTAACCATAGCAAGATTTTGCCGCGCCCCCGTCGCCCCAGGGACAAGCTGTCAGGATTCTCAATCAAGATCATAAGTTCGGTAATATCAGCCTCCTTTTTACTTATATTCTTCGTTGGTCCTTCTAACTCTTTCATGGGTGGTTCTGAGAACCACGCCGAGAGCCCCCCTCCTTTTCCGCAAACCACACTGCAGCATGGGGCTGAATACTCGAAAACCATTGCAGTGCAGGGCTCCTTGACGACATTCAGCCAAGTATAGGGGTGGTTCGCGGGTCCGATAACCACATGTTCTATACGATACACATCCCGGATTGGATGACCAGATCAACCACAAGCACGCTTGTAGTTCAAGGTGCGCAATCTGACTATTCTGATCCTTCGAACGCTCCCATTACCTGACGGGACGGGTTACACTGGTTTTATCGGGAGGAATCCCAAGCCACCACGCCACACCACCATAGACGCAACCACCACCGTGACTACTAATCTTCCCACTGTGATAATTAAGGGCATAAAATATCAAATTGTCCAAGAAAAAGATTTTATTGTCACTCCTGAAATGACTGAATGGTGCAAATCACCTGTTACTAGGCAAACACTGTATCTTAAGCGTCCGCACGGCAAACGTCACTACATCGTAATTCGATACGAAAGTGGCAGATATGGAAATGTTTTGAGTACATGATTGATATTGAATATTTTGTTAAATTAAAGGAGCTTTGCCCAGAAACTAAACAATCCCAAGTGTGACAGATTGTGACACTGTCTACTGATCACCCCCGCCACCTGACGCCATGGGTTACAGTGAGTTCACCGGGGGCAAGACCCCCACCACACACCACCACCATGAAACCCACCACCCACGCCCTAGCACTACTGGCTGATCTGGAAGCCGCCCTAGATCGCCAGCGCACCGCTCTCGCGGGCATGGCCAGCGCCACGGCCCGCTCCACCCAGACCGCTGCCAGGGCGCGACGGCTGGCAGGGGACGCCCTGGCCCTGCTGGAGGAGGCGACGGGCTGATCGCCCCCCCAGGGGCCCTCAGGGGGCCCCTGGGGCCATGGTCACAATTAGCTATGCAAACCACGCCAAGTTCTTCTGAATAAATTAAAAACGCGGTTGACCAGTATTTCTTAGATCAACCTAGGATCACGTCGCTATATCTATTAGCGCTGCTAAAGATTTAATCAATGCCGCATGAATAGTTAAATCAAATAACGCGCACCCAAAAATCTAAACAATGCCGTGTGTGACAGATTGTTTCACTGTCCACCACGTGGCCCCATCACCTGACGGGACGGGTTACACTGATGACATCAGGGGGCAGGACCCCCACCACACACCACCCCCCCAGAACGATGGAAGAACTGAATTCCCTTTTCGCAGAAATCGATGCCGCGGCTAAGGCCTACGGCCAATCGATCGAGCGAGGTTTCGCCCTCGCCGCAGAAATCGATGCCCTCGCTGATGGGATCGATGCTGATCACGGCAACGCCCGCGCTGAGCTGGCGGAGTGGGTCTGAGGACCCCTCCCCTCTGCCAGACTGACCGGCACCACCAATGATCTCTGTGGCCTCCATTGCCGATTACGTCCAGCACTACGATTCTCGGTTGTCCCACCACCGCGCATGGCTCCGGGCGGTTCTAGAGCGGCTCACGACACACGAGCCCCAAGCGCTAGAAGAGGGAGGGCAACTTCGACGCATCTGGAACTCATCGCCTCCCGCGGCTGTTGCTGTTGCGCTCCCGCTGGTGAAGGACTTCGAGGGCTGCCGCCTCACGGCCTACCCTGATCCCGCCACGGGCAGCGAGCCATGGACGATCGGGTGGGGGACTACGGTCTACTACGATGGCCAGCCCGTGCGACAGGGGCAGACCATCAGCCAGCAGCTCGCTGACGATCTACTGGAGGGCCGCCTTGAGCGGGACTGGTTTCAACTGTCCAAGGACATCCCCAGCTGGCCCAAGCTAAACCCAAACCAGCAGGCGGCGCTTCTGTCGTTTTCTTACAACTGCGGTGCCTGGTACGGCACGGAGGGGTTCAACACGCTCACGTCCGCCATCCGTGATCAGCGCCACGGAGCGGTGCCTGGGGCGTTGATGCTGTACGTCAACCCCGGCACCCCTGCAGAGGCGGGTCTCAGGCGGCGCAGGAAGGCAGAGGGGGCACTGTGGAGTGCTGCGCTGGTTGGCCAGGGATTCCGCAACCCGCTGCCGCATGTGCCGTACTACTCTCAGCGCGACTCCGCCCAGCTGGCTCAGCGGGATCGCACGTGTTTCTCCTCCAGTTGTGCTATGCTCTTGGAGTCGATCAAGCCCGGCACGCTCCAAGGGCCCAACGGCGATGATCAGTACCTAGGGGTGGTCCAGCGCTTCGGGGACACCACTAGCGCCGCAGCTCAGATCCAGGCACTGGCACACTACGGTGTCAGGGCAAGTTTTGTGAAGAATGCCGACTTCCAGCTGATCAGGCGCCAAATCGACTCCGGCATGCCCGTCCCATGCGGCTACCTGCACCGTGGACCAGTTCAGAGTCCGTCTGGCTCAGGGCACTGGTTGATTGTTTATGGCTACACCACAAGTCACATAATTGTTCACGATCCGTGGGGCGAGCCGGACCTGTTGACGGGTGAGACGCTGTCGTCCAACGGAAAGGGGTTGCGGTTTACCCGGCAGAACTTCGGCATGCGGTGGATGGTTGAGACCGTCGGCTACGGCGCGTACCGGCACGCTCCCGGCAAGGGTTGGGCGATCGTAGCGGACGCCTAGCTAGGATCCGGCTAGCGCCGTAGCGATCACATGCCGATGATGACGCTGACTGTTGACGCCAAGTCGCTCAGCAGTCGGCAAAAAATATTGTTAAATCTTGTGAAGAATAAAAATACAATTGTTTCTACGTCAATAACGCTAGGCGTTAGCGCAGCAAAGACAAGCGTGCGGAATAAGATTCACCCGTTGATTGAAGGCGGCCCCACCCGCTGGACCGAAAGGGGATTGCTTGCTGTCTATGCACAACCCAAGGATCTTAGGGCAGCAGTAGGGTATAACTATGACCAGCCTAGCGCGATTAAAGCATCAAATAAATCAGCGTTATTTCTTAAACTGCAGAACGGAGACTTTGGTGCATCGAAGTCGGGCGGAACTGCATCAGGCAGGTATATGGAAATCAACAGTAGCAACAGAACAAGAAATGCAAAATCATCAGAATTACAGCTGAGAAGATCTGGAATCATTAGGCAGGATCAGTTCATCGTGCCTAATCCTAAACTTGCAGAGATTGATTCGCATGGAAATATACACGGCGGTTTCTACACTAAAGTAATATCGCAGCTTGAAGGATTCACTGCTCAGGGCGCAACACTCAACGCGCCAAGAGGTAAGGGATCAAGAGGAAGAACGGCGGCAAAGCGTAGACAAAATGATTTCTTCTTGTTTAGACGTGGCGGACTAGGTAGCCGCGCTCAGGAGAGATATGTCAGAGCAATTGCTAGTAATAATAAATTCTCTCGTACTGCAACTAATCTTTTAGTACAACAACAGATGGGCCCACCGCTATTTATAGCAAGACGTGTTGGCGCTAAGAAACGTGGCTACGAAGTAGTGTTCAACATTACAAGAGCACCAAGGTATAAAGAACGCTTCCCAGTTCGCAAGGTAGCTATGGCGAAGTTCAGCTTCGTGTTTGATAAAGAATTGAGAGCAAGATTGGAGGAGGCATTAAGAACGGGAAGGATTAAACCGCCATTGATATTGCCTAACGATTAGGTTTTGATTGATATTTGAATAACGACTCACATGGTTTGCTATTCGGTATGCTTTCAATCGTAATCATTTGCTATTCGTGGGTCCTTTCCGGGTGTAACGAATGGGGTATTATTCGAAC
>Ga0315903_10008950_pt1 | contig 12211 bp, 13 predicted proteins | sample LakEriMetagenome_7_FD_203524 | JGI IMG/M metagenome (GOLD analysis project Ga0315903, IMG submission 203524) | Freshwater fungal communities from buoy surface, Lake Erie, Ohio, United States - Buoy 2 MA119 | ecosystem: Environmental > Aquatic > Freshwater > Lake | place: USA: Lake Erie, Ohio...
CCGTTGATTTAAAAAAAATCGAGGGGACTTTTCGCGCCGACCGAAGTCTTGAGCAGCCGATGATTGTTGAGCTGAGTGTTGGAGTTCCACAACCACCCGCTCACCTAAACGCTTTGGGCTTTGAGTATTGGGATATCACTTGCAAGGAGTTAAAAAATAATAACCTACTAGCAGGCGCTGATCTCGGATTGGTTGCTGGGTACTGCAACGAGTTGGGATTGTATAAGAAAGCATGTGAGATAAACAACAAAGAGGGCGAGGTTGTTGTTAACAGATTTGGCGAGCGAGTTATTTCGCCGTGGTATGATGTGCGCAGCAAAGCATTGAAGCAAGCGACGCAGATGGGGCAGTTGTTTGGAATCACGCCGAGCGCCCGGGCAAGGATTGAAACGGGAAACGTGAAGCCAGCGAGTAAATTAGAATTATTAAGAAAACCAAAAACCGCATAACATGAAAAAGACAGTTAACAAAGCAACGCACAAAGCCGCATTTGAAACGGCGCACGTTGAATACCAGGGGCGCGAGTACAGGATTGAAGAGCGAGGCCATCAATTTGTGATCACCATGGACCAAGGCAGCGGATTCCGTGAGTGTGGCAAATTTGGTTTGTGGGATGAGGCATTTGTGTATCGCAACTTGAAACTAGCTGAAGAGGCAAAGGCCATTTTTGAAAGCCAGTGCAAAAAGTTGAAAAGTATATAAGCGACGTCCAATCTGGCGCGGTGCCAGTTTGCGAACATGTGCGCAATGCCGTGGCTCGTTATGTAGCGGATCGTGCAGCGGGTTGGGGATTCTCTGATACCTACGCTTTGCATGCCATTGAATTTATTGAGCAGCTCGAGCATTCGACGGGCGAATATGCGGGCAAGCCGTTTGAGCTCGAGCCATGGCAGGCTTTTATAATTTGGAATCTGTTTGGGTTTCTTAATGAAGATGGATCGCGGAGATTTACGCGGGCTTATGTTGAGGTGCCACGCAAAAATGGTAAATCTACTTTTTCCTCGGCGATTATGCTTTACGGGCTTATTGCAGATGATGAATCTGCGGCGCAGGTTTATTCAGCCGCTACTAAACTTGATCAGGCCATGATGGTTTTCGGCGAGTCGGTTAGGGTTTGCCAAAATCTGCCCTGGTTGAATGAAGCGCTTACCGTTAACAATTCTGTAAACAATCGGCGGATCCTTTACGGGCAATCGATATACAAACCGCTCGAGTGGAACCCAGGCAAGCAGGACGGACTCAATGCGCACTTTTGTTGCATCGATGAATATCACGCCCATCCAAATGATGAGCTGTACAACGTTATCCGCAACTCAATGGGAGCAAGGCGGCAGCCGTTGCTGTTTACCATTACTACGGCGGGCTTCAATCGTGAGGCGCCCTGTTACAAGCACCGCCAGTATTGCGCAGGCGTGTTGAGTGGTAACATAAAAGACGATGCTTTGTTTTCTGTGATCTATACATTGGATGAGGGCGATGATTGGACGGACCCCGCAGTATGGGCCAAAGCAAATCCAAACTGGGGTATTTCTGTAAACCCGCGCCAACTTGAGCAGGGATTGACTGAGGCCAAGGAGTTCGTGCACAAAGAAGTTGAATTTAAAACCAAACTGCTGAACGTTTGGACCGATACGGCAATGACTTGGATTTCGGATAGTGATTGGAAGGCGTGCGATGGCGCGGATGATCTTGAAGGCGCTTTGTGTTATGGCGGATTGGATTTGGCAAGCACTGGGGACTTTTGTGCATTCTCCCTATACTTTCCAGAATTTCACGCGATCCGCTCATGGTATTGGTTGCCAGTCGAGACGGCGTACAAACGCAAGGACGCCGCAGGGCAATCGATTAGGCAATGGGCAGCCGATGGGCATATTGAGTTAACAGACGGCAACGTAACCGATTACTCATTTATTAAGGCGCGGATTATTCAGTTGGCACAGCAGTACGATATCAAAGATATTGCCTTCGACCGTTTCAACTCTTCGCAGTTGGTGATTGAGCTACAAAACGAGGGCTTGCAAATGTTTCCTTTCGGACAGGGCTTTGTATCAATGTCGGCACCCACCAAAGAACTGGAGCGATTGACAAAGGATAAACAATTAAGGCACGCGGGCAATCCTGTTACGCGTTGGATGATGGGCAACATTATGCTGCGCACTGATCCCGCAGGCAATATCAAAATTGACAAAGCCAAGTCTGGGGATAAAGTCGATGGGCCTGTTTCGATAGTGATGGCATTGGGCACTTGCATGCAGGATGCCGCAAAAGAAAAAGAGTCAGATTTTTGGTTTGTAAGCTTATGAAATTTTTGGACGATTACATGCAGGAATATTACAACAACCTACCGAGATATCGGACTTATGAGGATGCGTATAACGCAACCGAGGAAAAGTATTACGGCAAGTTTGGCGTGCGTCGGTATAAAAACTACGATGTATTCAGGGCAGCATTGAGCAGGTGGTTGGCCCAGGGGCGTAATAAGTAATTTGTTAACGTGAGTAATTTAGGGCAGTTGTAATTTGCGGGCGATGAATCTAAAATTCTGGCAGCCAAAAAGAGCGGAGAAGCGCAGTAGCTTATCGCAGCCAACTGATTGGCTAGTGAATACTTTACAAAATGTTTTCGGATATCAAACAAAAAGCGGTCAAGCGGTTAATGATCGCACGGCGTTATCTATTGCGTCGGTGCACGCGTGCGTTAGAGTTATTGCAGACGGTATTGCGGGGCTATCTTTAAAACTTTATAAAGACGACGGCACCAATCGCGAGCAGGTTGTAATCCACTACGCTACGGCATTGGTAAACGAGCCAAATCCCTATCAGACAAAATACGACTTCACCAAATACATGGTGAGCCACTTGGCGCTAAAGGGGAACGCCTACGCTTTTATCAATCGTGATAGCAGATATTTGGGCATTGAGTTGCACCCGATTGCACCTGATTACGTTCAGCCAATCATGCAGGACGGGCAACTATTTTACAAAGTAAACCGCAAGGGCTTTCCTAATATGATCCCAGCGGCCGACATGTTGCATTTTAAAGGGCTTTGTGGTGATGATCCGCTTGTGGGTTTATCGCCTATCGTGGTGCACGCCGAAACCCTGGGCATTGATTTGGCAGCAATTAGCCAGAGCGCTGGAGTCTACAAAAATGGAGTATTGAAATTTTTGTTAACATCGGATGCGCAGATTAAACCCGAGCAGGCAGTACCGTTAAAGAAATCTTTGGATGACGTAATTGATGGGGCAAGCCGCAGCACTGTGCTACCCAATGGCATCAAGATGGAAAAGTTGAGTCTGAGCCCAGAAGAGGCGCAGTATTTGGAAACCCGCAAATTTTCGGCTGAGGAAATCGCCCGTATTTTTGGGGTGCCCGCTTCCATGATTGGCGCAAAGGATGGCATCAAATCCAGCGTTGAACAGGAATATCAAGATTTTTACGCACGTACTTTGGCATCCTATGCGATTAACATCGAGCAGGAAATGGCCCGCAAGCTGTTAACAGAAAATGACAAGTTAACTTATTACTTTAAATTTAACTTTAATTCGCTGTTGAGAGCCTCCGCCAATGAGCGCGCTGATTACTATAACAAAGGCATTCGCGGCGGTTGGCTTTCACGTAATGAGGCCCGCATGTTTGAGGATGCAAACGGATTTAATGGAGGCGATGAATATTTAATCGAATCTAATTTGATGCCGTCCAGCAAAATCGATGAATACATGGATGCAAAGATTGCACAACTAATGAGCACCGCAGACAAAAACAACAACCCAGAGGGAACTAATAACACAGAAGTAATCTAATGAAACAAGAAAGGCGCACATTTACGGGCACTGTTCACACCAGAGAGGACGGCGAAGGCATGCCCAAAGAAATTGGCGGCATTGCTGCTGTCATTAATTCCGCTACGGATCTAGGATATTTTGAGGAGGTTATTTTGCCGGGGGCGTTTGACAATGCTCTGTCAAAAGATTACGACATTCGTTGTTTATTCAACCACGAAGCCGAGTTAATTTTGGGCCGCACTAAGGCAAACACCTGCAAAGTGTTTGTAAATGGCGACGGAAATCTTGAATATACCTGGGTCCCAGATTATGAAAACCCTACCCACATGAGCGTTGTGCGTTCTATCATGCGCGGCGATATCACTCAAAGCTCATTTGCTTTCACAATCAAAGAACAAATGTGGAGCGAGTCGGAAAAATACGGATCTATGGGCAAGCGCACAATCAAAGTAATTGAGGATTTGTATGATGTTAGCCCTGTAACTTATCCCGCTTACGCTGACACTGAAGCCGACGCTCGTAGCATTGTTGCTATGCGTGATCAGGAGCAAGAAATCGAAGAGGCCAAAAGAAGCCAAGCCTCTGCCGATGTTATTAAATTGGCTTTACTTAGATACCAAAACCTTTAAACAAAAAACAAAATCATGAATAAAATCAAAGCCCTTAAAGAAGAGCGTGGACGTTTGCTAGGCGAATTGTCTACCTTGCAAACCACCATTGAAAAAGAAGCCAGATCTATGGCCGATTCAGAAACTAACCGCTTAAGCGAAATCGAGGCTCGTTTGGGCGCGATCAAAGCTGAGGTTGAAACCTTGGAGAAATTGCAAAACTTGGCTGCTCAAGCTGCTGGCCATTCTGCAAGCCGTGGTGAGGAAAAAGAAAAAGAAAACATGGCTAAAGATTACAGCTTTAAGCGTGCAATCAATTTGGCTACCACTGGACGCCGCGAAGGTGTTGAAGGTGAATTTTCTCAAATCGGTGCTGAAGAGTTCCAGCGTTCTGGTGTAAGCGTAAGCGCTCACTCTGTAAAAATCCCTTCTGAGGTTTTCAAACGTGATATGACTGCTACTGGCGGAACTTCTGGTTCTGAGGGTGGTGTAAACGTTCAAACTTCTGTTGGTTCTATCATTGATGTATTGTTGCCACGTACCGTATTGCGCGGTTTGGGTGTTCAGCAATTGTCTGGATTGGTGGGTAACTTGGACATGCCAACTGCAAGCACTGTGCCTTCTGCTGGATGGAATACTGAAAACGGTTCAGCTTCTGAAAAGAGCCCCGCATTCAGCAAAATCACTTTCAGCCCTAAGCGTTTGGCCGCTTACATTCAGGTTTCAAATCAGTTGATGTTGCAATCTAGCAACTCAATCGACGCTTACGTGCGTAACTGGTTGTTGAATGCTATGGCTCAATCTTTGGAAACTGCTGCTATCAAAGGTGGTGGATCTAACGAGCCTACCGGTATCATTGCTAACTCTTCAGTTAACGTAACTTTTGCAGGTGGTGCATCTTCTAACAGCACAAACGCAAACGGAATCGCTCCAGTATGGGCTGACGTTGTAAACTTGATGAAGGCTGTAGAAAACGCTAACGGCGAAGGTGTTGCTTACTTGACCAACCCTAAAGTAAAAGCTGCTTTGCAAACTATCCCACGCCAAGCTTCTGGTGTTGAAGGTAACTTCATTTGGGCAAGCGGTGGCGCCGAGTTGAACGGTTACAATGTAGCCACTTCTACTTTGGTTCCTAGTAACTTGACTAAAGGAACTAGCAGCACATTGTCTGCCATGATTTTCGGTGACTTCTCTAAGCTCGCTTTGGCTTCATGGGGCGGCGGCATGGAATTAGTGGTAGATCCTTTCAGTGGAGCTACTGCTGGCTTGACCAACGTTATCCTTAACTCTTACATGGATGTAAACTTGTTGCAGCCTACTGCCTTCGCAGTTTGTAAGGACATCGTAGCCTAATAACTTGACCGCTTGGGGTCATTAAAGTACCAAGTGCCGGGGGTGATCTTGACTGCATCGCCCCTGGGCCAATATGAAAGTGAGATTTACAGCAAACCCTACAGGGCAATTTAATTTAAGTTACAACGTAGGTGAAGAAGTAATAATGGAAACCAAGCAGGCCATGCTCTTAATTGAGGCGGGCGTTGCTGAAGAGATTGCAGTATTGACGCCAGCCAAGCCTAGCAAAAAGGCAAAGCCAGTAAACCCTGAAACCGAATTAGACGCAGAATAATGTTTGTTAGCCGTAGATATACCGCCTTCGCAAATGCCGCCACTGATTACCTCAGTTTGGCAGATGCAAAAACCCATTTAAGGGTTACAAATTCCTCAGATGATACTTACATTTCGGGGCTTATCTCTATGGCAATTGATGCCTGCAGTAATTATTTGGGCTACTCGATTCGCAAAGGAACGGCAAAGTATGGCTTCGACTCATTTACGGGACAGCCTGCGCTTGTGAATCCCGTGAATGGCCTCAATATACCATCGGGAAATTATCTGCGCTTAAACACGCGCTGTTTGGCTATTAACTCCGTGAGCTACGTGAACGACTCGCAGGCAGTTGTTGCTTTTGATTCTGCCGATTGGTTGGCTTCACCTGATCCAATGGGAGGGTATAGCAGAAATATCTTTTTTGAAAATACCCCATCTTCGATTACCGACGATACAATTAAGTACATTGTTGAAATCTCCGAGGGCTTTAATCCTGTAGGTACGTCAGCGGTTGACCCCGACACCATCATGCCCGCCACGATTAAACACGCGGCGCTGTTGTTGGTTGCTCAGTACTACGATAACAGGCAGGCCATCATTACGGGTACTATCTCTAGCACGATGGACTTCGGCTTCCACTACCTACTCGATCCGTACAAAATCCAAATCATGATCTGATGAATGCGGGGTTAATGGATGTTTTGGTGAGCCTACAAAGTTACACCGAAACCATAGATACAAACACAGGCGAGAAGCTGCAAACGTGGACCGAATATGCAACGGCCTGGGCGCAGCGTGTTGAGCAGGAAAGTGGTGCCGAGAATGTAAACGCAGACAGGCGCGAGCATAAGCAAATTGTCATGTATACAATCCGTTTCAATTCTGCCGTAGGCGTTAAGCACAGGGTTGTTGATGACAACGGAGCGCACAACATTGTTAACATAGCAAACCTGCAGCGGAATCTATATTTGAAACTACAAACCGAATTAACGCAATAATGGAAAAAATCGACGGACTCGCTGAAACCTTGGAAGCCTTAAAGGCTATGGGGGTCAGTGTGAAAAGTCGAAAACTTCAGCAAGTTTTAAAGAAAAGCGCAAGCCCAATTATCGCAACGGCAAAAAGTTTGGTGCCAGTTGATACAGGCGATTTGCGCGACTCAATTGGTTTTATTAATAGCAAGGACAACGCCAACTATGATAAGGCTTTGATTGGCTTGCGCAAGGAGTACCACAACAACTATCTGGGCGTGATGTATGAATACGGCGTGCCAACAAGTCGTATCCAAGCAACTACAGGCCGTTATACAGGATCTATCGCCCCTGTGCGTTTTATGCAAAGGGCCGTTGATTCAAACGCCACAAGCGTAGAGGAAAACATAATGAAAGGCGTTGATCAAATCATTGCCGATTTAGCAAAGAAAAATAATTTAATATATAAATAACCATGGCAACTACTGGACCAGTAAACGGCACGCTTATAAGCATCTATAAAGATGTGAGCGGAACCTTGACTAAAATTGCAAACGCAACTTCACACTCGATGGATATCTCTAAAGATATGATCGACGTTACTAACAAAGACAGCGCAGGCGCTAAAGAATTTATCGCGGGCGAGTATGGCTACACTTTGAACGTTGAAGGTATTTTTGAAGGCGATTCATCTGTAAGCACAAGCGGTTTGTCTTACAAAGATTTGTTAACTGATTTGCTTGCGGGCACTCAATTGACAGTTGTAATGACTACCAATGTAAGCGGAGATGAGAAATTCACAGGCGGCGCTTTCTTTAGCAGCTTATCATTGAGCGCACCTAACAACGACAAAGCAACCTTTACAGGAACTTTGCAAGGTACTGGCGCTTTGACTATCGGCACCGTATCGCCTTAATACTTTTTGTCTTATATTTGTGGCATGAGCCACATTATCATCGGGGGTGTTCAGCACCCCCTTTTGTTTAACATGAACAGCCTGCGCAACGTGATGCAGTTGGCTGGGATGGAAAATTTCGCAGATTTAAACCTGCAAAAAGACCTTGCCAAATCTATGGACTTCGCATTAAGTTGCGCGTTCTATGGGATTCTCGAAGGCTACGAAGCCGACGGCAAAAAAACGCCATACCCCACCATCCAAAAGTTGGGCGCATCGGTTAAAAGATTTACAGAGTTGAGCCCTGCGCTGGACGGATTCACGCAGGCCGTTAGTGATTTCTTTAGCACTGACGAGCCAGAGGGAAAGTAAAAGCCAAGGGCGACGGCGCACCGCTAACTTGGCGCAAAATTGAGCGCATCAGTTACGGCGAATTGAATCTAACTGAGCGAGAGTTTTGGAAATGCTCGCCACGTTTTTGGCGTTTGAAATTGGAGGGAATGCGTGAAGCGCAGCAACAGCAATACAGAAACCAATGGGAGATCACCCGCTGGGCAGTTGCTACAGGTATGGCCCCACACTTAAAAAAGCCAATCGAACCGAAAAGGCTGTTAACATTTCCATGGGAGGAATCCGACTATATTAGTATTGAGGAAGCGGTTAAACTATATTCGCATGTCTTTGATAAATTAACACCGGACGCCAAGGCATGAGCGCACCTATAAAAATAGTATATAACATTTTAAGCAACAACTCAGCCCTTACGGCGTTGGTTTCTACGCGCTTAAATCCAATACGGATTCCGCAAGAGTCTGCATTCCCTGCAATCGCTTATAATTTAGTTAGCATTATTGCAAGCCCTACCAACACAAGCCACTCACGCACAGACTTTGCTCGGGTGCAAATTAGTAGCTTTGGCACCACGTTTGCAAGCGCTACGGCGGTCGCTTCTGCGGTGCGCACTGCATTGGAAGCAGTAACATTGCCAGGCACTTTTAACTCTGTAAAATGCCAAACTATCGAATTTGATGGCGAGGTGCAATTGGCGGAGGATGAGGCAGGATTTGCAGGAATTTACCACGTTGCTCAGGACTTTATAATTAACTATACAAGATAATGGCAAGGTCCTTAAATATAGTAATTGGCGCCAACATTGAAAAACTCAGACAGGGCTTTAATGATGCGATATCAGTAATCAAAAAGGCGGGCGGTGAAATGTCTGCCGATGTGGCGAAGAGTGCAAAAAGCATTGAGGAAAAGCTAGCAAGCATAGCAACCCGTAACCCAACGATGAGCACTGTCAGACAGTTGACTCAGTTGGCGATGGAAGCGCGGGCATTAGGTCCAGAGTTTGCGGCTTCTGCGGATCAGTTTATAAAAGAAGCGGGTAGGATAAAGGACAGCATAGGCGATGCCAGGGCGGAAGTTGGATATTTTGCAAGCGATACCCGACGCCTCGATGCGGTATTGGGTGGAGTTCAGGCAGTTGCCGGGGCTTTTGGTGCCGTTGAGGGCGCACTTGCATTGGCAGGCGTTGAGAATGAGGATCTACAGAAAACAATGGTTAAGCTTCAAGGCGCCATTGCTTTGGTGAATGGAGTGCAAGCCATACAAAACGCATTGCAAGCCGAGAGCGCTGTGCGTATTGGAATAACTACGGCGGCCACTAAACTTTATACATTAGTAACGGGAGGCGCTACAGGGGCTACTTTGGCTTTTAGAACGGCCTTAATGTCTATAGGTATTGGCGTTGCGATTGCAGGTATTGGCGCATTGATTGCCAACTTTGACAAATTAAAGAACGCAATTTTTCCCGCTGATGCCGCGCTGAAAGGATTAAATACAACGCTCGATAAAACAATAGCCAAAAACGAGCGCGATATAAAAGTAATGGAGGCAAAGGGCAATAAATTAGGCGCCTTTGCTTTACAGGAACAGAATTTAAATTTAACGCTACAAAAGGCTCGTGCAAACTTTGGCAAAAACAATAAAGAGAACTGGGGCAAAATAATTGATGATACTAAAACGGCGTTAACCGTATTAAAAATACAAAGAGACAATTATAACGCAGCCGAGGCCGCCAAACAACAAGAGCACGAGGCCGAGATTTTAAAGCAAAATCAAGACGCCTACAATAAGCGTTTAGAAAACTTTAGAAAGTACAAAGCACAAAGACAGTTAGAGGCGGAAAAGGCTAGGAATGAATTGAAGGCAACAGAAATCGAAACTGTTGCCAGCGGACCACGCCAAGGAATTAAAACAATAGATCCTGCGCCTATTGATATTAAGGCACCGCAAAAACTTGAGCATACATTTACGCAGATTGATTATGCGATGCAAAACCAAATCGCAAAGCAGGAAGAGTATGAAGAGCGTTTTGCGAAATCAATGGAGGGAGTTAACCAGGCGTTTAATAATTTGACGGCTGACGGGCTCGAAGCGTTTGGGGTATTGTTGGGCGATATTATGACGGGCCAAATTGGGAGCTTTCAAGATTTTGGCAAGAAATTACTGGGAGCGGTTGCGGCATTCATGAAATCATTTGGGCAAGCATTGATTGCAACGGCCACAGCGTCGAAGGCTTTTAAAGAGTTGCTAATTAAAAACCCTGTGCTTGCAGCTGCTGCGGGTGTTGCATTGATTGCGGGCTCTGCGGTGATCACTAACATGCTGAACAAAGGCCCACAGGCTACAGCATTCGCTGAGGGTGGAATTGTGAGCGGTCCGACATTGGGATTGGTGGGTGAATATCCCGGGGCAAGTTCTAACCCTGAAGTAATCGCACCACTTGACAAACTTAAGGGGATGCTAAACACAAACGAGCAAAGCGGATTTGTTGCCAGCACCACAATACAAGGGCGCGATTTGGCGATAGTATTGGAACGATATAACAAAGATTCAAGAAGAGGATAATGGCAAGGAAATACTATGGTTCGTTTTATTCCGTGACAGGCAAACTGCACCGCGTTGAGATTTGGGATGCGCCGAGCGGTTCGGGATCAGGTGGCACAGAGTTAAAACTTGCGGGCGATGGCTACGAAATACAACGCGATGGTGAAGGAGATACATTTTATCAAAACGCTATCAGACCTTCACGCAGTACATCTTATTGGGTCATGCCATCCAACACAGTACTGGGCGAGTTCAAAGCAATTGCCACAACATCAGAACAATTTTGGGCTGTGCTTATCTATCAGGACAATTCCCTGGTGCACGTCGGCCGAGTTCTTGCCGATCAAATGACATTCCAACGTGAAGCCATAGAATCTAAGCCCATTATTTCTTTGGGCGCTGTGGATGGCTTAGAACTTCTGAGCGGTTACAAAGTACAGGCTTCGTGGTTTACCGATGGCAAAATAACTATAGCACAGTTATTTCGTAGGTGCCTAGATGAGTTGGCGCTTAAAGATTACTGGGTTGTTGCCAGTGCAAATACAGATTATTTTCGTGATGCTGTTGCGCCGTTTTCTTTGGATGCTACACGCAAAGGCATTGATCTCTTGCAGGTTGATGTAAATACTTTTGTAGACAATTACGACCAATTTAAAGACATCAAAGCTACCGACATTGCTGCTTTTCAATATGCTGAAAACAACATGATGGATTGCAAGGCAGCACTCGAGCAAGTTTGCGAAATTCTGCAGGCTCGATTCATTCTAGAAATCGGGAAGTATTGGCTTGTTTCTGCGACTGAGTACCTAGATTCAACCGTTGCTTATCGGCAGTTTAATTACACGCTGCAATATATTGGAACTGGTACCTACACGCACGCTGTGCAACTTGGTAACGACGTGCGCCCGCAATGGATAGCCAAGCCATCACTAAGCTACCAGGCTGCTGCTAAGTATGTGCAGATTGACACAGAGCGAATGCTAGGTGCTACTGCATACAGAACATACGCAAACCAATCCGATACTTTTTTTGCCAAAACATTTACAGGGGTGCCAACTGGAACAACGCCAGACGAAGCACCTTTAAGAATCCGCTTTGCTGTTAAATTTGCACGGCATACATTTACCACATCGCCCACGGGCCCAGAGGATAAATCGGATGTAGCAATTACAATTTATTTAAGGGATGGAGGCACTGGCTACCGGGTGTTAGATTTAAATACTTTGCTATGGGTTAGCGCTGCGTCTGCGCCTACTAGCACATTTATTGAAACGATTGCTAATGACTTTCAAAATAGCAACTGGACTAGCTTTGTTTTTGACAAGCAAGTGAGCAGCCCGCCTGCAGGCTTTACAATTTTAGAGGTTAAAATAAATTGGGTTAAAGCCGTTAAACAGAAATATAATATATTCGGCGGCACGGGCGCATACAATGAATTTTTCAAACCATTTT
>Ga0315903_10008954_pt1 | contig 12207 bp, 9 predicted proteins | sample LakEriMetagenome_7_FD_203524 | JGI IMG/M metagenome (GOLD analysis project Ga0315903, IMG submission 203524) | Freshwater fungal communities from buoy surface, Lake Erie, Ohio, United States - Buoy 2 MA119 | ecosystem: Environmental > Aquatic > Freshwater > Lake | place: USA: Lake Erie, Ohio...
CTCCGAAGCCTGGGAATCCGGAAAATCCTACATGAAACCACAAAACTAACAGAAACAACAAACCAAAGCCACCTGCTTCAGCTAAAAGCCTTGAAGAATTTTACAGAAAAAAATTTGCGCGGCCTGGCATGCTGTGTCTGTTCTGAAAAAAAATCCAAGAAAACTGTGCGTTCAGTGTCTCCAATACGATGAAAACAATAATCTACGCAACCGCCCTCATGTTTATCCCTGCCGCCAACGTCATGGCTAAAAGAGGAGCGCCCGAGGAAGTCCCGCCAATTGCAACGGACAAAGCCGTATTCTCCGTGCCTCACTTCCCGGAGGGTGATCGTATTCAGGGCGGTGGAGTGGTCGAAGCTCGCGACCCCAGGACAAATAGGCTTCTGTGGCAGGTCCGGATCTATAAGACAGAGCATGACGAAGCATTGGAAAAAGATGTCCAGGATGTGTTTATAAAAAGCCTCACCTTGGATAAGGTTCACAATTTGCTGATCATGTCTGACGAGAAGTCCAGAGTGTTCGTCCTCAACCTGGCCACAAAGAGGGTGACCAGGATTGAATAAAGCGGCGTGATCCAAGCCCGGTGAGAAGACCCGCACCGCTGCAGCCTGCACAAAACCCCTGATGCCGTCCGATTCCTCCAACTTCACCCGGTTTGCGCGGTTCCATACCACCCGGTGGTCGGTGGTTGTTGGCGCGCAAAGCCCCGGCACGGCCGACGCGTCGCTCGAGTCGTTGTGCCGGCAGTATTGGCCGCCGCTTTATGCCTACGTCCGCAGCCGCGGTCATCCGCCTCACGACGCCCAGGATCTCACGCAGGGGTTCTTCGCGAAATTGTTGGAGAAAAACTGGCTGGCGGCGGCGGACCGCAGCCAGGGCAAGCTCAGGTCGTTCCTGCTTACCGCCATGAAGCGCTTTCTGGCGAACGAGCGGGAACGCGCGCACGCGGCGAAACGCGGCGGCCTGCATGACATCACCAGCATGGATACCGGGGAGGGCGAGCGCTTGCTGGCCGCCGCCGCCACCTTGCCGGAACAACCGGCATTCGACCGCATCTGGGCACTCACCGTGCTGCAAGCGACGCTCCGCCGGCTCAGCGCCGAATACGGGCAAGCCGGCAAACTCCGCGAATACGATCGGATCAAACCTTCTCTGACAGCCATGCGCGGGGAGATCGACTACGACGCCATTGCCGCCGATCTGCATGTCCTGCCCGCCTCGGCCCGCAGCTTGGTCCACCGCCTGCGCAAACGCTTCCGCGAGTTGTTTCGTGAGGAAGTGGCCGGCACCGTGGCCACCATGGACGACATCGACGACGAAATGCGCGCGCTGGTCGCTTCACTGGGTCATATATGAGCGAACACCCCGTCAGTCCGTCCTGTCCGCGTTGCGGCGCAACCCTAGCGACGGGTTCCGTCGATGGCTTGTGCGCCCGCTGCCTCGGCGCGCTCAACTTCGAGGAGTTCACCACGGTCGACGGCAGCGCCGGCCAGCTTGCCTCACCGCCGCCCACCGCCGAAGAACTCGCCCCGTTTTTCCCGCAATTCGAGATCGACTCGTGCCTTGGCCGCGGCGGCATGGGCGTGGTCTACAAGGCCCGCCAGAAATCCCTCGAGCGCTGGGTGGCGCTCAAGTTATTGGCTCCCGATCGGGCGGCCGACCCGGCCTTCGCGCGGCGTTTCGCCAGCGAAGCCCGCACCCTGGCGGCCCTGAGCCATCCCAACATCGTGGCCATCCACGACTTCGGCGAGGCCGGCGGCTATTTCTATCTGCTCATGGAATATGTCGAAGGCGAAAGCCTGCGCCAACTGCTCACAACCAAATGCCCCACCCCGGCGGAGGCCCTCGCCATCGTCGCGCCGGTGTGCGACGCGCTCCAATGCGCCCACGACCGCGGCATCGTCCATCGCGACATCAAGCCGGAAAACCTCCTCATCGACCGCTCCGGCACCGTCAAGCTCGCCGACTTCGGCATCGCCCGCATGATGGACGAGGCGGACGCCGCCGGGGGCGGGGGCAATCTAACGGGAATCCGCTCCGCCGCTCCCACCCTGGCCACCGGCACGCCCGACTACGCCGCACCGGAGCAACTGGCCTGCGCCGCCACCGACCACCGCGCCGACATCTACTCGCTCGGTGTCGTGCTCCACGAAATGCTCACCGGCGAGCGGCCCGCAGCCGGCACCGTGGTCGCTCCGTCCCGGCGGGCGCAGTTGGCCGCGCCCATCGAGGAGATGGTGTTGAAGGCGCTCGCGCAAGATCCGGAGCAGCGTTTCGCCACCGTCGGGGAACTCCGTAGCAGCATCCAGCATACGCAGGGGCTGTTGGCCCGGCCCCGCCGCAGTCGTCGTCGAGCCGCCCTCTGGGTCACTGCCGCGGCAACCGTCATCGCTCTCGCGCTTGCTATCACCCTCTACATCGCCCCGTCGTGGCTGCCGTCGAGGGAAAGCGCTGTGGAAAGTTCATTTGACATGGCCCGGACGATCTCCAAAGCCTCCGCAGTTCTGCCATCGAGGCCGGACGCGGGGAACACGCTCCCCAACGAGCGGACCGCCGCGCTCCAGCAATTCGAGGACAACCTGACCGCCCTGATCGAGGCACACAAGCAGGCCTTGCGGCAAACACCCGCCGCCGGCCCGCCACCCGCCGAATTGACTGCGAAAATCGCCCGCCTCGAGGCCCTCGATCCACTTGCCGCCCGCGCCGCAGCGGTCTGGCTGCGGCAGTCGCCCGCCGCCGCGCGCGACTCCGCCCTGCGGCAATTCAGGGACAACCTGACCGCCCTGCTGGAGGCGCGCAAACGGGCCTTGCTGCAAACGCCTGCGGGTGGCTCGCCGCCCGCCGCCCTGGCCGCGGAAATCGCCCGGCTGGAAGCCCGCGACCGCGAACTGCGGGAACTCGTCCGCAACAGCGCGCTCCCGCCGGCCGACATCCCCTCGCCGCCTGGTGAAGGTGCCCAAGCCCGGTGATGCCCATGCCAGCCCACCAGTGGTGAACCAGTCTCATGATATTTGCACCAGTCTGCCACAACCGTCCGCCAATTCTTATGTATGAGGTGGGGACGATACTGCCGGATGGTCCGGGGTCACGTGCCGGATCATTCATACAGAAGAGAAGAAGCCATGAAAACCATGTTATTACGGAGGTCATTGATCACACTTTTTTCAGCCGGATGGCTCCTGCCGCTCTGGGTGTCGGTGAACATCCTGTTCGAATACTATCGAGTAGATTTGGCGCCGCGCCTCCTCCTCGGCCAGCATCCCGTTCACAGTTTTCCGTTCATTCAGTTCAGTCAGGCCTTGTTCACGGGTGCCTGCGTTTGGCTGGCCGCCACCGTCTTGTTTTGGGGCTGGCGCGTGACGAAGGCTACGGAAGAATGTAGAGAGGTAAAAACTCAATTGAAAGGTGGCGCCATGAAAGCAACCAGTCCTCTCATGCTGGCCGCCGTCCTGCTGGCCACGGTCGCGCTCCCGCCCGCGCTGCGCGCTGAAACGCCCGCCCCCGACTCCCCCGCTCCCGACTGGCTGAGACATGACAACCTGGCCACGCTTTCGGTCGAGGAAGCGAAGGGAATCATGGCGCGGGAAGGGCGGGTCCTGTCGCTGGACGGCCTGCAAGAGCTGTCGCCCGACGTCGCCAAGGTGCTTGCCGGGTTCAAGGGGGAGGAACTCGATCTGATGGGCCTGAAGACGCTCTCGGCGGAAGCCGCCAAGGCGCTCGCCGGCGGCAATTGCGACTTGGGCCTCAATGGTCTCGCCTCCATTTCCGATGAGGCGGCCGGCGAGTTGGGACAGTTCAAGGGTGGCCGGCTGTTTCTCAAGGGGCTGACCAAACTGTCTCCGGCCGCCGCCAAGTCATTGGCCGGATACAAGGGAAAGCTGTTCCTGTCGATTCCCTTGCCGGCAACAGCGGAGGACACGGGTGCCTCGGACGATTCCATCACGGTGCGGCTGCTGGAATTCAAGCCGGACAAGCCATTTGTCGGTGAACTGCAAAGCAAGGTGATGGCCATGGAAGACCCCGCTGCGGTGGAGAAACTGCTGGGCAAGGACTCCGCCAGCGAACTGCTGAAGCTTGTGGACTTCGCGAAAGAGAAAATCGTCTTGGTGAACTGGTCCACTTCCGGGCCGCCCGAGGGCTCGCTCAAGCATGAAGTCACGGGCGCAGGCAGGGAACGGCGGCTCGTCTTCTACGTCCAGGGGCCCGCCGGCGCAACGATTCGGGGAATGCGTGCGATGCTCGCCGCCGACTTCTTCGCCGTGCCCAGGGACATTCCCGTGACCTTCGACGCGGTGGAACGCTTCTGACGCGGGCGCAGCAAGGCAAATGACCCCGGACCATGAACGGTGGTTTTGCAGACAGGCTCAACGAAGATGTTGCCGGAAACCGTGCGGAATTTACCCAGGCTTTACAGACGCGGCCCTTCGTAGCGGGTAAACCGTCGCCAGCGGATGGTCCGACGACCACGATCCGTGACAAACAAACAAAACAGAAAGGTCACGACATGAAATCAATCAACCGCCTCATTCTGTCCGCCGCCTTGCTGGCCACTGTCGCGCTGCCGCCCGCGCTCCGTGCAATCGAGGAAGAACACCCGAAAGTCACGAATGCGCGGAACACCGTTTCATCCCCGGCAAATGACACGCCGAAAAAGGAATTGGCCGCATTCAAGGTCGCTGGAAACTCCATGGCTCCAGAGGGTGGAATGGATCTGCAGGGAGCAAGGAAGTTGATCATTGGCCGCTTGGAGAACGATGGGGTCAAAGGGGATATCGATCCAGCTGCGAAGATCAGTGAAATCACGACCAAGGAATCGTGGGAAAGCGCCGGGATACAGCTTTACAGTGTAAGAGTCGATTATGCATGGCTCGATGGCGTGGCTGTCGTTAGAAACAAGGAATGCATGGCGGTTCTCAATGGCAGGGTTGTTTTTCTGGCCGATTTGGACAAGGACGACAGGTATGAAATCTACACAAACTTCGAACGCGGATCCGGGATAATCTCCTTGGATATTCTGGGATATAACATCGCTCTCAAAGAGAAATACAGCCTGTCAATGAGGTTTAAGAAAGACTTGGAGTTGTTTGTCGAAAATGGCGCGTTGATGGCACGACTTCATCCGCCGCAACAAAATCGGGAAAACAATGCGCCTGTCGGCAAAGTCATTTTGAAAATGAACGGGGGCAAGAGAGAGCTTGCAATCGAGTGAAGGATTTCAGGCCCCTTTCCTGCCACAAGGGCCCGCCGATCCGTAAGTAAGGGATGGAAAAAATTCTACCTGGCAGCCCCTTGGCTGGAACGGGGATTCAACCAGGAGATCGCATTGTCGAAATACGACCGGCGGATGGCAAGCCGCGCCCACTGTATGGTGAGGACTTAGTGGCAGCGGCGAACCTGATTCGCGGCGAACCCGGAACGGCGCTTCAGCTTCGGTTATTCCGTAACAAGCAGGGCACCGGCCAATTGGAAGAACATGTCATCACCGTGAAACGCGACCAACTCTACTTCAACCAGCCCGTGGAATCCACCGTCGTGCCGCAAGCCGTTGCCGGCGGCGAGGCTGATGACCTCCATGGCGGCGAACCACTTTGCCCCGTTGGGGGCCGGGTCGCCCAATGGCGTCAGCTTGCCGGACGCCATGGGAATCCGGACGGCGTGCGCATCGAGTCGGAGTAATCAGGCATTGGAGGGGGTGCCATTCCCGCGCAGGCTCGCCCGGTATTGGCGCGGCGTGGTGCCGCACAGCCGGGCAAAGACTGCGTGAAAGCGGCAGACCGACCCGAAGCCGCTGGCCATGGCGACGTCAATGATCTTGAGGCTGGTGGTGGCGAGCAGGCGCTGCGCGTAGGCCACCCGCTGCCGGGCGATGTAGTCAAGCAGGGTCATTCCGCTCACCCGGCGAAACATCCGCATCATGTAGTTGGGGTGTAGCCCCAGCGCCTCCGCAATTTCGCTTACCGAGATCGGCTCGCGACAACGCTCCGCCACCAGCGAGACGATGCGCCCGAACTGCCGGGCCTGCCCCTGCAGCGGCGTGACTTCGCCCGACCCGGCCCGCTTCTCAGGCGGTGCCGGGGCTTCGGTGGCGAATTGCCTCAGCCGGGCCTCCACTTCCAGCAGCACCACCCGGCGCAGTTGCTCATCGCCCCGCTGCATCAGGTTGACCCAATGCTTGATCAGCAGGCCGTCCGGAATGCCCCCGCTTCGCGGCGGGCAGATCATCACCTCGCCGTGCAGCAGCCGATGCACAAAACCCGCCGGCAAATCCCAATCCAGAAACCAAGCGGTGGGAATGTGGATTACCGAGGAGCGCACCCCCTCGGACACGGCGATGGGGCCGTGTGGCTGAGTGGCCCAAAAGACCACAAAATGCTCTGGAGGAATCCGAACCGTGCTCGCTCCAAACATGGCAATGATCTCCCCGTCGTGAGGACAGCCTACCTCTAGCTCATCATGCTGATGAAGCTGCACGAAAGGCACTTCCGGACCGCTCAGGCAGGAAAAACCCAAAGGCTTGAAGGCGCATTCTGGGCTCCGAGCCGACACCATGCTGCTCTCGAAAAAGTTACTTTTTGACATAAAAATCCCCATCGGGCGAGAAGAAATAGCATGGAAGTATGCCAATGTCACCAGGAATATGCTTGGCGTGCGCCGTCAAACCAGGCCTGACCGTTTCTCCACCATCCCCGATCCCCGATCCACGATCTTCAATCCACCAACCACCATTGACCAACCATCCCCAATTCACCATCTAAACCCATGAAAACACGCATTCGATCCATCACCCGCCTTTCCGCCCTCGCCTGCGCGCTGCTGCTGGCGGCGCCATCCGTCCGCGCCGTGGACAACACCGGCTCCGGCGGGGTGATCACCTACACGGACTCCAGCGGACTGAATCCGCGTTCTTCTCCGCCCTATGCCGACGGCTATGTGGTTCACGCTTTCACTGCTTCCGACACCTTGAACGTTCCCTGGGCCGTCAACGCCGATGTGCTGGTGGTGGGTGGCGGCGGCGGTGGCGGCTGTGTAGGCACAACCGGCGGCGGCGGTGGCGCGGGTGGCGTAAGCAACAGCAACGGCTTTGCCGTCGCGTCTGGAGACACCACCGTCACGGTCGGCGCGGGCGGTCTGGGCGGGAAGATCGGAACCGGCGCACGAAATGCGACCAGCGGCGGCAATTCCGTCTTCGGCGGCATCACGGCCTTCGGCGGCGGCAACGGAGCGGGCAACACTCAGAACGCAGGCACGGGCAGCGGCGTGGTCGGTTCCGGCGGCGGTGGGGCCTACCCGAGTCCCGGCGGCGCTAGAGGCACGGGGACCCCGGGGCAGGGAAAGGATGGCGGCGCGGGGCAAATAACGTCACTCTATGGCCAAGGCGGCGGTGGCGGCGCGGGGAGCGATGGTCAAGGCGGTTCTGGTAGCTACGGCGGCACCGGCGGCGACGGCCTGTATTTTGCGGCGTTTTCGAGTTGGGGCGATACGAACCATCCCGGCTATTTCGGCGGCGGCGGCGGCGGGTCTTATCGGAGTGGTGTCACGGCCGGCGGCTTGGGCGGCAAGGGCGGCGGTGGTCGAGGCGGGGATGCGGTGGGTCTGGCCGGCCAACCCAACACCGGCGGCGGTGGCGGCGGCGCCGACTATAATGGCGGCGGCAGTGTCACGGCCGGCGACGGCGGCTCCGGCATCGTGATCGTGCGGTATCCCTACGCTTCCGACCAGCTATCGGTGTCTGTGTTCAGTCCGACGGCCGGCCAGGCATTCTTGGTGGGTTCTCCGATTTCCGCCACGGCCACGGTCCAGAACGGCACGGGCCCCTACCTGGTCAGCTTCTTCGCGGATACCGCCGGGGGCGGGATGGTTCAAGTGGGCCCCACCCAGAGCGGGAGCGGCCCGACCTTTGCGCAGAGTCTCGGCAGCCCGCCGAACGGCACCTACCATGTCTACGCCAGCGTCACCGACAGCGCCGGAACACCCGCCACCGCCACCTCCGCGACCATCACATTCTCGGCCGATGGCACCGCGCCGACGCTGGCCGGCAGCGCCATCGTCGATGACAAGGACGGCGGGCCGGTCGGAAGGTTAACCCCGGTGACCTACACGGTGACCTTCAGCGAGGACATGGACGCGAGCACGGTGGATGCCGCGGACTTCGGTAATGAGGGCAGCTCGACGATCACCGTCGGTTCGATCACGGAGACCTCGCCCGGGGTGTTCAGCGTGGTGGTCACACCGACAAGCGTCGGGACGCTCCAACTGAAGATCAATGCCGACGCCGTTCTGACCGACGCCGTGGGCAACGCGCTGGACACGACATCCGCGATTCCGGACGACACAACCTTGACCGTGGGCACAATCCAGATTGTGAATATCGATTTCAACGGCTTGCGTCCCGGTGATGCCGGCCATGCTGGAACATACGTCGGAGTCAGTGCTGCCGGCAGCGGGACGGTTTTCAACCCGATCACAGCCGATTCCACTGGTGGCAATGATAACCTCACCGTATCAGCCAGCGGACTGATTGATGAAACCGGCACTTCCACGGCCGTCGCATTTAGCATCTCTCCAGTGGGCGGAGATAATGAACCCGACCAAACTTTCGGGCCGGCTTCCTTGTATGACGATTTCATTTTCAACCATGGTGCGGGCAATACCGCAGGCCCTGCCGGTTCACCTTTCACGATCAGTGGTCTTGGTGATAGTCCGACCGCAGACGTGTATTTTTACTTGAGCTCTTATAATTACATTCCGGGTCCGACTCCTGGTCAAATCAGTATATCCGGGGTTGTTGGTAACGGGGTGGACGGAACATACAATGGTCTCCGCGCTACCCGTTTTCTTGGAGTGCCGGTGAGTGGAGGCAGCATTACGGGTTTTTTTGGTTCCAATGGGGCCCAAAGTGTTCTCGCGGGGCTTACAGTTGTCAGCGTTAACAGCCAGGCCCTGGAACCGGAAATCGCCGTCGAGCAACCCGCCGGGACGGACATCACAAGCGGCGGATCGAGGGGCTTCGGCACCGTGACGCTGGGCTCCAACACCAGCCTGGAGTTCACCATCAAGAACACCGGCACGTCCGCCCTCAACCTGACCGGCACGCCGCCCGACCATGTCGTCGTCGGTGGGACCAACCCGGGCGACTTCACCGTCACCTCGCAACCCTCGACCCCGGTGAGTTCCGGCGGCGGCACCACCACCTTCACGGTGCAGTTCGCGCCGGGTGCCGCAGGTGCCCGCAGTGCGACGCTGACCATCGCCAACAACGATTCGGATGAAGGTTCGTTCGTCATCAACGTCACCGGCACCGGCCAGACCCCCTACCAAGCCTGGCTGGCCGCCAACGGCAAGACGAACACGCCGGAGAACCTCAGGGAATTCGCCTTCGGCACCACCAACACCGGCCCGCTCGTGCTCAACGGTGCGGGAACGTCGATTGTCACCCGCGGTCAGGCACCCGTCATCCAAACCACCGTGGGCAGCGCGGTCGTCACGCTCACCTATGCCCGCCGCAAGAACTCGGGATGCACCTACAGCGCGGAGTTCAGCACCGACTTGAGCACCTGGCTTGCGAGCACCGACCCCAGCCTGATCTATCCTCCCGGCGCTCCGGCCGGGGAGACCGTGGTGGACAACGGGGATGAGATGGAAATCGTCAGCATCAAGTTCCCGCTCTTCCGGAACACCGGCAGCGGCTACGTGAAAATGGAGCAGAACTTCTGCCGGACCGCCGTCACCAATCCCTGATCAACCCCCACCAAGCTTCCCGTCATGAAATCACTCGTTTTCAATCTTCCGGTCTTGACCCTCCTGTTCACCTCCGGCCACGGCGCGGCGGATGTCATCTACAGCGGCCTGCAAGACATCAGCATCCCGACCACCTATGGCGGGACCTATATCGATGTCGATGGCATGACGTCGCAAACAAGCTCGTTCAGCGGTTGGGATTTGAATCCCTACATGGGCGGCGTGTATCTGTCCAACAGCGCGGATTTCCAACCGGCGCGGGATGGCACCGGCGGCATGGACACGGTCCTCAACATCGCCGCCGGCAGCACCATCAACTCCGGCCTGAACTTCGCCACCGGCAGCGGCGGCTCCATCGACCACCTTGGCACCGAGTTCACCGCCGGGCAGGAAGGCTACCTCGGGTTCAAGCTCAACGGCACGGACTACGGCAGCATGCGCGTGGTGTTCACCAACAACAATGCCGGGGCCATGATCCGCGACTGGGCTTACGACAACACCGGTGCGGCCATCAAGACCGGCTGGATCACAACCGGTATCGTGTCGCCCACCGCGCATACGGTCACCCTCAATCCCGGCACCGGAGATTCGTTCACCCTCGGCTCCGTACTCGCCGATGCCAGCGGCTCGATCACCAACAGCCTCGTCAAGAACGGTACCGGCACCACCACCCTCTCCGCAGTGAACACCTACACCGGCGCGACCAACGTGAACGCGGGCAAGCTCACTATCTCCAGCACGGGCACGATCAACACCAGCAGTGGAGTCACGGTGGCCGCAGGCGCCAAGTTCGTTCATAACAGCAGCACCGCATTGACGGCTGCGGTCACGCTCAACGGCAACACCACCGCCAACCGCGCCGTGCTCGGCGGCACCGGCACCGTCGGCACCTCGGTGACCTTGGACAACCTCGGCGACACGCTTTCCCCCGGCAACAGCCCGGGCATCCAGAACTACACCCCGGCGCAGACCTGGGCCTCCTTCAGCTACGACTGGGAGGTCAACAACTTCACCGGCACCACCGCCGGGACCGACTTCGATCAACTCGGCCTGGCCAGCACACTGAATCTCACCGGCGGCTCCGGCGCCTACATCCTCAATGTGCTGGGGTTGACCGCGGGAAATGTCGCGGGCCTGGTGCCGGACTTCAGTGAAATCAACCGGTCTTGGACGATCCTCACCAGCACCGGCATCACCGGCTTCAACGCGGCCAACTGGACCATCGACACGGCGGGTTTCACCGACCCGGACACCGGAGTCTGGTCGATCAGCCAGTCCGGCAACAACCTCGTGCTCAACTACACCATCGTCCCCGAGCCCCGCGCCGCGTTGTTAGGCGGCCTCGGCATGCTGATCTTGCTGCGCCGCCGCCGATGAGGCTTGGTTGAAAAGCACTTCCCATCCTGTGACGCGATGAACCTGAAATCAGCAGTTGAAACCACGGATTACACGGATTTTACGGATAATGAATGAGTTATGAATTTACTTTCATTCACCTGTTAGGTGAAACCTGGGCGATATTTTTCAATCCTATATCTTTCCGTGAAATCCGTCCAAATCCGTTAATCCGTGGTAAAAATAGGGCCGGTATTCCAGTTGAACTGCGGATTCTAGGATGAAACCAAAACCACCCCATCTTCTCACGCTTTGGGCACTCGACCCTTGGCCTCCATCCAAAATCAACAATCCTAAATCCTCAATCTCTTCCATTGCTCCGGCCCCGACATCTCTTCCTCTTCCATCCCCAATCTCCAATCTCCAATCTCCAATCTCCAATCCACAATCCCCAATTCACCATCTAAACCCATGAAAACACGCATTCGAGCCATCACCCGCCTTTCCGCCCTCGCCTGCGCGCTGCTGCTGGCGGCGCCATCCGTCCGCGCCGTGGACAACACCGGCTCCGGCGGGGTGATCACCTACACGGACTCCAGCGGACTGAATCCGCGCTCTTCTCCGCCCTATGCCGGCGGCTATGTGGTTCACGCTTTCACTGCTTCCGACACCTTGAACGTTCCCTGGGCCGTCACCGCCGATGTGCTGGTGGTGGGTGGCGGCGGCGGTGGCGGCTGCGTAGGCACAACCGGCGGCGGCGGTGGCGCGGGTGGCGTAAGCAACAGCAACGGCGTTGCAGTCGCGTCTGGAGACACCACCGTCACGGTTGGTGCCGGCGGTCTGGGTGGCAAGATAGGAACGGGCGAACGAAATGCGACCAGCGGCGGCAATTCCGTCTTCGGCGGCATCACGGTCTTCGGCGGCGGCAACGGAGCGGGCAACACTCAGAACGCAGGCACGGGCAGCGGCGTGGTCGGTTCCGGCGGCGGTGGGGCCTACCCGGGTAGCGGCGGCGCTAGAGGCACGGGGACCCCGGGGCAGGGAAAGGATGGCGGCGCGGGGCAAATAACGTCACTCTATGGCCAAGGCGGCGGTGGCGGCGCGGGGAGCGATGGTCAAGGCGGTTCTGGTAGC
>Ga0315903_10008958_pt1 | contig 12201 bp, 12 predicted proteins | sample LakEriMetagenome_7_FD_203524 | JGI IMG/M metagenome (GOLD analysis project Ga0315903, IMG submission 203524) | Freshwater fungal communities from buoy surface, Lake Erie, Ohio, United States - Buoy 2 MA119 | ecosystem: Environmental > Aquatic > Freshwater > Lake | place: USA: Lake Erie, Ohio...
CACCTGGGTAAAAATCTCGAACTCATAATTCAGAAGGCGCTCCACGAAGAACAACCCGAGAAAAAGCTGGGATTCGCCAATGCGATCGCCTACTACATGAAGCTGGCCTATAACAACTGGCATAAAGAACTCGTTTACGACGATGCCATTCAAAGTGAACTGAACACCATCACCGATGGCCAATTGACCTTTACCAATACGCCTTACATCAAAGCCTACCGCCCGCAACAAGAAGGACGCGATATGGGAAGGGGTGGATACGGAAAAGGCAGAGGCAAGTATCGCCCCGGCAATGGTCGAAGAGACAATCGCCCAGGAGGTAACTTTAAGAAAAAACGTTACTGATCTTCTTCGAACGAAGATCTCTGTATGTCGTCACTGCCACATAAGCTCATCATTATTGCCGCCCCCTCCGGTGCCGGTAAAACATCAATCGTTAAGCATCTGCTAGCTACGCTTCCCCATGAGTTAGGATTCTCGGTGTCTTGTGCCACGCGCACACCACGCGCCCAAGAAAAACATGGGACCGACTACTATTTTATCTCGGCCGAAGAATTTACACAACGCGTATCGGCCGGAGAATTTGCCGAATGGGAGATGGTATACGAAGGAAAATATTATGGTACCCTACGCAGTGAACTGGAACGAATCTGGAATTTGCGGCAAACACCCTTGCTCGATATTGATGTTAAAGGAGGGCTACGCATCAAAGAACAGTATCCGCAAAGTCTTTCCATTTTTATTGAACCTCCTTCGTTAGCCATACTACGCGAGCGGCTGGCCGCGCGAGGAACCGAGACCGATGCCTCGTTGCAAATGCGCCTTGCAAAAGCCAACGAAGAGTGTAGCTACCGCGATCAGTTCGACCATATCATCATCAACGATCAACTCAGCGAAGCCTGCGCACGCGTGCTGCAACTGGTTCGAGACTATCTATCACGTTAAAAAAATGCAAGGGGAATCGGTTATATGGTTTTTGATCACCCTAGTATTAATGGGATTTTTTGCTGGCATCGAAATGGCCTTCCATAGTGCCGACCGAAAAGATCTCGCACTTGCAAAAAAAACATACCCTGATGCCTACCGAATGGTCAACCGCTACTATGAACGACCGGATCGGTTCTTAGCCACCACATTGCTAGGGTGTACATTGTTGCTAGTTGCATTGGGGTTACAAGTGAGCGGCGTTGCACAGCTTATCTGGACACACTTTCAGATTGGTTCAGACATGGGCAGAATAGGGATCGAGATCGGATGGGTCAGCCTGTTGGTGCTTGGGTTTGTCGAATTTATTCCGCGAGCTTTGTTTAGCGCCCATGCTAATCGTATACTACTGATAACGGCTCCTATTTTCGGCCTCTTCTTAAAACTACTGGGGCCAATTGCCACAGGGCTTATGAATCTATCACAATGGGTGTTGGTCTATATCTTCAATATTCGAATAGACCCTAGTAAAGAAACGCTGTACCGATCGGACCCGCACTTACTATTTGCCACTGCTGTCGATAATGAAAGAGAAGAACGAAATGCACAACTTATAGAGAACGCACGCGAACTGCCCAATGTACGTATCAGACAATGCCTTGTGCCCCGCAAAGAGGTCATTGGGATTGAGCAAGGAGCCTCTATAGAAAAACTCAAACAACAATTTATCGATACCAAGCTCAGCCGACTGGTTGTATATCGTAACAGCATCGATCATATTGTAGGTTATGTACATCAACTCGATCTCTTTTCTAATCCGACTAGCATCAGTGACATCCTTTACCCCATACCGGCCGTACCGGAAAGTATGAGTGCGGCCAATCTGATTGCCCAGTTTACGCGTGAAAGAAAAAGCATTGCCTGGGTAGTCGATGAGTTTGGGGGTACAGCAGGTATCATTACCATGGAGGATGTACTAGAAGAGCTTTTCGGAGAGATTCAAGACGAGTACGATACCGAAGAGCGGCTCGAAAAAAAGATTAGTGAAGACGACTATATTTTTTCCGGAAGAATAGAACTGGATTACCTAGATCACAAGTATGGGCTTGATCTGCGACACGAAGAGGCGGAGACCCTGTCGGGCTACATTATCAATTATCACGAGAAGATACCCCAAAAAAAAGAACGGATAATCATTGCTGACTACGAATTCGAGATCCTGCAGGTTTCCGATACCCGAATAGAAACAGTACGGGTAAAAAGACTTCGATAACGGCTGGGGGCAATACAAGGGTACTCGTATATTTGTTGCCTGTATTCACCATGTCTTTATTTCAATTTTTTAACCGAAGAGATACTAGCCCTGCCGGCGAGATGACCTTTATCGATCATCTCGAGGAACTTCGCTGGCACATTATTCGGTCAGTTATTGCAGTCATCGTTTGCGCCATTCTGATCTTTATTAAATCGGACTATGTAGTGAGCGAGTTGATCTTTGGGCCTACACGACCTGATTTTATTGCTGCCAAATGGCTTTGTAACCTGGGGAGACAGATCGGAATTGGAGAGGCGCTTTGTTTTAAACAAATCGAGGCCAAATTTTTGGAAACTACCATGACTGGGCAGTTCGTCGCTTCATTTACCCTATCCTTTATCGGCGGCTTCATCATTGCCTTTCCATATATCTTTTGGGAATTCTGGCGATTCGTAAAACCGGCCCTTTCGCCGCAAGAACTCAAGGAAACTAGGGGTGTTATTTTTTGGGTCTCTCTACTTTTTTTTACCGGGGTATTGTTTGGCTATTTTATTTTGACCCCATTCATGGTCAACTTTTATTTTAATTATAAACTCAGCGAGCAGATCCAGATTATGCCCAGCTTTTCGGACTACTTAGAGAATCTGATCTATACCACAGCCGGAATCGGGCTGCTGTTTCAAATGCCGCTGCTCATGAGTTTACTGGCACGCATCGGTATTGTCTCTGCCCGCTTTTTACGGCAATATCGCAGACATGCTTTTGTGATTATTTTGATTGCGGCGGCCATTATTACCCCCTCTACCGATCCCTTTAGCTTAACCATTGTTACCATACCGCTCTATCTGCTTTTCGAAGCCAGCATCATCATTACTGCACGTATCGATAAACGCCGGGCCAAGCAAGAACAGCAGTGGAGTTAACCCATTACTTGTTATGTCTACTGTATTTGACCGCAGCTTACCAATTGCCATAGGATGTGACCACGCTGGTTTTATGTACAAAGAAAAGATTAGCGCGTTGCTTCGCGAGCAGGGATGGACCCTGAGCGATCATGGCGCTTTTAGTACCGATTCGGTCGATTACCCCGATATGGCTCATCCTGTAGCCAAACAAGTAGCCGAAGGCAAAGCCGCTTTTGGAATCTTGATCTGTGGCAGCGGTAATGGGGTGGCTATTACCGCCAACAAAGAGCCTCGAGTACGAGCGGCCCTTTGCTGGGAGCAGGAACTAGCCAAACTGGCCCGTGCCCACAACAACGCGAATATTATTTGCGTGCCTGCGCGCTTTGTACCGGAGCAACTGGCCTTACAGATGGTCCAGGACTTTATGGCTACTCCATTCGAAGGTGGACGTCACCAAAATCGCGTCGATAAAATTGCGGGCTGCTGATCGCTTATCTTTTATCTTTAGTATAAATGTACCGTTCATGAAAAGAGTTATTTTTTTTCTGGCTCTACTGAGCCCTATCGTTCTTTTTGCTCAAAAGAAAGATAAAGCGGCCCTGCAAGCCGCTGCTACCATTACAGCACAGGATATGCAAAAACATTTGTATACGCTAGCCGGACCCGATATGGAAGGACGCGATACACCCTCGCCTGGTCTTGAAAAAGCAGCAGGATATATCGAAAATCATTTTCGTCAATTGGGATTGCTGCCCGGCAATAACGGAAGTTATCGCCAGTACTACTCACTCTATAAAGATTCCATGACCTCTGCTTCGCTAGAGATCAATGGCACTGCTTATACTCTGAACGAAGACTTTCAACCATTGCCGGGCAACTATAGCGCCTCCCTGCGGTTTTCGGAGATCGTATTTGCCGGATTTGGTATCAGTGACGGAGAACTGCGTAACGATTACAAAGACTTGCCAGTAACAGGCAAGCTAGTGCTGATCATGGACGGGATGCCCGACGGATACAAGCCGAGCGTGGGAGGATTTTCCTCGCCTGCTTCGTTGAATGGTAAACTCAATGCAGCACTCAGCAGAGGAGCCGTTGGGGTACTGATTATACATAGCAATTTTCCGCGCCGAGCCACAGCAGTTTCCGGCAACTGGAGCTTGAACGGATTTAAGGCTTCGCAATCGTTATTTGGTTGCTACATATCTGCCAAGGTAGCCGGAGTACTATTGGGTAGTGAGCCCGAATCGCTTATTCAAAAAATAAAAGCCAACGCTTTTGCACACAAGCCCTATCGAGGCCTCACCGCTATAAGCTATGCCAAACAAACCATTACTGCTACGGTTTCAAATGTATTGGGTGTAATCGAAGGCAGTGACAAGAAAGACGAGTATGTGATCATCACTGCCCATTACGATCATGTAGGCAAGCGTAGCGATGGCACCATTTACTATGGCGCCGATGATGATGGAAGTGGAACTACTGGTATTTTGGAATTGGCCGAAGCCTTCATGACTGCCAAAGCAGCCGGTAAGGGGCCTCGCCGTAGTATTCTGCTAATGCCGGTAAGCGGAGAGGAGAAAGGACTTTGGGGCAGCCAGTATTACTCAGAAAATCCTGTTTTTCCCTTAGAGAAAACGAGCGTGGATTTAAATATCGATATGATCGGGCGAATTGGCTCTGATTATCTCAACGACAAAGATTCTGTCAATTACGTCTATACGATCGGAGATGATAAACTAAGTTCCGACCTGGCTCCTATTACCGACCTGGTCAACAAGACCTACCTCAACCTGAAGCTAGATCGCAAATACAACGACCCCAAAGATCCCAATCGATTCTATTACCGCAGCGATCATTATAATTTTGCGGCTAAGGGTGTACCCATCATCTTTTATTTTAATGGGGTACATGCCGATTATCACAAGCCCACCGATACCCCCGACAAGATCAATTACCCGCTGATGGCTAAGCGCGCACAGCTGGTATTTTATACCGCTTGGGAAATGGCTAACCGTGACGAAATGCTAAAAAGAGATATGCCGCTGGGGATGCCTCCAGGTCGATAATCGAGCAAATGAGCCCATCGGATTAGTTTTTGTAATGAGATTGGTAACGTCACTGACGTCTTACCACCCCAACACCCACGCAAAGATCAAAGGCGCCACAATGGTGGCGTCGCTCTCTACAATAAACTTGGGGGTATGAATATCGAGTTTCCCCCAGGTGATCTTTTCGTTGGGAACCGCTCCAGAATAGGAACCATACGAGGTAGTGGAATCACTAATCTGGCAGAAATAGCTCCAAAACGGCACATCATGCCATTCAAGATCTTGATACATCATAGGCACTACACAGATTGGAAAATCGCCGGCAATGCCACCGCCAATTTGAAAAAATCCAACTCCTTTGCCACTAGAGTTAGCCCGATACCACTCCGTGAGCCAGGCCATATATTCAATACCATTCTTTACGGTCGAGGCCTTTAATTCTTTCTTAATCACATAACTGGCAAAAATGTTACCCGTTGTAGAATCTTCCCAACCAGGTACCACAATGGGCAGATTTCGCTCAGCAGCCGCTACAATCCAGCTATCCTTCGGATCGATCTCATAGTACTGTTTTAATTCGCCCGATAACACTACCTTATAAAGAAATTCGTGCGGAAAGTAGCGTTCCCCTTTTGCCTCGGCGTCTTTCCATTGCTTAACAAGGTGTTTTTGTAACCGACGGAAGGCCTCCTCTTCGGGAATACACGTATCGGTAACACGGTTGTAATGATTTTCGAGAAGGTCCCACTCCTCCTGTGGCGTAAGGTCTCTGTAATTAGGTATTCGCTTATAGTGTGAATGCGCCACCAGGTTCATCACGTCTTCTTCCAGGTTGGCACCGGTACAACTAATGATATCTACTTTACCCTGGCGGATCATTTCGGCCAGCGAAACGCCCAGCTCGGCCGTACTCATGGCACCTGCGAGCGTGATCATCATCTTTCCACCTTCGAGCAGATGTTGCTCATAGCCTTTGGCGGCATCGACCAGGGCGGCGGCATTAAAATGACGATAATGATGTTGAACAAACTGAGAGATGGGTCCTTTTTGCATGGAGGATGGGTTTGATCCGCCTTCAGATCACAAAAGGGTGAGACAGTGCGGGAGCCGCAAAGATAAAGGATGCATCAGAAGTCAAATACATGCAACTTTGCACGTATGAAAAATCGTCGATGGCTCAAGGGAGGAATACTGTACCTGCTACTTGCCGCTACTCAAATCGTGTCGGCGCAAAATAATTCGATTCAACCCGCTTTGTACCGGCAACAAGAAGCCGAGTTGGTCATTACGAGCGGAACATTAAAAGGGACGCTGTTTATCCCCGCTACGGTTAAACGACCCCCTGTGGTACTAATCATTGCCGGATCGGGACCTACTGATCGCGACGGAAACAGCCCGCTGCTACCCGGAAAAAATAATTCGTTGTTGCAGCTAGCCGATAGTCTCGCAGTGCATGGAATAGCCACCCTTCGATACGATAAACGAGGTGTGGCCAAAAGTCAGATCAACCAACTTCGAGAGGAGCAGATGCAATTCAGCGATGGAGTGGATGATGCCATCGGGTGGATCCGCTGGCTTCGTCAACAAGGATTTCGAAAGATTTATGTGGCAGGGCATAGTGAGGGTTCGTTGGTAGGACTCAGTGCAGCGCAAACCGAAAAAATTAGCGGCTTTATAAGCATAGCAGGTGTAGGGCGGCCGATAGATGCCGTTTTGCGCGAACAATTTGCTGCAGGTGGCGGCCCCGATTCACTCAAAAAGTTAGCCGGTCGCTATCTCGATACCCTATTAATGGGGGAGCGAATCGTAAAACCACATCCGCTTTTACTCTCAGTATTTCGGCCTTCGGTACAACCCTATATGATCTCTTGGCTTCGCTATAATCCGCAGACACTCATGCGTACTCTCAACTGTCGGGCGCTGATCGTACAAGGCACCAATGATCTGCAGGTAAAAGAGACGGATGCCCAGTTATTGGCCGCTTCCAAGCCCGAGGCAAAACTGGTTATTGTTGAGCAAATGAATCATGTATTAAAAAAAATCGATAGCCCGGTGCCTGCCGCAAATATTGCCAGCTACTCGAACCCAAAGCTGCCGGTAATGATTGAGTTAGTCACTGCGATCACCCAATTTGTGAAGGGTAAATTCAACTAATTTTGAATCGTATGCTACCTCAACTGTTGCAGCCTTTAAGATATTTCGTTGCCTTCGTATGGGGCAGCTTTCTGCTGGCTTGTCAACCGCCTCAAAAACCAACTTCCGATACAGTAACGATTGATCCGGTCGCCCCCATTGCCACTGGTAAGGTGAGCCCCGCCATCAACCCCTATGCGACGGTTGATATTTCTCCAATGGATATGAGCTATTGGCCCGTAGATTATCCAATACTTCAACTAACCGGCAATATAAAAACTGGGCCGCTTGCCAGGGTCATCTATAGCCGTCCACATCTGCAGGGCCGCAAACTTTTTACAGATATACTGCAATACGAACAAGGGTGGCGCCTCGGTGCCAATGAGGCCACTGAATTGCAATTATTCAAAGATGCCTTTATCGAGAACCAGCTCATCAAAGCTGGCCGCTACACCCTTTCTTGTATTCCCCATCCGGACACCTGGACCTTTGTGCTGAGTAGCACCACCGATATTTGGGGCGTACAGCCGGAGAAAAATACCGATGTAGCCCGATTCAATGTACCAGTCATCAAGACCGGCCTTGCCTTGGAGTACTTTACAATGATCTTTCAAGAAAAAGAAGAAAAAACCGAGCTAATTGTAGCATGGGAAAATTGGGAAACTAGAATTCAATTTAAATTTTAAAACCTATATGGCAGCGCAAGAAAAAAAATGGGGAAACAATACCGTCTTCGTACACGCAGGAGCCCATCCCGATCCGTCGACCGGAGCCATCATGACCCCAATCTTTCAAACCTCTACCTACGTACAAGAGGCTCCCGGTGTAAACAAAGGATTTGAATACGCCCGTAGTCAAAATCCAACCCGAAAAGCCCTCGAAGAAGCTATTGCGCAGCTAGAAAAAGCCAAGTATGGGTTAGTATTTAGCAGTGGGGTCGCTGCCACCGATGCCGTTATCAAGCTACTCAGTGCCGGTGATGAGGTAATTTGTGGTAATGATATGTATGGTGGTACGTATCGTTTATTTACCAAGATCTTCTCGCGACTGGGTATCGTATTTCATCAAGTCAATACCACGCAACTAAGCGAGATCAAAAAATCGATCAATGCCAAGACCAAACTCATCTGGATCGAAACGCCCACGAACCCGCTAATGAATATCTCTGATATTGCAGCGATCGCCTCGCTAGCAAAGCAGCATGGTATTTTGCTGGCTGTCGATAACACCTTTGCCTCTCCTGCATTGCAACAGCCCCTTACACTCGGCGCCGATATTGTCATGCACTCGGCCACTAAATACCTAGGCGGACACAGCGACGTTATTCAAGGAGCGCTGGCTGTCAATAGCGATGACTTACGCGAGCAACTCTTCTTTATACAAAAAAGCAGCGGTGCCGTACCCGGACCCATGGATTGCTTTTTGGTCCTACGCGGCATCAAGACACTGGGCCTTCGCATGAAGGCGCACTGCGATAATGGTGCCCTGGTTGCCGAGTGGCTGGTCAACCATCCGAAAGTAGAAAAAGTATACTGGCCCGGGTTTGAGACGCATCCTGGACATGCTATTGCCAAACAACAAATGCTTGGTTTCGGAGGAATGATCTCGTTCGAATTAAAGGATAACGATCTGGCCGCTACGAAAAAAGTATTGTCTGCCACAAAACTTTTTTCGCTCGCAGAAAGTCTGGGCGGTGTGGAATCGTTGATCAATCATCCTGCTACCATGACACACGCCTCCATTCCACGCGAAGAGAGACTACGCAATGGACTCTCCGATAAACTGATCCGACTTAGTGTAGGGATAGAGGATGCTACCGATTTGATCGAAGACCTGTCAAGAGCCATTGACTAAGTCGATCAAGAATTCTTGAACAAGGGCCCAAGACTAAGAGTGCTTTTCGAACTGAAGTGCTTTAACCTTTTCTTTATCTTCTTTTTCGTTCTTGAGATCGAACATGGTACCAAATATCAAGTCCCAGAGTGTGGAACTGACGCCAAACCCGTGGTGTTCGTTCTTGTAATGATGCAAATGGTGATTGCGCCATAGCGGCTTCATCCACTTGAAAGGAGGATTCCAGGCATGAATGGCATAATGCATAGAAGCATAAAGCAAGTAGCCCAACAAGAATCCGGGAAAGAACATAAAGGCATACGACCCCATCATCCAAAAAAAGATTCCAAAAAGAAGTGAAGCGAACAAGATGCTGGGCACCGGGGGCATAAAGAGTCGCTGCCGATCGCGAGGATAGTGATGATGGTTGCCATGCATCGTATACACTACTTTAGTAGCAAATGTTGTTTTGGGCACCCAATGAAAAATGAATCGGTGCGCAACGTATTCAAAAAAGGTCCAACAAAAAATTCCTAGCATAAAGTACAGCCACAACGAAGACATGGCAAATCCGTAGCGGGCATAGGCCAGATAAGGGAGATAAAATAAAATAGGAAGGTACATGCCCCAGATGACCAATGGGTGGGCTTTGGTAAGCGCTTCGAGAAAATCACTTTTAAAGAGACGGGCCTGCCCCTTATTGTGTATTTTTTCAAATTCCATGGCGCAAAGATACTGCGCGCAGCGAAAATTTTAAGATGATCGTGGTCATAACAACTTCTTAAAATCGCATTAACCTTGCTACCTTAGCGCCAGCGAAATAGCCCCCTATGAAACTGCTCAGTTATCAGCGAGAAGACAGAGAACAATTAGGTGTACTCATCGACGGGCACATTTACGATATGGAACTGCTGCACCCTGAGCTTCCAGGCAGTATGAATATGTTCCTCAACTATTGGGATGATTTTTTCCCAATAGCGCAGGCCGCCGAACGAATGGTACGCGAAGGAGGGCCCTTTGCCAAAAAAGGTACTCCAGTCGCCCAAGTAAAATTACTGGCCCCCGTTCCTTTTCCTCCTTCTTGTCGAGATGGCTATGCCTTTCGCCAGCACGTAGCTGCAGCCCGTCGTAACCGAAAAGTAGAGATGATCCCGCAATTCGACGAGTATCCCATCTTTTATTTTACAAACCATCACAGCATTCAAGGGCCGGGCCCCATTCGCTGTATGCCCGATCATTTCGAAAAACTCGACTTTGAGCTAGAAGCGGCTATCGTGATCGGTCGACCCGGTCGCAATATTCGTGCTAGTGAAGCCGATCAGCATATAGCCGGTCTGATGATCATGAACGACATGAGCGCAAGAACCCTGCAGATGGAAGAGATGCTATTAAACCTGGGACCGGCAAAGGGAAAAGACTTTTCTACCGTTATCGGCCCCTGGCTGGTCACGCTTGATGAACTGCACCCCTTCGAGACCAACGCCAAGCCTGGCCATACCGGAAAGAACTGGAATCTAACCATGCGTTGCTCTGTCAATGGAAAACAAGTAAGCCAGGGTAATCTGGGTGACATGGATTGGACCTTTGCGGAGATTATTGAACGCGCCTCTTACGGAGTAGACCTCTACCCCGGCGATGTCATCGGCAGCGGTACAGTGGGAACGGGTTGCTTTTTAGAATTGAACGGTACCGGAAAATTACAGGATCCGAACTATGTCGAGCAATGGTTACAACCCAACGATACGGTCGAGATGACCATCGAAGCGCTGGGCACGTTATCCAATAGTATTGTGAAAGAAGAAACCGATTGGAGTATTTTACGGCAGAAAAAAAATCAGCTCCAGTAATATGCTATTCGATCTGTCTCAATTGACGACCGTTGATAAGCAATACTATTTGCAACAGATCGTGGCGCCCCGACCTATTTGTTTTGCCTCTACTATCGATAAGGAGGGGCATGTAAATCTGAGCCCGTTTAGTTTTTTTAATGTTTTCTCTGCGCAACCTCCCATTGTTATTTTTTCTCCTGCCCGAAGGGTACGAGACAATACCACCAAGCATACGCTCGAAAATGTACAAGAAGTTCCTGAGGTGGTTATACACATGGTTACCGAAGACATGGTGCAACAACAATCGCTTGCCAGTTGTGAATATCCCCGTACTATAAATGAATTTCACAAAGCAGGCTTTACACCCGAACCAGCTCACAAGGTTCGACCTCCCATGATCAAGGAATGTAAGGTTAAAATGGAATGCCGCGTGCAAGAGATCAAACCGCTGGGTACCGAGGGCGGTGCGGGCAATCTTGTTATTTGCGAAGTGTTGATGCTGCACATTGACGACAGTCTACTGGATATAGATAAAAAAATGGATCCGCGTCGCTTACCACTGGTAGCTCGTTTAGGGGGAGATTGGTATACCGTGGTCACTGAGCAAAATCTTTTTCAGGTGGCCAAGCCCAATACACAACTTGGGATGGGCGTAGATGCTTTACCGGCTGCCATTCGAAACAGCCGCATTTTTTCAGGCAATGATCTTGGTCAACTGGCTAATTTTTCGCGAATACCCGATGTAGATCCCACCTTCGACGATGCCCATCTTAAACAAATCATACAATACTTCTCGATCAACCCCGAAGAGATGGAAAAGGAACTGCACCTCTATGCAAAAGAGCAGTTACAGAAGGGTGAAGCGGCGGCAGCTTGGCAGGTCTTGTTGGCCGGGTAGGGGCTTGCCGCAGACCAAATTGGACTACCCTGGAGACTGATTTCATTTAATTTAATGATTTACAATTACTTAGGAAGAAATAGTGTTTTCATTCTATCGATTGCAGATTAGCAAAACCTAAATATCTTTGCGCGCAACGGCCTAAGGGATAAATTCTTAACTTAGGTAGTCGTTATCAAACGAACCAAACAGACTGATATGAAAAAACTGTGTTTACTGCTGGCTTCTGCTACGGCCTTGCTTTCTTTTCCCTCTTTTGCCCAAAAAGCCAGTGTTGGCTTTAGCGGTGGCGTAACCATGGCCAACCAATACGGAAAGAAAGGTGGAAACCTGATTACCGACGATCAAAAAATCGGTTACACTGTAGGACTCGAAA
>Ga0315903_10008960_pt1 | contig 12199 bp, 8 predicted proteins | sample LakEriMetagenome_7_FD_203524 | JGI IMG/M metagenome (GOLD analysis project Ga0315903, IMG submission 203524) | Freshwater fungal communities from buoy surface, Lake Erie, Ohio, United States - Buoy 2 MA119 | ecosystem: Environmental > Aquatic > Freshwater > Lake | place: USA: Lake Erie, Ohio...
GCGCGTCGAGGCGGAGCAGCCACTTGCCCTCGGCGTCGGCGGTGACCGTCTTGGATTGGCCTGCGAAGGCCACCGTGACGGCTTCCCCCGCGTCGGCCCAGCCCCAGACGGCCACCGGCTTCTCGCGTTGCAGCACCATGTGGTCGGAGAGCGGGGACGCGAGGCGGAGGTCGGCCGCCAGCAACGACGAGCCGAGCGCGAGGCCGGCGAGGAGGAGGGTGGGGAGATGCATGGGGAAGGAGAGCAGAGGGAGTAGGGAGTAGGAAATAGGGAGTAGGGATTGGGGAGTGGAAATGGGGAGTGGGGCTAACACCTAACACCTAACACCTAACACCTAACACCTAACACCTAACACCTAGCGCCTAACACCTAGCGCCTTCAACCTGCTTTCTGCCGCCTACCATCTACCACCTGCTGCCTAATCCCTACTCCCCAATCCCTACTCCCTAACACCTAATCTCGTCACTTACCTTTCTTCGCGTTGGCCTTCGCCTTGCCGCGCGGTTGTTCGTCCTGCGTCAGTTTCACGAGGGCGATGGTCTCGTCGGTCTGCTTCTGCCAGAGGTCGGCGAGTTCCTTGGCTTTGTCGGGCATCTTCGCGGAGAGGTCGTTCTGCTCGGCGCGGTCGGTGCGGAGGTCGTAGAGGGCCCAAGGCTGGTCCTTGGCCGCGACGAGTTTCCAGTCGCCGACGCGGATGGCCTTGTTGCCTTCGTGCAGCCACCAGAGGCTGTCGCGCGCGATGGTCACGTCCTGCGTGAGCGCGGGCACGAGGCTCTTGCCGGGGGCCGGCGGGATGGGTTGGCCCTGCCATTCCTTGGGCTTGGTCGCGCCGGCGAGCTCGAGGAGGGTGGGGACGATGTCGACGAGGTGGGCCGGGGTCTGGCGGAGTTCGCCGCGGGCGGCGATGCCGGCCGGCCAGTGGGCGACGAGGGGCGTGCTGATGCCGCCTTCGTGCACCCAGGTCTTGTGCCGGCGGTGCGGCGTGTTGCAGGCGCTGGAGAAGCCGGGCCCGAGGCAGAGGTAGCTCGCGGCGCTGCCCATCGGGGCCTGCGGATCGTGCCCGCCGTCGCGCACCATGATCTCGGCGCTCGCCCCGTTGTCGGAGGCGAAGAGGATGAGCGTGTTCTCGTAGGCGCCCATGGCCTTGAGCTGGGCGATGAGCCGGCCGATGTCCTGGTCCATGCGGTCGACCATCGCGGCGTGGATGGCCATCTTGGTCGCCTGGAAGCGGCGCTGTTCCGGCGTGAGCTCGTCCCAGGGCAGCGGGCGGTTGACCTCGCCGGGGCCGAGCTTCTCGATTGCCGCCGGGAAGGCGTAGGGCGGGCCGACCTCGCGTTCGAGGGGCGAGAGCGTCGTCTTGGTCAGCCCCATGGCCTGCTGCCGGGCGAAACGGGCGGCGCGCATGGCCTCCCAGCCGTCGAGGTACTTGTCGCGGTACTTGGCGATGTCCTCGGGCAGGGCGTGCAGCGGGAAGTGCGGCGCGATGTAGGCGACGTAGTGGAAGAACGGCGCGTCCTTATGGTTCGCGGCGTGGTCCTTGAGGCAGTCCAGCGCGTGGTCGGTCGTCGCGGTCGTGGCGTAGTAGCCCTTCTCGTCGGCCGGGACCTTCACCGGCTGGTCGTCGATGGAGTTGCCGCGGGCGGTGAAGAAGTTGCCCTGGTTCTGCATGTTCAGAGAGCGGTCGAAGCCCGTGGGCAGGATCTTGCCGTCCACGTGCCACTTGCCGCTGTGGTAGTTGCGGTAACCGGCGGTGCGGAGGAATTCGGGGACGAGGCGGGCCCAGGACTGTCGGGTGCCTTGGGCGCCGCCGCCGAAGCCCGGCAGCGTGTCGCGGTGGATCTGCTGAGCGTAGTAGCCCGAGAGCAGGGCGCTGCGCGAGGGCCAGCAACGGGCCGTGTTGTAGAACTGCGTGAAGCGCAGGCCCTGCTTCGCCAGCGCGTCGAGGTTCGGCGTCGCGATCTCGCTGCCGTAGCACCCTAGGTCCGAGTACCCCAGGTCGTCGGCCATGATCAGGACGATGTTGGGACGCTGCGGGGCGGCCAGGGCCGTGAGGGTGGCGAATAGCAGGGTCAGCAGGGAGCGCATGGGGTGAGAACACATTCAGCCGAAAGCCCAGCCGGTGCAAAGACAGAAATAGGGTCAGACCCCATTAATAGGGTCTGACCCTATTATGTGGGACTTGGCCTGATCGATGCCGAGGAAGGAGCTCTTTTCGGCTACCGTTTTATCTCCAGAGCGGCTCGGCCTGCTGCTTGCTCCAACTCTCCCATCGCGCAATCAAGGTCTTGGTCAACTCCTGGTGTCGCGCGGATACTTCCCTCTTTTCGGAAGGGTCGGCTTCCAGGTCGTAGAGTTCCCAGCGGGGTCCTCCCCGGAATAGTTTCCACTTCCCGGATCGCAGGGCGCCACTCTTACCGACGCGCCAGTAGAGCGTCTCGTGGAGCGGGCCAGCGTCAGGATTCACCAGCAGGTTGCGCAGGTCTTTGCCGTCGGCATCGACTGGCGTAGCCACTCCAGCGGCGGCGAGGGCCATCGCGGTGAGGTCGGTGGAGATGACGGGTGTCTTAATGACCGACCCCGGCTTCGTCACGCCGGGCCAGGTCACCGCATAGGGCACGCGGATACCGCCTTCGAGCAGCTGGCCTTTTTCGCCGCGGAGGGGATAATTACTTGAGGTAAGCTCGCGCGTAGGGCCGCCGTTGTCGCTGAGGAAGATGATGATCGTATTCTCGGTCTGCCCATTGGCGTCGAGCTTAGCCATGAGCTTGCCTACGGATTCATCGAGGTGCGTGAGCATCGCGGCGAAGATGCGTCGTTGCACGTCGGGGATATCCTTGAAGCGCGCCATGTGGGCGTCGGTACCCTGCATCGGGCTGTGGACGGCGTTATAGGCGAGATAGAGGAAGAACGGTTTCTCCTTCGAGCGGTCGAAGAAATCCATGGCCTCGTACGTGAACGCATCCGTGAGGTTGCGAGGTTCTACGATGACCTTGTCGCTGCGCATCATCGGGTTGTCCTTGTTGTATTCCGGTTCGTCAGACTTCAGGTGGTCGCTCTCGATCTGGCGGCCATCCGGAGAGGTCCATCGGCCCATGGCGCCATCGGGCAGGTTCTTCCGACGAAGCCAGGTGGTATTGCCCTTGCCGATTTCGGGCTCGAAGTAGCGGCCTTCGTGTAGGAAGCCGAAGAAATCAGCGAAGCCTCGCTGTTGCGGGTGGAAGGGGGCGGTGCCCCCTAGGTGCCATTTGCCGACCAGACCCGTGTGATACCCCGCGGCGCGCAGGCGATCGGCGACGGTCGGGATGCCTACGGGTAGGCCGATGCCGGGCTCCAAGTTCTTGCTGCCGATCGGATTGAACTCGAAACCGAAGCTCGTCTGATAGCGGCCTGTCAGCAGCGCGGCACGGGACGCAGCGCAGAAAGGAGCCGTGACATAACCTTCCGTGAAGCGTGCGCCCTTGGCGATGAGCCGGTCGATATTCGGCGTCGGGATGCCGTTGCCACCATAGCAACCCAGCTCGCGGTAGCCGAGGTCGTCCGCGACGATTAACAAGACGTTGGGCTTCTTCGTTTCCGCCGCTAGAAGCGGTGCGAGCGAAGTGAGTAATAGGCAGAGTAAGGTGTGTGGTTTCATCGGGATGATGCATTCGTATATTAGGGTCTGACCCTATTATGCGGGTATGGTACGAGGCTTACTTCTTGGGCTTGGCGGCCGAGTCTTTCTTCCGGGGTACCTTGGCGGTCGCGTCTTGAGTGTTTAGTTCTGCTTTAGTGGGCGGGGTCCATTCGGCTTTGCTAGGCTGGGCGACCGTCAGGGGGTGGGTGTCGCCGTAGCGTTGCATTTCCGCGCTCAGGAGGCGCATGAGTTCTTCCTTTCGAGCCGCATGCTCAGGTTGCTCAGCCAGGTTGATCAATTCCTTCGGGTCCGTCTGGAGGTCGAAGAGCTGCGTGCGGTCGATGAGGGGGTAGCGGATGAGTTTCCAGCGTCCGTTGCTGACCGACCGCATGCTGTTACGATATCCAAGGTAAGCGCTTTCGCGGACGGAAGGTTTCTCGCCGCGCATGACAGGGAGTAAGTTCTGGCCTTCAACCCCCACAGGTGTCTTGGCTCCTGCGAGCGCGGTGAAGGTTGGGAAAAGGTCCATCAGATAAGCGAAGGCCTCCGTACGCCCATGTGGGATGCCGGGGCCGGCGATGACGAGAGGCACGTGCATGCCGCCGTATTCATAGAGGTTCTGTTTTCCGAAGAGGCCGTGTTCACCGAGTGAAAGCCCATTATCGCCGGAGAAGACGATGATGGTGTTCTCCCACTGTCCGGTCTCTTTCAAGGCCGCGAAAATTCTCCCGATATGGTGGTCGAAGCCGGTCACGCAGGCGTAGTAGTCGGCGGTTTGCTGGCGGGTATCTTCCGGCGTGCGGGGCCAAGGGGCCAGTCGCTCGTCGCGCACGGTCATCTCGCCGTTGTCCCATGGGTGTGACGGCATGAAGGCCGGGGATAGCGGAATCTGGGAGGCGTCGTACATGGCGTGGAACCTCGGTTCGGCGGAACGCGGGTCGTGCGGGACGGGCGGAGCTAGGTAGGCGTAGAAGGGCGCACCATCTTTGCGGCCAGCTTGTTCCTTGAGAAACGCGATGGTTCGGTCGGCGAGCCGTTGGCTACAATAGGCACGGTTGGTAGCCGGGTCGTTGGCGGACTTAGCTTCGTCGGCGATGCTTGTCTGGAAGGTCCGGAGGCCCTGTGGGAAGCCGTTGCCAGCCTTGCCCATGTGCCAAGTGCGGTAACCCGCCTCCGCCATGACGGAGGGGAGGTATGTGCTGGGTTCCGCAGCATCGGGACGTGCGCCCGGTGCTCCGGGAATACGCTGCCAGGATCGTCCAGTGAGCATCATCGTTCGGCTGGGCGTACAGACGGCGCCGATCATGGAGCCTTGGGTGTAGGCCCGGGTGAAGGTCATCCCACGAGCGACGAGTAAATCCAGGTTCGGGGTGATGAGGCCGGGAGCACCAAGTGCACCCAAGCCGTCGGCGCGGTGGTCGTCGGCGTGGATGTGCAGGATGTTCGGCCGGGCCGCCGAGGCCGGGAGGGCGACGCCGAGGGCCAGCCAGGTCAGCAGCGCCCGCATGTCACTTCGCGTCCGGCGCTTTCTTCGCGGGCGGCTGCTTGCCTTGGGCGCTCACGACCTTGGGCTTGTCGATCTTCTTCGCTTCGGCGGGAAGCGCGGCCGGGTCGAAGGGCAGGATCGGGCCGTCCGCGAGGACCTTGAGCAGGACCTGCTTCACGTAGGTCTTATGCGGGTTGCCGGCGTGGAGCTGGATGGCGATGAGGCCTTCGAGGGCGCGGTTCTTCTCGTCGTGGTCGATGAAGACCGAGGTGGTGCGGCCGTTGACCCGGTGCTCGAGGCGGTTGCCGCGGGCGAGGACGGTGAACTCGTTCCACTGGGCGATGTCCGCGGCGACGCGCGGGCGTTCGCCGACCTGCCAGCGCTGGCCGGTCGGGTCCATCACCACGTCGACGCCGTTGTAGCCGAAGATCCCGCGGCCGCGCTCCTCGTAAGTCATCGCGGTATGGACGTCGGTCGGGTGCACGTCGCACTGGTAGCCGAGGATCGTCCAGGGGGTCACCTCGGGTAGGCGGCGGCTGCGGTATTGCACGCCGGAATTGTTGTCGCCGACGACCTTGACGGTGGCTCGCAGTTCAAAGTCCTTAACCTTGCCGTTCCAGATCAGGAAGGAGTTCGTCTTCGGCTTGCCGACCTCGCTCGTGCCGACGATGACGCCGTCCTCGACCTTCCAGAGGTCCGGTTCGCCGTCCCAACCGGTGAGGTCCCGGCCGTTGAAGAGCGGCGTGAAGCCTTCATCGGACGCCGCGGGGACGGCGACGCAGGCCAGCAGGAGGGCGACGAGGGGGCGCATCGGGCTCAGAGGGCGATGAAGACGAGCTCGCCGGCCTTGCTGTCGGGGACGATCAGCACGCCGGCCTTCTCGTCGAGGAAGTGGTCGGCGGCGGCCTTCAGGCCTTGGCCGAGTTCCTTGGGGGCGGAGCCATCGGCTTCATAGCGGGTGACGCGGCCCGTCATGACTTCGGAGATGTAGAAGCGGCCCTTGGAGTCATGGACGATGCCGTCGCCGGAGCGGTGGCCCCGGGCGAGGGTCTTCCACTGGCCCTTGTCGTACTCGAGCACGTCGCCGGTGAAGAACTCGGCGATGCGGATGCGGCCGTTGGCCAGGACATCGATGCCGTTCGGCAGCAGCATCTTGGCGGTCGGGGCGATGACTTCGGTGACCTTGCCTTCGAGGGTGACCTTGAAGACGCGACCCACGACCGGGATGGCCTTGTGTTCGGGGCTGTCGACGGCGAAGAGCTTGCCGTCGGCGCCGCGCATCTTGGTGACGGCCCCCATGTCGGTGATCAGTACGCTCTTCTTGTCGGGGGAGACCACGACGTCGTTCAGGAACGTGGGCGGAGTGGGGAAGGCGGCCGGGCCGGCGAGGAGGGTCTTCTTGCCCTTGGCGTCGATGGACCAGACCTTGTCGAAATCGGCCGTGATCAGCTGGTTGGCGACGAAGACGATGCCCTTGGGGTCGTCGAGCCCCTCGGTGAGCACCGTCACTTTGTCGCCATCGACCTTGACGACCTTGCCGTCGCCGTCGCCCGCCTTGCGGGAGGCACCCATCAGGGTGACGAAGTATTTCCCGCCGAAGCCCTTGGTGACGCTTTCAGGCGTGGCGCCCACGGCGAGGTTGCGCTGGGCGGGCACCGCCTTGGCCGGCGCGGGGGCTTCCGGGGTCTGGCAGCCCGCGAGGGCGAGGGCGGCGAGGAGGAGGGTGGCGGGGAGTTTCATAAGGAAATTATATCCGCGTTTCCGCGGGGGGTAGTCAAGCGGCCAGCCGATGGTCGGCGGTGCCGGGTGGCTCCGCCTATTTGGGCGGGGCCGTGCAGGCCGGGTCGGCCTTCGTCGGCAGCGTCGCCTGCCAAGCGAGCGCCAGCTTGGTCAGCCGGGCGACGAGGGCGGGTTGCTCCCGGGACCGGTCCCGGGAGGCTTCCTCGGCGCGGTCCGATCCCAGGTCATGCAGTTCGACCCGCCGGCCATCGAAGGTCGTGACCAGTTTCCAGTCGCCCTCGCGCACCGCCAGGTCGGGCCAGTAGTCGGGGAGCTTGTCGTTGCCCGAGATGCGCCAGAAGACGGGGCGGGTGCGGCGGAAGGCGGTGTCCGTGAGGGCCGGGAGCATGTTTTCTCCGTCCCCCTGGGCGTCGGCCGGCGGGCTGACGCCGGCGGCGGCGCAGAAGGTGGGCAAGAGGTCCACCGCGGTCAGGACCGTGGCGTCGTTCTTCTTGCCGGCCGGGATGCGGGCCGGCCAACGCGCTATGAACGGCACGCGCACGCCGCCTTCGAAGAGGCTGGTCTTCTGGCCCCGCAGGCCGCCGGTCTCGCCGAGGTTGTAGTGGCCGCGGTATCTTCCGGCACTGCCGAGGTCGCCTTCCTTGCGTTTCGCCGGCCCGTTGTCGCTCGAGAAGACCACCAAGGTGTTGTCCGCGATCCCGCAATGCGCGAGGGCGTCGAGGATCAGGCCGACCTTGTTGTCGCCGTCGGTGATCACCGCCGCGTAAACCTGCCGGTCGGGGTCGAGGTGCTTCCACCGGGCCATCGACTCCGCCGACGGGCTGTGGGCCAGGTGGCTCTCGTGCAGCCAAACATTGACGAAGAAGGAGCGGTGTTGGTTCGCCTCGATGAACTTCACGGCCCGCTCGGGGATGTCGTTGCCGCTGGGGCCGATCTTCGGTCCTGGCCCGTGGAAGACCGCGGATTCGTCGAAGCCGTAGTCCGCCATGGACGGGGGGCCTTCGCCCAGGTGCCACTTGCCGAAATGGCCCGTGCGGTAACCCGCCAACCGGAGCGCCCGCGCGATCGTGGGCGCCTTGGGGTCGAGCCAATCCGGCATTTCCGGAGGCTTGGCCACGCCGAAGACCGTGTTGATGCCGAAGCGTCCGGGGAAACGTCCCGTGAGGGCCGCGGCGCGACTGGGGGAGCACACCGGACTGAGCACGTTGAACTGCTGGAAATCCATGCCCTCGGCCGCCAACCGGTCGATCCAGGGAGTCTTCAGCCAAGTGCTGCCATGGCAGGACAGGTCACCCCAGCCCCAATCGTCGGCGTAGATGAAGACGATGTTGGGTCGGTCCGCGGCGGCTTTGGCTTCGGCCCCGAGCCGCGCGGCCAGCGGCGCGAGCAGCAGGGCCGCGAGGGAGAGGAAAGCGCGCTTCATGCGGGGTTATTTGGGGTTGGTCTTCGGGCCGGCCTTGGCCTTGGGCGCGCCAGCCTTGGGGAAGCGCACCACCTTCACGTCGTTCTTCTGGGCGGCCCCGGGGGTCGAACGACCCTCCGTGATGAGTTTCTCCAGCAGCCCCTTCATTTCGGCGAGGCGGGAGGCCTCCTGTTGGGCGAGGTTCTTGGTCTCCCCGAGGTCCGTCGCGAGGTCGTAGAGCTGGGCCGGCTCGGTGGCGATGTACTTCCAGGAGCCGACGCGCATGCCGGGCGTGCCGGCTGCCGCGCAGCTCACGGCGTGTGGGCGCGTCGGGGTGTCGACCCCCTTCAGCAGCGGCAGGAAACTGAAGCTATCTTCGCCGGCGTCGGCGGGCAGGGTCGTCCCGAGGATCTCGGCCAGCGTCGCCAGCACGTCGGCGTGATGGACCAGCTGACCGTTCGTCGCGCCCGCGGCGACCTTGCCCGGCCAGCGCACGAGGAACGGGCCGCGGTGGCCGCCTTCGTGCACGGAAGTCTTGTAGTCGCGCAGCGGCCCGCTCGGGAAATGGCCCTTGGCCTCCAGCTCCTTGGCGCCCGCGTAGGCGGCGAACCCATTGTCGCTCGCGAAGATCACCAGCGTATCCCGTTCGGCGCCGGCCGCCGCCACGGCTGCGAGCACCCGGCCCACCGCCGCGTCGGTCTCCATGATCAGGTCGGCCGCCGCGTTCTCCAGGCCGCTCTTACCCTTCCACGCCTCGTTGACCGCCAGCGGCGTGTGGGGGGTCGTCAGGGGCAGGTAGAGCAACCACGGCGCCGGGCCGCGGGAGGACTCGGTCACGAATGCGCAGGCGCGGTCGGTGAGCGTCGGCAGGATGCGTTCGAGCTGCCAGCCCGGGAGGGCGGGGCCGGGTTGGCTGGCGAGGTTCTTGCGGAAGTTCTCCGCCGGCAGGAACTCGCTCGGGATCCCCACGGTGCGGTCGTTCTCGATGAAGCAGTAGGGCGGCCAGTTCGGGACATCCGTGCCGAAGTACTGGTCAAACCCGCGGCTCGTCGGGCCGCCCGGGATTTTTTGCCCGAAGACCTTCGCCCAGGCGGCGCGGTTCGCCTCGGGCGCGGCGGCGGCGCCCTCCTTGGTGCCCCGAAACAGCGCGCGGTCCGCTTCCGCGATCGGCCAATCCCAGCCGAGGTGCCACTTGCCGATGGCGGCCGTGCGGTAGCCCGCCCGCTTGGCTAGGCCGGCGATGGTCAGCCGATCCGGGGCGATCAGCGGCTCGCCGAAGACGCCCACGATGCCGCTCTGCAGGCGCGTCCGCCAGTGGTAGCGGCCCGTGAGCAGGGCGTAGCGGGAAGGGGAGCACACCCCGGAAGAGGAATGCGCGTCGGTGAAGCGCAGGCCATCGGCGGCGAGCTTATCCAGGTGCGGCGTCGGGATCTTGCCGCGCGTCGGGTTGTAGGCATGGACGTCGCCGTAGCCCAGGTCGTCGGCCAGGATCAGCAGGACGTTCGGCGGCCGGTCCGCGCCGCGGACCGCGGCGAGCGCGAGAAGCAGGGCGAACAGCGGACGCATCGGCGGCTTACTTCTGCCGGAAGACGAAGACCCCGTGCTTGTTCGCGGTCACGATGGCCGGCTTGGCCTGCGGGGTCAGTTGGCCGGTCCAGAACTGGGTGCCGATGCCGCTGTCGCGGTCGACCTGGTGGGGGACGTAGCTCGCGCCGCCCTGGCCGTCGCGCTTGAGCTCGAACCAGTAGACCACCGGGTCGGCCATCGGCTCGTCGTCGCCCTTCATGCCGTGCGCCCAGCGGCGCTTGCCCGTCACGATGTCGAGGAGACCGTCGCCGTTGACGTCGGCCAGCTGGATCGCGTGCAGCTGGCTAAAGACCACGCCCTGCGGGTTCTCGGCCGGGGTCGCGCCCATGATCTTGTGCTCGGCGAAGGAACCGTCGGCCTTCTGCTCGAACCAGGACAGCCCATAGCCGTGGGCCTTGAGGCTCGTGATGACGTCGTTGCGGCCGTCGGCGTTCACGTCGGTGACGTACATCTGGGCGCCGCCCTGGCCGAACTTCGCCGGGTGGAAGGTCCAGTCGGAGTCCTTCGAGGTGTCCTTGGGCTGCTCGTACCAGCCGTCCTTCTCGAGGATGTCCATGCGGCCGTCGCCGTTGACGTCGCCGGCGCCGTAGCCGTGCGTGTACTTGAAGATCTTCTGGTCGTTGGCGGGGGACTTGGGCGTGATGGGGCGGAAGCGGGCCTTGCCGAGCGGGTTGCTCCAGTCGATCTCGGCGTAGCCGAACTGGCCGCCCGACTTGCCGCCCTTCTTCTTCAGGTCGCTCGTATGGCAGAGCAGCTCCGGCTTGCCGTCGCCGTTCATGTCGACGAACCCCGGCGACTCGCCGTCGGCCACGTCGAAGATGTTGTGGCGGGCCCAGTCGCCGCCCTTGCCGGCCGGATTCACGAAGACGAAGGCCGGATCGCCCGGCAGCCCGTAGACCAGGAGGTCCATCCAGCCGTCGCCGTTGAAGTCGTAGGCGAACTGGATGAAGTAGTCGGAGTAGCCCGTCGCCGGGTTGTAGGGCGTCTTGTTCATGCCGCCGGCGTTGTTGCGCTCGGGCGTGTAGGCGACCTTCTCCTTGAAGTCCGGCCCCAGCCAGAGGAAGCGGCCCGCCGCGACGTCGAGCTGCCCGTCGCGGTTGAAGTCGGCGACCGCGCAGCCCTCGGCGACGAAGTCCTTGGTCAGGGTCTGCTTGGTGAACGTGACCTCGGCGGCCGCGAGGGCGGAGACCGAGGCGAGGAGGGCGAGGACGGGGCGCATGGGCGGGGTGGGGCTTGCCGGTTAGACAAGCCGTCCCGTCCGGGGTTGCGAGGCAAATGGAGCCCCGTCAGGCCAGGACCGCCTTGACCACCTCGCCGTGGACGTCCGTCAGGCGGTAGTCGCGGCCCTGGAACCGGTAGGTCAGCCGCTCATGGTCGAAGCCCAGCAGGTGGAGGATGGTCGCCTGCAGGTCGTGCACGTGGACCTTGTCCTTCACGCCCGCGAAGCCCATCTCGTCGGTCTCGCCGTAGGAGAAGCCGCCCTTCACGCCGCCGCCCGCCAGCATGATCGAGAAGCAGTCCGGGTAGTGGTCGCGGCCGAGCACCGTGCCGCCGGCCGTGCGACCCTCGCGGAACGGCGTGCGGCCGAACTCGCCGCCCCAGACGATCAGCGTGTCGTCGAGCAGGCCGCGCTGCTTCAGGTCCTTGATCAGGGCCGCCGCGGGCTTGTCGGTCATCGCCATCTTCTTGGTCAGGCCGTCGCGGATGTCCTCGCGCGGGTTCGTGCCGTGGAAGTCCCAGCCCCAGTCGAAGAGGTGCACGAAGCGCACGCCCTTCTCGACGAGGCGGCGGGCCAGCAGGCAGTTGTTGGCGAAGCTCGCCTCGCCCGGCTTGGCGCCGTACGCCTCGAGCGTCGCGGCGGACTCCTTGGAGATGTCCATCACGTCGGGCACGCTCGTCTGCATGCGGAACGCCAGTTCGTACTGGGCGATGCGCGTGACCGTCTCGGCGTGGCCGAGCTCATCCTGCTGGCGCTGGTTGAGGTCCTTGAGCGCGTCGAGGGTCGCGCGCCGCAGGTCGCGGGTCATCCCGGGCGGGTCGTTGGCGAAGAGCACGGGGTCGCCCTTGCTCCGGCACTGCACGCCCTGGTAGACGGAGGGCAGGAAACCGCTGCCCCAGCAGCCTTGGCCGCCGCTGGGCTGGGTGCCGCTCGAGATGAGCGTGACGAAGCCGGGGAGGTCCTGGTTCTCCGAGCCGAGGCCGTAGGTGGCCCAGGAACCCAGCGAAGGACGGCCCTGGCGGGCGTGGCCCGTGAACAGCAGCAGTTCGGCCGGCGCGTGGTTGAACTGGTCCGTGTGCATCGCGCGCAGGAGCGTCACGTCGTCGGCCACCGTCTGGAAGTTCGGCACGGCGTCGCTCATCCACAGGC
>Ga0315903_10008962_pt1 | contig 12197 bp, 25 predicted proteins | sample LakEriMetagenome_7_FD_203524 | JGI IMG/M metagenome (GOLD analysis project Ga0315903, IMG submission 203524) | Freshwater fungal communities from buoy surface, Lake Erie, Ohio, United States - Buoy 2 MA119 | ecosystem: Environmental > Aquatic > Freshwater > Lake | place: USA: Lake Erie, Ohio...
TGAACGCAAGCGGTCGGGGGGGGTTCCCTCGGTATACACGCCTTTTCGACCCGAAAGGGCCTGAAATGGCCCAGTTCCGAGGGGTCCGCGCCCCGGCTCGCGGTGACCGCGCGCGGTGCTCAAGGTCCGCACGGCTTCTACCATCCGTCATAGTCAGCGGGGACGGGCTCGCCAGGCGCCAGCACCAGCCCGATGAACGACGTGTCGTTCGACTGCGTGAAGAGACCTCCGGTCGTCTGGTCCATCGGAACGACGAAGCGATCGCCACCGTGCTCGAGGCTTTCCACCAGCGCGAAGAGGATGACGGGCACGGCTTCCCAGTGCTCCGCCTCCCCATCCCCCTCGGAGAACTTCATCATCATCCTCGTTCCAGGCGCCGCAGGGACAACCTGATGAATGCGGTACCGTTCCTTCATTGACTTAGCCTCCTCTGCTGTGGCGATGTTCCACCCCGGTGAAAGGGTGGGACAGATAGGTAGTCTCACCCATCAGTTCATTGTGTAGCTACAACCCGGTGAACAACTGCGACGAACACACATGCCTTCCGTCTCTGTCCCACCATCCCACCGTGAAAAGCTGCTCGCTAAAATATATATATATGTATACTTAAAACCTTCTTATATATATCTTATAAAAAGGTGGGACAGATGATGAAAAATGCAGCTTCTACCGTGACCTATGCTGTCCCACCCAGCCGCTGAATGGTGGGACAGCAGGTGGGACAGCTAAGACTTCAGCGCGTACCCGCGTACCTTGACGCCGCCGATGTGCCGTTCGTGCCGGTCGTGCGACCCGAGTCGCTTCATCATGTGCCCGATGCGCGTGGCTACACCTCCGGTCAACTGGCTCAGGGGCAGATCCTCCGCGAGCCAGAAGTCCCCAGCGGTGAACCAGGTACGGCCGCGCGCGTACTCAGCCAGGCGCGGGAGGAGCGGGTCTTGCTCCTCGAACACCTCGTTGGCTTGCTCGCGTAGTGCCTCCATCTCCTCGTCCAGGTAGTGCGGCTCGTCCTGCTGATAAGCGTGGACGGCTTCCGCCCATACCTGTTCGCGCTCCTCCTTGACGAGGTCGATCCGGGATGTGCTGACCGGGACGATCCACCAACGACGATTCCCAGTCGGGTCATGCAACGGCGTGTCCTCGTTGGTTGACGCGAAGAAGATCGACGAGCGCGGCACTTCTGCAACCGTTCGCCCGAACGGCGGACGGTACTTGTCCGTAGCCGTCGTGATGAAGCCCTTCACCGTCTCCTGCTCGGCCTTGCGCTTGCCCGCGAGCTCCGCGATCTCGTACAACCATACGCCGTTGAGCACGATCGCTCCCTCCTTCGTGGCGAAGTCGATCTTGCCGCAGCTGAACCATGCAGACGTGGACGCGAGCGTTTCGATGAGGGTGCTCTTGCGGACGCCCTGCCCGCCGTGCAGGGTCAGCACCGTATCGACCTTGCATCCAGGCTCATAGACTCGCCGGACGGCCGCGATGAGGGTCTTACGCCCGTAGGCCCGATAGAGTCGCGAGTCATCGGCCCCGCACCAGCGATGAAGCCACCCGTCGAGGCGCTCGACTCCATCCCACTCCAGGGTGTTCAACCAGTCCCGGACGGGATGGTAGGAGTTCTCGCGAGCGACCAGGCATAGCGCCGCGTAGGTAGGCTTCTCTCCGAACTCCACGTCGTGGCGCTCTGCAACGGCAAGCTGCATCTCCGTAATGTTGTGGTCTTGGATGACATACCCGCGCCACATGATGGCCTGCTTGAGCTCGTTCCACCGCAACGTCCCCGCGAACATCGGGTCACCGCGGAGGATGCGGTCGAGGTTCCGGAGCGTAGCCTTAGGCTTCCGAGGGATGACGACGCCGTTCACGACCCGAGGGGGTGAATACTCGAGCCCCAGGTCGATCGGATCTTCGTCTGGAGGTGCAGCGATGCCGAGAACGGTCCGGAACTGGTCGCGCGTGAGGGTCTGTTCGTTTTCCATCTTCATCATCCGAGGAGAGAGGTAAGCGGCCCGAGCCAGCCGCAGGAGTTGAGGTGCGAGCACTTGGCGTACCCGGTCCCATGAATCATCCACCATACCGAGCGGTCGCCGCACTTCGGGCACTTGACCTTACGTGCGTGCTGGTCCGTGACGACGCCGAGGCGCTCCGCGAGCAACTGCCGCGCTGACGGCTCAAGTCGAAGCCTCCGCGCCATCTCATCGTCCGCAGCTTTCGCAGTCCATGGGATGCGACCAGGAACGTTTACGATCTTCGGAGGAGGAGGGGGAGGCCTGTACTTGACGAGCTCGAGGAGCCATTCGGGCGGAACAGCAGGCGCGGACTGGTATGGCAGCTGGTCTCTCCATTCATAGTGCCGCCCGGAATGATGCCGCGTCGGCGGGAGGATGACAAAACCCCCATCACCTCGGACATCCACGTTGCGCTTGTCCACCTTCTGCTTGTTGCGGACCTCAACACCATCGGGGAAGGTCCAGTAAAGATGTCTCCCGCGTCCGGTGAGAACCCCTCTTGTTGGCGCACGGCCGTGTACCTTGACCATCTCCGTGTACCAGGTGATCGCCTCGTCTCCGTCGAGGTCGAGCACCCATACGCCGGATGCTCGTCCGGTCGCCATTCCGATCCCAGCGTCAGGCCACCTCGTCCACCACTCACGTATGGTGTCCTCGGATGTCGTGGCCTCTTCCTGCCAGACCTTGACGCGCGGATGTTTCCCCGGTTGTTTGCATGTATCGGAAGCCCAGCACGAACAGAGGCGACGTTCCGTCACCTCGTAGAGCGGGAATACACGCAGTCCGACGGAGGCGCACTTAAGCGCCTCATAAAGCATGTCCATGTCAACTCGCCTGCCTCTCGCCGGGTGAGACGCGAGGGGAGCGCGGGTTCTCCGCGCCCCCCCCGCTTACCGGGAGCTACCCGGTGTCCGGCGAGGACGTTGTAAAGGTACTACGACTCCTCTCCACCCGCCACGTCATCGCGCAACAGGCCAGGCGCCCCGGAGCGCTCAGCTACCATCATCGCGACGGCGTAGCTTGGTGTCGTGACCTCTCGCCGCGCGTAGACGTCGAGGCGGTCCCAGACCTCCAGAGGCATTCGGAGCGTTCGGGCCTCGAGCTTGACGCCACGACCCCATAGGTTCGGGCGCCCTGCGCCGTCGCGTTGTCCGCCCCTCATCGCTCCTCCTCGCGGCGGTGCTCGCCGCACGCCAGCATCCGGTCGAGTAGGTCGATGGCGCTCTGCTGTAGCGTCTCGACGGTGGAACGGAGGGCGTCCCCTGCGGAGGCCCATGCGGCGGCCCATGCGGCGGCCCATGCGGCGTCCCGTGCGGCGGCCCATGCGGCGGCCCCTGCGGCGTCCCTTGCGGCGTCCCCTGCGGCGTCCATCGCGGCGTCCCGTGCGGCGGCCCCTGCGGCGTCCCATGCGGCGGCCCGTGCGGCGTCCCATGCGGCGGCCCGTGCGGCGTCCCCTGCGGCGGCCACTGCGGCGGCCCATGCGGCGGCCCATGCGGCGGCCCGTGCGGCGTCCATCGCGGCGTCCCCTGCGGCGGCCACTGCGGCGGCCCATGCGGCGGCCCATGCGGCGGCCCGTGCGGCGTGCACGATACTCCCAGCCGCCTCCGCTGTCGTCAGGCCCACGATCTCAGGCAGCGCACGCAGAGCCGCCGCGTGAGGCGCGAGCGACGGCACAAGGTCAAGCCCTGCCGGCGTATAAATGCGGATCAGCCAGTCCAGCGCGAGATACGCGCGGCGCTCCTCTGTGGCATCGTCACCACGCGATCCGACGAGGCGCGGAACCCACACCGCACCGGGAATGAGCCGGTCGCGGTCCTCCTCGGATAGCGCGTCGTTCCATGACCGCATGAATGCTGCGATGACCGGCGAGGCGCACGACGGCTTGTCGCTCCACGGCTCGCCAGCCATGTAGGCGACGGCCTCCATGATGCAGAGGTCGCGGTTGCCCGTGGGGGCGGTGGTGGCGTCGTGAGAGCCAACGCCAAAACGAATGGTAGCAAGATCCATAGTCATTCCCCCTCGCGGCGGTGCTCGCCGCGCTCGATGATGTCGGCCACCGGCCCATAGCCGGGGCGCGTCCGCAGGTACGCCACGACGGCGGCGCGCTCCTCAGCTACGGCCGCGGCTATGTCCTCTTCGAGCAGCTGGATCGCCTTCTCGATCTCCGCTTGCAGATCGGTACCGGTCATGGCGCCGCCTCCAGCGCCGCGACGAGGGCTTCCACTTCTGTCTCGCCTTCCGCGATGTTGTGGCACCCATCGTCATCGTTGAGGCAGACAGTCCACCCGCCATCCTCGTCATGCCACGGCATCGCGTAGGCTTCATGATCGCCGCAGGATTCACGCACCATCGCGAGCAGGCATCCGACGGTCGCCGGGTCGCGCAGGTCCGGCACGTCGATCGCGCTGTTCCATCGCCAGAGGAGCGAGTCGTCCCAGCTGCGGCCCTGCACATCGCGCATCCCGCGCATCGGCCGGAAGTGTTTACACGCGACGAGGCGCCGCCCGAGTGAAATGTGATCCATGATGCTCATCGGACATCCTCGCTCACGATGGTGAGGACAACCGTTCCGATCTGATCAACATACTGATCTCCGCAGTTGCGGGAGATGAGCGCGGGTCGCTCGTTGAACACGGCTTGGCAATAGCTGACGAACTCAGCGCACGACTCAAACGTGGAGGCCTCGGCGCAGTATCGATCGTTGTTGCAGACGTACATGATGTCCTCCTTCTCGTCGTCGGCTTCATCGCCGCCCGACACATCATAGATACCGCACCGCATTCTATGATGCAAGAAGGAGCATAAAAAAAGCCGCCGGGATGCACCATGCGCCCCGACGGCTTCCCGCCTTCCATCGAAGGTTTAACCGATCTTCACGCCACGCACGGTGAAGGGCGTAGCCAGGCTCCAGTTCCCGACGGCCATGAGGCCCTCGAACGTCTCCATCCGGTAAACGGTGCGCTGGACGAGGGCGTTGGAGCTCGCCGCAAGCCACGCCTTCCGAGCTCCGACGTAGGCGCGGATCCACTCCTTCTCGTCGCCGCCGTTGGCGGGACTCTTCTGCGGAAACGCAGCGCGGTGCGTGGCGACCCGGCCAGGCCCCGAGTGAATGCAAGTGTCGTAGACGACGGCGTAGCCAAGGGCAGTCGTGAGGCCGATCGCCTTCGCGTGCGTGACGGCAGGGTTCCAATAGTTCTCGTCGAACACCTCGTCCTGCGCGGCCTGCATCTTGGGGTCAGTGCCCGCCTCCTTCAGCAGGCTGACGAGGTTCTTGGCCCAGTCGGGCGGAGCGGACGGGTTGAGCTTCGCCGTCTCGTTCGCAGCGAGGCGCGGGACGTAAGCCTTGAGGGCCTCGGCGTGCTTACCGCCCGCCGCGATGTACTTCTGGACGATCTTGTCCAGCGACCCGGCGTTGTCCGTGGCCTGGTGCTTCCCGTAGCTGATCCCCGCGCCATCGCGGAGGATCGTGCAGGTCTGGTACGCCGCGGGCGTCGGAACCTTGCCCGTCTCGAACACGGACAGGATCGAGTCGATCGCCTTCTTCTGCTCGTTCGTAACGCTCATGAGTCCCCCTTAGAAATGGACTTAGTTCCAAAGAAATAAGCGAACACCATCAAGCACGTATCCTTGATGAAGTGCAGAATGATCGTGTGCTCCTCGTCACTCAGTAGCGACGTATCCGGCCCGGCGATGAGCAGGTCAGCGATGTAGGCGCCGATGACGAGCGCCACCAGCGAGGTAACGAACCGCGTGAGGTACTCCTGTTCCGTTTTGGCGGTCACGTACATGCGCGAGATCCCGAACTGGATCGACCCGACGATGAAGAACCCGAGGGCGATCGCCGCCAACGTCGTGCCCTTGTCGTCGTACAGGCTCGGATACTCGCGTCCAGCTGGCGCAGCTGGCGCCTGAACAGCTACGAGCTCAGGCGTGGCGGTCTGGTCTGGGTACATGGTCCCTCCGTCATGAATGGTAGTTCATCTGCGGGTAGTAGATGACGATCGCAGACGGAAACGGCGCACCAGCCGTGGCCGTCCCGAACCGGACACGGCCTTGAAGGTAGATGATGTGCGCGGCTCCCACGACGTGATCGTGCCACCATCGCGTATCGGTGCGTGCGGGTACCAGCGCCACGACCAGCGCGCCGCGGGCGGATTCCTGCTTGGCCTTCGCCATCCATCGTCCGATGCTGCGGCCATACGGCGGGTTGAGCCACACGCGGTGCGGCGCCCATTCCTGCGCGAGGCCGTCCACCTCGACGGAGTAGAAGCGCTGGCACTTCGCGTTCCCCTCATCGGCGCAGGCGTCGAGGTCGAAACAGAACAGGCGATCCCATCGGTCGTAGAGCTCCTGAGGCGTGGCCCACTGGTCCGTCGCTGAACTGAAATGAACGCTCACGGCACGCCCCCATAGAGCGCGAGGCACGCCGCATCCGCGAGTCCATCGTGCGCCTTCCGACGCCTCCCCGGCGTCAGGTCCAGCCCAGGGATCATGGCGGCCCGCGCGATGGAGCGCGCCTTCCCCTCCCCTGGGATGTCTCGCAGTATGATCTTCTGCCACGACTGCGGCGTCGGTTCGATGACGTGCGGCACACGCCCGGCGAGGATGCCACGCCAGAGCCCGGCGCCGTACCCCATGCGGAACATCGACGCCACGCCCTGACCGGGCCGAGAGGCCACGCGCTCAAGAACCGCCACGGTTACGCCATGATCGGCGCACCACTGGCCTACGAGGCCGTCCATATGCTCCGGGACGTAGCCATCCGGACAGAGGTCGCGCGTGCATCGCTGCTCCACGATGCGCCCGAGCGCGTAGACGACGAGGGCGCCGTCGAGGCCGGGATCGATGCCGAGGACAGTCATAGTTCTACCTCTCCGATGCGTCCGAGTGAACCCCACTGTTCGGCCATCGCCTGCGCGATGCCTGAGAAGGTGGCGCTACGAATCTTCCAGCGGTCCACGGATGGGCTAAGGCGGTTCTGGCCGCTATCGGTCTGGTTGCCCCATCTCTTTCGGCCGTCGACGATTCGGGGCTCGACGAGTCGCGTGGGCGTCAGCGACGGCAACCCCTTCAACCACAGACAGGTAGCCTTCGATGCGTCGTGTCCATACTGCCACGGCTGAACGATCTGATCCGGCTTGCGGATCCGGCTGCTGATGATGCTGATCGGGTTCTCGACGGCGATGCGAGGAATAGGGGCATCCATCAACAACCGAACGAAGCTAAGCGCATCCTCCGTCAGTTGCGGGTCGCGTAGGCCGCGCCGAGTCCGGTGCATTCCAGACACTGACAAGTAGGTACAAGGAGGATGCGCGATCATCATGTCCCAGCCTGCGCCGAGGACGTCGCTTACGTCGCCTTGGTAGTGCGGACCCGGTACGTCGCTGGGCAGCAGATCGCAGCTAAGCGCAAAGTGCCCAAGCGCGCGAAAGGCGTCGCGGACGGCGCCGCTGTACTCGCAAGCGACAAGGACGCGGAGAGGTGAAGGCAAGGCGTTCTCCTGAAGGCCCGATGACCATAGCGAGCCCATGACACGGCGTCAAGGGTTCTTGACGCTGCGGTAGAGAGATGGTACAAGGACGCCCGGCCTCAGTTCAGGGCGAAGGAGCAATATGAACGAATCTGCATCCGTCATCGACCCTGAAACCGACGTCTTTATCCAAATCATTGAAGCGCATCGTCGTGTGCGTCACTGGAGCTTTGCCGAACTGGCGCGGCGCAGCGACCTCACGCAGCCAGAGATCAGCCGTGTCATCCATGGCATTCGAATGCCGACTCTGCGTCACGTACGCGGAATGGGCAAGGCGTTCGCGAGTGCGCCATCCGCGCTGCCCGATGAGCCGCAGACGTACGCTGAGTGGATCGCGCTGCTGGTCGAACTCGCAGAAATGGCCCGCCTGAGCGTGCGCTCTAAGGAGTAGGTATGTCGATTGTAGACGATCTCGCTGATGAGCTTGACGATCCGCTGGTTCGGCTCGACCCGCCTGAGGTCTACGATGCAGCGGTTGTCGGGTACGCGCACTACAAAAGCACTCCTGTGTTGGTGTACGACGCCGACCTCGTAATCGCGCAGAAGATGAAGCACGACGGTGATTCTTACGAAGACGCCCTCGAATGGCACGAGTTCAACACGTTTAGCGCGTGGATGGGCGAGGGTGCCCCCATCTTCCTCTGGAGGATGCGCCATGATTCCTGAGCAGTTTGATGAGGCAATCCGTATGCGGAAGGCAGGCACGACCTACGCCGCTATCGGATAGCACTTTGGCATGACCACGAAAGATGTGTATTATCGGCTGACGATGCCGCTGTACTCGCAAGCTACAAGTACGCGAAGCTTCATAGCTCTTCGTGCTCCCCATTCTTGATGTCACGCGCTGCGCCCTGGAGGCCCGTAGCCTCGAGGTACTCGATGACCCGCGCGCGTTCCTTCTCTCGCGCCAAGTGCACCTGACGACACCACCATTCCGACGTGGACTTGTTGTAGCCCTGCGTGAGCTCGACTTCGGCGCGGGCCTTCCGGAGCTCCTCGATGGCGCGGGCCAAGCTCGACTCCAACATGGCGAGATCGATACGCCACTCCATTACTTCACCTCATGTACGACGGTCCAGACAGGATCGGGCGTCGGGATGCCGCACGCCTCGTAGAGCTCAAGACACTCACGCGCGGACAGCCCGAGGACGTGACACAGCACGACAGCGCCTTCCGGCGTCGGGCAGCTGCGCCCGTTGACGTAGTTGCTCACGCGCTGCCGCGGCGCTCCGAGGGCGTGCTGCACAAACGCCCGCGAGAGCTCGCGCTGCGAGACGTTCTTCGCCAGCATGAAACGCCGGATCGTGCGCTGCGGTTCCATGCCCTACCTGTAGCCCGACGAAGAAATGTTGTCCATCACGGTGGACGTTTCCATCGGCTCCGTAGTACATATGGTGCACGACTTCGGTCGCACTCGCCACGCAGGAGCAGATATGAGCAGCATTGACCTTGGCGTTTTCGTTCGTAACCTCGGCACCCTGGTCCTCCTGGGCGCCTTTGCCGCGGCGACCGCGTATGCGTTCGTCCACCCCGAACCGTGCGTGCACATGGCGCACGGCCTCGTCTGCCGTTGAAGGAGTAGAAACAATGTCGTTCCATATGTCCGCAACCATCGGTGAGCTCGCGAAGGCGCTCGCCGCAGCCCAGACCGAGATCACGCCCGCGAAGCGTGAGTCGGTGAACCCTCACTTCAAGTCGCGCTATGCCGATCTTGCTTCTTGCTGGGATGCCGTTCGCGGCCCTCTCGCAAAGCACGGCCTCGCGCTCTCCCAGCTGGTAGGCGGCGACGGCGACACCGTCCGCCTCACGACGATGCTGATTCACTCCTCCGGTGAGTTCATCGGCTCCGACGCCGTGCTGCGCTTGACGAAGCATGACCCGGCGTCTGCTGGCTCTGCGCTCACTTACCTCCGCCGCTACGGCCTGAGCGCGATCGTCGGCCTCTCGACGGAGGATGATGACGGCGCATCTGCGGGCACGCCTGCTACGGCGACTGAGGTCGCCTCCACCTGGTCAAGCGCCACGCCGACGGAGAAGCTCAAGGCTGCCACGGCGCTCATCGAAACGGCGTTCCCTGGCGCAAAGACGACGTACACGCCAATGGGCAGCGGGGCCGATGGTGATCCGTCATGCCCGGTCTGCGGGAACCGCATGTGGGACAACCGCGGGACGCCCGAGAAGCCCAAGGCCAACCCAAAGGCGCCCGACTTCAAGTGCCGAGACAAGGCATGTACTGGCGTCATCTGGCCGCCCCGTGGAGCGAAGAAGCCTGCCGCTGCTGCGCCTCCTCCCCCGCCGCCGCCGCCCTCCGATGACGACGCCCCCCAGTATGATGAGGAGATCCCGTACTAATGACCGGCCATGAACTCATGAAAGAAGCCGGGGCACTGATCGCTCTCCTCGAGGCGCCGGAAGGTGCCGACGCGGACGCCTTCGACTCGCTGTTGGCGAACTGGCTCGACTCCACCGACGACAAGATCACGGCCTATTGGGCCGTGCTGCGCCGGATGGGTGACGAGATGGATCAGCTACGCGACCTTGAGGGCACCTTGCAACGCCGTCGCCACTACATCGATCGGCAGGCCGAACGGGTGAAGGCACTGGCCACGGAGCTCCTCGCAGCACGCGAGGCCCTCGGCGAGGAGTCAAAGGTGCGTACTCCTCTGTTCTCCGCGTGGCTCGGCACGACAAAGTCGGTGGAGGTGTCCGTTCCTTTTGAGGAGCTCGAGCCATGCTATCAGCGCGTCGTCGTCGCCGTGGACAAGCGCGCCCTGATGCGTGACCTCGAGGTCGGGCGCGAGGTCGCGGGCGCCTCCCTGGTCGAGAGTCGAGGTGTACGATGGCGCTGAAGCGCGTGTACGAGCGCTCGGAGACAGCGCAGGCGCGGGCCTACCTGGTCCTCGCTGAGCGCCTGAAACCCGTGTCCACGCGGCACATCTGCGAGGCGCTGGAATGGAAGGACGGGAAAGCGTTGGACGTTCTCGCGGCCCTACACGACCGCGGCCTCGTCCGGCGTACTGAGCTCGAGGTAAAGGAGCACGTCGGGCGACGGTTCGCCCGGCGCGTCGAGTACCGATGGGAGGCGTTGCTGTGAAGCCACCTGGACATACATGTCCGGCGATTGACCGGGCTCAGAGCTCCATGCGAAAGTTGGCCTGGAGAGCGGCTGGAGGCTCGTCTCCCGTCACTCCTGCCGAGGTGCTTAGCGCTGGGATGCTGGCCCTCGAGGAGGTGCGGATGGAGAACGCGCAGATGCGGCAGGCTCACGCCTACATGCTCGAGGAGATCGAGAACATCCGCGTCGAGCTCCTCGCGGCGCAGCGTGACTGTCAGACGTTGCGCGATGAGATGCAGGCTGCCCGGCCTGCGCTCGCTCGCGGTAACTTCCTCGACGCCGTGTGCTTCGGGGACGCCGACGACAAGGCCCAGCTACTCGTATACGCCCGCGATCTCGTCGCTAAGGAGGGCAAATGAAGTGCACGCGATGTGGCGGCGCCCTCGAGGTCGTGGACACCATGCCACCCGCGAAGGCGTCAGCGAACAAACGTCGAGAGGCCCGCCGGGTCGTGGCCTCATCGTCGGAGTACATCATTCGGCGCCGACGGTGTAAGGACTGCTCGCAGTGCTTCTATACCGTCGAGGTCGAGATCCCGGATGCGCCGATCAGACCGGGATGAAGATCAGTTCATAGTTGGTGCTGGCGCTGGGGCTGAACAGCGCCACCACTGACGCAGACTGAAATCCCGAGTGATGGCTGGAGTCCGCCTTGATCTGGAGCGGGTCCGCGATCGTAAAGAACATCACAGGCGCCGCTCCGTCTTGCGTGAGCGCCGGATCAAAGGAAATCCGGAGCTCGCGTGACGCTTTGTCGCGATTGTGCAAGATCACCGCCACGCCGGGGACGTTCGGGATCGTCACCAGCTGGCACGTATTGATCGTGGAGGGCGTCGTGCCCGAGTAGACATACGGGATCGTCGGCAGGTTCGAGACGTTTACGGCGGGCATGATGTCTCCTACGGCCGCGTGGCGCGGGCCTTGATCTTCTCGTCGATCTTCTTCAGCAGGCGCTTCTCGAGCTCCTTCTCATCGAACGTGTCCATGCTGGACGTGAAGGAACGCACGTTGCGGTCGATGCGCTGGATTCGCCCGTCGAGCGCGGCAAGCTCCTTGCGGAGTTCGGCGGTCGTGGCCTGACACGGTGGCGGCTGCGCGCCTGCCATGCCCTGCGCCTGCGCGTCGAGCTCGAGGCGCTTCATCGCCTGTTCGTGGCGCTGGTCCGCAAGCTGCGTCCAGAACTTCCAGCCCGCGGCGCCACCTCCGACGACGATCAGCGCGAGGATGACACCGACGATCGGGTTCCCGCCCGCGAGGTCCGCCACCTGCGACAGGTCAGGCGTGGCAGGCGTCGCCACCTCGGTGCCTGCGGTGCTCTGCTCGGAGCTCTCCGTGCTCTGCTCGGAGCTCTCCGTGCTCTGCTGAGAGGCGGCGGGAGGCTTCGGCGGCTGAGGCGCGGGGTCTGGCGTGGGGTCGGGCATCGTCTTTTCCTCATCGTATGCGACAGAGAATACGACGCCCGCCGGGATCGTGCAGTCGTGGAGCTCCTCCGCCGTCGTGGCCGTCACCTGGATGCGGTCACCTGAGTCAACGTCGCACGGCGGCCG